>Ga0209563_100346_pt1 | contig 17606 bp, 17 predicted proteins | sample AraplaCvi_mMF_r2_FD_184271 | JGI IMG/M metagenome (GOLD analysis project Ga0209563, IMG submission 184271) | Arabidopsis root microbial communities from North Carolina, USA - plate scrape CL_Cvi_mMF_r2 (SPAdes) (version 2) | ecosystem: Host-associated > Plants > Roots > Endosphere | place: USA... | reverse complement strand
GCTCAGGTGCAGCTCGATCTGACCGGCGGCCGGGGTGTGGAAGTCGCGGAGTTCGGCGAGGACGGTGTCGCCGGTGGCGGTGAGGACGAGGTCGCCGGTCGTCCGCCCATCGGGGGAGGAGAGCGTCCCGGTGGCGATGACACCGCTCAGCACCGGTTCGAGCGGGGCCGTCGACGTGGGCGCGGCCGAGACGGTCCGCGGCGAAGGCGCTGTGACCCCCGGAATGGCGCTGCAACCCGCGAGGGTCAGACCGGCCAGCGCCAGGGAGGCGGCCGCCCACGCGACGCGGCGGCGGGACAGGCGCGGCACCGCGTCAGTCCTCGTCGTCCGCGGGCGGCTGCCACAGCTCGATCGGGAGGCCCTCCGGGTCGTGGATGCGCGCGAACCGGCCGTACTCGCCGTCCCACTCGGGTTTCGTCTCCACGGGGATGCCGGCCGCCGTCAGCGAGGCGATCAGCGCATCCAGGTCGCTCACGCGCAGGTTCAGCATCACGGGCTGGTCTGCGGCGAAGTAGTCGTCGTCGGCCGGCACCGGCGCGAACACGGTGGCGCCGGCGTCCTGCCGCCACACCGCGGTCTGCCCCGCGTCGATCCCCAGGTGCTCGCGATACCAGGCCGCGCGCGCCTCCGGGTCGCGGCTGCGGAAGAACAGGCCGCCGATCCCCGTCACACCCATCCGGTTCCCCCTCCGTCCGCAGTCAGACTACCGCCGCGTCAGGGTTGCCGCCGGTCTCGTGGATGGTCAGCAGCGCGTCTCCAGCGCCCACGAGCCGCCCTCGTAGAGCGAGTACCGGTGCCCCGCGCGCTCGTACGTCCTCACCCTGCGCAGCACGCGATCGCCCCTCTCACGCCTGCCCGGGGTCCAGGGCCGCCAGCCACCAGCGACCGCTGTCGCCGCTGATGACCACGAAGACATGGGAGTCGCCCTCGACCGAGCTGGCGGACAGCTGCCACCCGGTCACGAACGCCGGGAACGGCTCGTCGTCGTCGCGCGTGAAGCGCATCGTCCCGCGCGGCAGCGGCGGCTCGTCGGGGTAGCGGACGTCGCGCCAGTCCAGCCGGACGGGCACCCCCTGCTCCAGGATCAGCGTCACGGGGTCCCGCAGCACCGTGTCGGTCTCGACCATCGGATGACTCCCCTCCTGGTCGCCGATCGTGCGTTCCCGGCCAGTGTCGCCGGTGCGGGGACGTGCCCGCAGGGGAGAAAGTCCCGAGCCTGCGACACGAGGGCGCTGCCCGGCGGAGGGTCGCGGGACTTCCGGCCCTCTGCGCCGGACGCTCGATCGATGCACGGTCGGTATGCCGCCGAGAACGGCGGCGCGGGCAGGCGGGAGGGTGGCATGCTGCGGGAAGAGGACACGCGACAGACGCACACGATCGGCGGTCCCGAGGTCGAACCCGTCGTCCTCGTGGTGGGGCCGCGCATACCGGAGGCGCTGCTGCGCCGCCACTGCGTGGCCGCGCTGCACGCCGGCCACACGGTCGCGCTGGTGCAGCTGAGGCCGGTCACGGTCGGGGAGCGGTACCTGCTGCGCGCGCTGGACCGCTGGTACGGGCACGACCGGATCGCCGTGGTCGAGACCCACGAGGACTGGCTGTCGCTCCCCGCCCGGCGCCGGCTCATCGTCCTCTCCGACCGCGGCCTGTGGCGGGACGAGGTGCACGTCGCCGAGAGGGACGCGATGCTCGCGATGCCGCCGCCGGCGGTGTCGGCGCTGTACTAGCGACCCGGGTTGCCCAGGTTTGTCGTCAGTACTCGTCGTCAGGAGCGTCGTCGAGCAACGCGCGCTGTGCATCGGTGGACAGCAGTGTCGACCAGAGGATCTCGCCCGGTGCGGGTTCGACGTGCAGATAGGGCCCGGGCTCGGGCAGCCAGTCCTCCACGGTCAGACCCGTGAATGCAGAGAGCAGGAGGGCGAACAGGTCCGGGTCGGTCACGCCGATGGATCCGATCGCGAGGTAGACCTGCCCGTCACCGAGCATGCGGACGCGCACGCGAACGTCTGCGGGACCGGCCGTGAAGCCGCGGATGTCGCCGTGCCGCATGGATAGCGCCGCCGCCTGTCGCACCAGCCTCGGGACCTCGGTCGCGACAGCGAGGGCAAGCTCGGCCGTGAGACGCTTGATGTCCCAGGGTCCGGGCAGGAGGAAGTCGGTCGAGCAGGTGTTCGGACCGGTGGCGTGGGCCTCCACGTCAAGACGGGCGTAGAAGTCGCGTTGCGGCGAATCGTTCTGTCGTGGACCTGCCGCTGTCAGCCACCACCAGGCTTCGCACTCTTCCAGAAGAGCGCGTGAGTCCTCGTCGAGGTCTTGAACGTTGCCGGCCGCTCCGCGCCAGGTTCCCGTCTTCACCTTGAACCAGACGCGATCCGTGAGCGAGCGGATACGTTCCGCAGCGTAGGTGGCCACGAGTGCGGGGAGCGCTTGTGCACGCACGATCAGCGGGTGCTCCAGCTCGCTGAGCGGCGTGTCGAGCGTGGGTGTTGCGACATGCATGTCCGCCAAGGCGCGCCTGGTCGGGCGAACGGTTTGGGAGCCGGACACACGCTTAGGCGGTAGGCAAGCCGCCGAGCTCATCCAGCTCGTCAGCGTCCATGCCGGTCAACAGCGAGACGGCCGACGCTGTCGAGCCGTCCAGGCGTGAGAGGGACTGCTTGATGGCGTCGTTGAGTTCGTCGCGATGCGCCTCCACATACTCGCGGATCGCATCGCTGACGACGTCCTTCTTCGTGCGGCCGAGGAAGTGCGCGGCATCGCTGATGAGTCGATCCGTGGCCGCATCGACCTTGACGGGGCTCGGGGTTGCAGAGTGCATCATGGTCTCCAATCGGTACCAAAGTACCCTAGTACCCTGATCTGGACAAGGGACGCCAGCTGACCGTCTCCGCGACAGGCGGCAACCCGACGCGAAGCGCGCGGCTCCCTCTCGTGACCGACCCGCATCCGCTCAGCGGTGGACGCGCGCGCCGCGACACGTGTGGTGGCCTGGGGGGATGAGATCCCGCGTGCGCTCCGTCCTCGTCGTCCTCCTGGCCGCGGCGCTCGTGGGCGGCGTGCTCGCCGGGTGCTCGCTCTTCGATCCGGGGCCGCCGCCGGAGGCGCTGGTGGCGCGGGCGAACGCGGTCGCGGCGGAGGTGCGCGGGGTCGGGGGAGTGAAGTCGGCGCGGGCGGAGGTGTCGTCGCGCGACCCCAAGGACCATCCGGCCGACTGGGTGGTCCGGGTCGATTCGGAGGCCGCCGACCCCTCCGGTCTGTCGGCGCTGACCGGCCGTCTGGCGGAACTCGTGCGGAGCGCCGACCTGAAGGGGGCGTGGTCGGTCGACCTCCGGCTGTCGGTGCCGGGCGGCTCCGGGCTTGCGCCGGTGCGGCTGGAGCGCGACATCCGGGCCGCGGTCCCGCCCACGACCGAGCCCCCGGCGGTGGAGGCTGTGGTCGCGGCGGCGGACGGGTTGCGGCGCCTGCCGTCGGCCGGTTCGGTGCTGCTGTCCCGGGCCGAGGTCGGGTTCGAGCTCGGTCCGCGGGCGGCGCGCGGCGCCGCGCCGCTGGCGACCGCGGCGGGGGAGTTGCGGTCGCTTCCGGGGTTCGGCTCGGGCGCGCTCGACGCGGTGACTGTCGCCTGGCGCCGCGACGGCGTCCGCGACGGCGATCCGCGGTCCGTCGACGTGTCGGCCTCCGCACCGTCCGAGGGTTTGGTCGCGGTGATCGACCGGCTGACGGCCCGTGCGGATGTCGCGTGGCTGACGGCGCGCGACAGCCGCGACTTCACCCGGCCGTCGTTGACCGTCACCAGCGGCCGTCCCGAGCTCGACGCTCTCGCGCTCGCCGCGGCGACGGACCCGGAGGCCGACGCCGGCCGCCGGCCCAGGACGGCGTTCAGCGCTTCCCTCGTGGGCGACCGGGACAGTGACTTCGAGGGCTATGTCGGCCTCCCTCTCGCATCGCCAGAGCCCGCGCTGACGTGGGAGCAGCTGCGCCCCGCGACGCCGACGCCGGCGCCCGCGGCGGGACCGACGCTCGATCCGGCGGAGGCCGAGCAGCAGGTCGACGCGTACCGGGGCGCGGTGGACACGTTCCTGCGCGCCGCAGCATCCGCCTCCGGCACCGCACCCGAACCGCGCATCGACGTCACCGGCTGCGACGCCGGGACCGGGTCGAGCGTCCAGGGCGAGGTCCTGCTCCCCGTCTGGGAGGCGCCGGACGCGACGGAGGAGTCGGTGGAGGCGGCCTTCGCCCGGATCACGGACTCCTGGGCGGCCGCCGGCCTCCGCCGCAGCGACCGCGCGATGGGCACCGACTACTGGACGCCGGCCTCCTCCGCGGGCACCGTGGCGACGCTGAGTCGGGCGAGCATCCGCGGCACGACCGAAGGCATCCGCGTGCGCGCGACCTCCCCCTGCGTCGGCTGACGAAAGCGCCGCCCTACGTCCCGGGCCGTGCCAGCCCGAGGATGGGGAACAGCATCCCGACCCCCGCCTCCAGTCCGCCCATGAGCGCGCCGCGGCCGTGGCCGCCCTCGGGGAGCTCGACGAAGGCGGCGTCGATGCCCGCCCCGGTGGCGGCCGCCTTCGCCTGCAGGGCGACGTGGTGGTACGCCGGGTCGTCGCGGGAGGCGGTGAAGATCGCGGTCATGCCGGCGTGGGAGAAGTGGCGCAGCTTCACGAACGGCTTGCTCGCCTCGTACGCCGCCGCGTCGCCGCGGAAGGCGTCGCGGAGGGTCGCGTCGGGGTGCTCGGCGCCCGGGAAGGCCTCGCCGGAGATGTCGAGGATGTGGGCGAACACGTCCGGGTGGTCGATCGCGAACGCGAGGGAGCAGAGGCCGCCGTTGGAGTATCCGGCGACCGCCCAGAAGCGGTGGTCCCGGGTGACGGGCAGGTGCGCGGAGGCCCAGGCCGCGACATCCGTCGCCACGTAGGTCTCGACGTGGCCGAGCCGTTCGCTGTCCATGCAGAGGGTGTCTGTGTACGGGTTGCCGAGCTGGTCGGCCACCACGACGACGGGGGCGAGGCCCTTGTGCTTCGCGGCGTAGCGGTCGAGCACCTGGGCGATGGGCTCCGGGTCGGGGTTGCCGGGCTGGCCCATCATCATGACGAGCAGCGGGAGGGGCGGCGGATGCTTCACCCGGGCGGCCGGCGGCAGGTAAAGTCCGGCCTCCCGGGCGTGGAACCCGCTGACCGTCGCCGGAATGGCGGCGGTGCCCACCTCCCCGTGCGCGGGCATGTCGGCGGGAGGCGACCAGTGCTTCCAGAGTTCGCGGTCGTACCCGGCCGAGTCGCCCGGCGGCGGCGCCAGCGTGAGCGGCTTGGAGTAGGTGACGGCGAGCGCGCTCCCGAGCGTCCGGTTGAGGCCGTAGTTGGCGTTGATTCCGATCGCGGCGGCGAGCGCGAAGACGGGGACGGCGGCGATGGCGGCAGCGGTCCGCCAGCGCGGACGGCGGCGGATGCTCACGAGCGCGACCGCGACGGCGACGAAGGCGGCGGCGATGAGGGCGTAGTTGCCGAAGCCGAGGGACTCGCCGAAGAGGTTCAGCCAGCGGATGCAGACGAGCCAGGTGATCACGGCCGCCAGCATCCCGGTCGCCGCGGCCGCCGCCAGCAGCAGCAGCCGCCGCCGGGTGAGCCGCCTCCACAGCACGAGCACGGCCAGCGCCGCGGCGAGCGCGAACACGATCACCGGTACTGGACCGTCGACGATGTCGAGGTCGAGGATCGCCTGATACACCCCGGTTCCTCTCGACGTCAGCCGCGCAGCGGTGCGGAAGAGTGGAGGACTCTGGAAATCGAACCAGACGAGTCGCCCCGATAGGCGAGTCCCCCGCAGACGGTCCGACTATACAAGCGCGCCGCCGCGCGCAGCGTCATCCCGCGGCCCACGCCGCCCGGCGTGTCAGGCACGGGCCCGCGGGACGGTCAGCCGGACGTGGAAGCCGTCCCCGGCCGGGCCGGATTGCAGCGACCCGCCCAGCAGCTCCGCGCGCTCGCGCAGGCCGAGCAGCCCGAGCTGAGCGCTCGGCAGGCGGAGCGGCGGCTCGGCCGCGCGACCGTTGACGACGGTGACGCCGCACGACTTCTCGTCCGACCACAGCCGCACCGAGATCGATGACCCCGGCGCGTGTTTCCGGACGTTCGTCAGCGCCTCCTGCACCGTGCGGTAGACGGCCCGCTGGGCGGGAGGGCTGGCATCGGCGGGCAGCTCGCCGGACACGGAGACGGGGAGGCCGCTGGCCGAGATGAGGGCGCCCAGGTCGGAGACGGTCGGCTGCGGTGCGAGGCCGGGGCTCTGGGTCCCCGCGGCGCGGAGGAGCATGACCATGCTGCGCAGCTCCTCCAGCGTCGTCGCGCTCAGCGATCGGATGGACGCCGCGGCCTCCCGGGTGGCGTCGTCGGGCGCCGTCACCTGCAGCGCGCCGGCCTGCACCGAGATGAGGCTCACCTGATGGGAGACGACGTCGTGCATCTCGCGCGCGAGCTGGTTGCGCTCGCGGGAGAGGACCGTCTGCGTGTACAGCTCGCGCTCGTGCCGCTTCGTCGCCTCGGCCTCGGCGATCCTGGCGCGGAGGTCGGCGGCCGTCTGCACCAGCTGGCCCAGCAGGATCGGCGCCGCCGCGGTCGCGAGCTGGTAGACGAAGGTGACCGCCGTCCAGTTCTGGTCGTCGGTGAACTGGGTGGTCACCGGCCAGCCGATCGCCTCCGCCGCCGCGAAGAGGGCGCCGCACACGAACAGCAGCCAGCGCCGTCGGGTGCGGACCGCGAGCGCGAACAGCGCGATCACCGGTGCCGCGAGGATGTTGGCGACCAGTGCAGCGGGAAGGGTCAGGGCGAAGGCGGCCAGCGGCCAGCGGCGCCGGATCAGGAGGGCGGCGCAGGCGAGCGCGCAGACCCCGATGGTGAGCGCATCCGCGTCGGTGGTGTAGAGCCAGGCGTCCGCCGCCGCGACCGCGACGGCGAGGATGTCGAGGGCCCACGCCGGGATGCGGCGCCACAGCGCGACCAGCCGGTTCACGATTCCACGGCCCGGTCGTCGAGCAGGCCGGCGCGTTGCGCGGCGAGGGCGGCCTGCACGCGGCTCGCGACGCCGAGCTTGGCCAGGATGGCGCTGACGTGGTCCTTCACGGTGCCCGACCCGAGGTAGAGGCGCCCGGCGATCTCCGCGTTGGAGAGGCCGTGCGCCACGAGCGCGAGCACCTGCCGTTCCCGGTCGGTGAGCGTGGAGACCCGGTCCGCCTCCGCGTCGACCGTCCGGCTCAGCCCCGGGTGGGCGTCGAGCAGGGTGCGGGAGGCGCGCGCCGACAGGACGACGCCGCCCGCGGCCAGCGCCCGGACGTACTGGGCCAGCTGCTCCGGCTCGGTGTCTTTGAGGAGGAAACCGGACGCGCCCGACCCGAGCGCGGCCATGACGTACTCGTCGGCGTCGAAGGTGGTGAGCATCGCCACGGCGGGCCGGTCGGGCAGGGTGTCGACGACGCCGAGCAGCGTGAGACCGTCGACCTGCGGCATCCGGATGTCGAGGAGCAGCACGTCGGGCTTCTCGGCCTTGATCACCTCCAGCGCATCGACGCCGGTGGCGGTTCCGACCACGCGGATGTCATCGGTCGCGTTGAGGATCAGGGTGAACCCGCTGCGCACCAGCGCCTCGTCGTCCACGATCACGACACGGATCATCCGCTCTCCTTCCCTCACCAGAACGCTAGGGCACCGAGCGGCCCGGCGGTCCGGGCTCGCGCGCATCACCGCCGATGGGCGGGGCGAAGATCCCCCGGTCGACGGATGCGGTCCAGTCGACCGGGTGACGCGCGCGAGGCTCCCGACCCGGTGGACTGGGAGCATGCCCGACCTCGTCTCCCGGATCCTGCGCATCGCGACCCGGATCCCGCTCACGCTCGTCGCCGCGGTGGCGGGTGCCGGTGCCGCCGCCGCGCAGCTCGTCTCCGCCGGGGAGGTCGAGCTCGCCGGCGCGCCGTTCAGCGTCGTCTCCTGGCTGATCCTCCTCGGTTCGCTGGCGGCGGCCGAGTGGAGGTTCGGGAGCCGGCGGACCGTCACGGTCGCCGCCCTCGCGACGACGGTCGGCGTGGTGCTGGGCTGGGGGCTGCTGTCCGCGGCGGCGGCCCTCGGGGAGCCGCTTTCGCAGGAGGCCCTCCGCTACCAGGCATGGACGCCCTCGGTCACGAGCGCCGCGCTGCTCGCGGCGGTCTCGGGTGCGTTGCGGCCGGCGGCACGGCGGAGCCTGCGCTGGGTCGTCGGGACGGCGGTCGTCGCGATGCTGCTGACCACGGGCCACGCGTCCGATGTGTCGCGGGCGCTGGCCGCGGCCGCGGGGCTGGTCGCCGGCCTCGCCGTCCGGAGCGCGGTGCCAGGGGAGGCCTGGCGTCCCGGCTTCGGCGCGCGCTGGCGCAGCGTGCTCGCGTCGGCGCTGGCCGTGGTGGCGAGCGCGCTCGCCCTGGCGGCGGTCACCCCCAACGCCACCGGCGTGCTGGCGTGGACCGGCGCGGTGGTCGATCCGGCCTTCGCACCGATCGCCGCCCTCCTCCTCGTGCTCGGCGCTGTGCTGATCCTCAACGGCAGGCTGGCCGGCGTCCTGCTGGGCGGCGGTGTGCTCGTCGTCGTCGCGGCCGTGGCGCTCTCGGGGCTGGTCATCGGCCCGCTGCTCTCCGATGGCATCGACTGGACCGGGCTGACCGGTCAGGACGCCGAGTGGCAGCTCGTCGCCCTCCTCGCCGGGGGCATCCCGGCCCTGCTTGTGCTGCTGGTGCTCCTCGGCGCGCGCGCCGCGCTCCGGCGCCCGGTGCCGCAGCCGACCGCCGACGACCGCGAGCGGCTGGCCGCGGTGCTCCGGACGAGCGGTGACGGCACGTTCGCGCACATGGCGACCTGGGCGGGGAACGCCCTGTGGTTCGGCCCGGACGGACACGCGGTCGCCTACCGCGTCCGCGACGGCGTGGCCTTCACCCTCGGCGACCCGATCGGCCCGCGTCCGGAGGAGGCCGCCCGCTCCTTCGCCCGCTTCTGCGAGGGTCGCGGCTGGACGCCCGTGTTCTACAGCATCCACGACGGCGCGGCGGGCGCGCTGGAGCAGGCGGGGTGGACGCGCACGCCGGTGGGCACGGAGGCGGTGCTCGATCCCGCATCCTTCCCCCTCTCCGGCCGCAAGCGCCAGGACCTGCGCACGGCCGTGAACCGGGCGGAGCGCGAGGGGATGAGCGCGGTCTGGACCACCTACCGCGAGTGCGCCCCCGCCGTCCGGCAGCAGGTCGACGCCCTGTGCTCAGGGTGGGTCGAGGGCAAGCGGCTGCCCGAGATGGGCTTCACCCTCGGCGGTCTCCCCGAGCTCGACGACCCGGCCGTCCGCCTCCTGCTCGTGGTCGCCGGGGACGGCCGCGTCCACGCCGTGACCAGCTGGCTGCCGCGGCTGCGCGAGGGCGTGACCGTGGGCTGGACGCTCGACGTGATGCGCCGCGACCGGGGCGGCATGCCGGGGGCGATGGAGTTCGCCATCGTGTCCGTCGTGCAGCGCGCCGCCGAGGAGGGCATGGAGGTGGTGAGCCTCTCCGGCACACCGCTCGCGGCCCACGAGGGCGCGGCGGCCGGGCGGTTCGCCGGTCGGCTGCGCCGGCTGCTCGAGCCGGCGTACGGCTTCGCGTCGCTCGAACGGTTCAAGGCCAAGTTCGGCGCGCGGCCCGAGCCGCTGTGGATGTGCTTCCCGCAGCCCCTGCAGCTCGGCCGGATCGCCCCGGCCCTGCTGCGGGTGTACGTCCCCGACCTCCGGCTGGTCCGGGTCGTGGGCGCTCTGCGGGGGCCGGCGTGAGCGCCCGCCGGTCGCGGCGGCGGGGGCTGACGGCACTGGCCGCGGTCGTCGCCGTCGTCGCGCTGCTGTCCGGCTGCAGCCTGGCGCCGTTCCGGCCGCACGACCGCCACGGTGACCGCTCCGGCCTGCCGACCCTGTCGGTCCGCGCGGAGCGCATCGAGCCGTTCGAGGTGGTCTACCGCGACGAGGGCAAGACCCGGCGGCCGGCGCGCGGGCACGGGGACCTTCCCACCGTCACGCTGCGGCGGGGACACGACCTCCGGATGCGCGTGGTCAGCGGCTACCCGGCGCGCGAGCTGCGCGTCGGGACCTTCTCCCGCGCGGACGGGCGCGGCTCACCGGTGGACGGCGGCGACCAGTTCGACTGCCTGGCCGAGTCCGACTGCACCGTCGAGACCCGCGCCGGGAGCGTGCACATCTCCGTGCCCCTGGCTGCGGCGGTCCGCCTGGTCATCGTGCGCGAGACGTTCGCGCTGACCCGGGGCGCGACCCTGGAGATGGTCTGGCGCTTCCGCGTCAGCCGCGCCGAGTCGTGACCGCCTTCTGCGGATCGCCGCGGCCGAAGCCGGTGTCGGCGGTGCGTGTTAGCCTCGGCTCGTCCGGGAGGGGGACCAGATCGTGACAGAGATCGAACCGTTCGAGGTGCACCTCCCGGAGGGTGCGCTCGCCGACCTGCGCTCGCGGCTGGAGCGCACGCACTACCTCCCGCCGACCGGCGGCGACCGGCCCGCGGGCCTCGGCGGCCCGCGCCTGAAGGGGCTCGTGGAGGCCTGGCTCGCGTTCGACTGGCGCGCCGAGGAGGCGCGGCTGAACGGGTACGAGCAGTTCACGGCGACGGTCCGCGGGCACCGCATCCACGCCGTCCGGGTGCGACCGCCCCGTCCGGCGCGGCGGGTCGTCCCGCTGCTCCTGCTGCACGGCTGGCCCAGCGCGTTCACCGAGTACCTCCCGCTGGCGGATGCGCTCGCCGCGGCGGCGACGGACGAGCTCGCCTTCGACATCGTGGTGCCGTCGCTGCCCGGTTTCGTCTTCTCTGAACTGCCGGACGGCCCGCTCACGCGGGCCGCCATCGCGGAGGACCTGCACGAGCTGATGACGGCCGTGCTCGGCTTCGACCGCTACGGCGCGTTCGGCGGCGACATCGGCGGAGCGTCCGCGGGCTGGCTGGGCGCGCTCCACCCGGAGGCGATCGTCGGCCTCCAGCTCATCCATCCGCCGTTCCCTGCCGACGACGCAGCGCAGGACGACCGGGAGGCGGCCTACCTGGACGCCCTCGCCGAGTACGACGAGCAGGACGGCGGCTACAGCATGATGATGGAGACCCGTCCCGACACGATCGCGGCCGCGCTCGCCGACTCGCCCGCCGGGCTGCTGGCGTGGATCGCCGACAAGTGGGACGACTGGCTCGACGGCGGCCTCGCCGCGGTCGAGGCCGCCGACCTGTTCCGGGTGGCGACGCTGTACTGGGCGACGGACACCATCGCGACCTCGTTCCGGCAGTACTTCGACTGGTCGTTCAACGGGCCCCGGCCCGCCGTCGCCGCGCCGACCGCGCTGCTGCTCAGCCGGGAGCCGTGGCTGGAGGGCTTCCCGCGCTCGCTGGCGGAGCGCGCGGTGACCGACCTGCGCTCGTTCGAGACGGCGGAGGCGGGCGGCCACTTCCTGGGGCTGGAGCAGGCGGCGAGCGCGGCCACGGCCATCCGGAAGTTCTTCGCCGGACTCCCGGATTAGGCCTGCCGCGACTGTGGCCGCCGGAACACCCACGCGACGGTCGCCCTCCACGTGGACCGGAGCTCCCGGTCGCGGCGCCACTCCCGCCAGGTCAGCCAGATGATGATGGCGTCGAGCAGGGTCAGCACGGCGACCCCGACCGACGGCTGCACCACCAGCTCGTACACCTGGAAGACGAGGAACAGGCCGAGCGCACCGATCGCCCACGGATAGATGCGCCGCGAGCCGATCAGCAGAGCCACGACGATCGCCAGCTTCACCACGCCGTGGACGAGCAGGTAGGCGGCGACGAACCACACGGAGCGCCCGTTCAGGTGCGCGGCGCCGTGCACGATCAGGTTGGCGATCAGGTCGTGCGGGTCCTCCGCCCGCTCGCCCGCGGTCGCACGCTCGGCCGCACCGCGCACCTGCGCCGGCGGGACGAACAGCAGCAGCACGCCGCCGACGACCTCGACCAGCCCGTCCAGGCCCTTGAACAGCACACCGAGCAGGAACAGCAGGTCGAGCACGCGCTCCTTCACGTCCGGCCGGTCCACTCCCGCCCGGCCCACGGGTCGTAGTCCGCCAGCAGCTCGCCCTGCTGCGGGCGGTCGGCCTCCGGGACGTGCTGCAGGTTGACGCGGACGCGGTACCAGAGCGAGCTCGAGCCGCGCATCCCGTCGACCAGCTCGTCGGCGGGATGCAGCGCGGCGGCGGCCTCGGGATGCGCGCCCTTCCACCGCCGCAGCGCATCCTCGGCCTCCGGCTTGGTGCGGGTGCGGGCGACCTCGATGAGCGGCATCGTCGAGACGCGGCGGCCGGCGCCGTCCCCCGCGCGCGGCGGCTTCTCCGCCGGGCCGAGCTCGCGGGCGAGGGCGAGGAGACCGTCGAGCGACCCGACGGCGGCGTCGATCCCCTCGTGCGCGTCGCCGCGCTCGGCGTAGCGCTCCAGCACCGTGCGGACCGTGAACTCCTCCGGCCGGCGCGAGCGCACCTCGTCCCAGTCGAGCGGGGTCGAGACGCGGGCGTCGGGGAGCGGGCGGATGGAGTAGGCGGAGGCGACGGTCCGGTCCTTCGCGTTCTGGTTGAAGTCGACGAAGACGCTCTCGCCGCGCTCCTCCTTCCACCAGCGGGCGGTCGCGAGGCCGGGCGCGCGGTTCTCGACCTCGCGCGCGAGGGTCTCGGCGGCGAGCCGGACGTCGGAGAAGCCCCACTCCGGGCGGATGCGGACCAGGATGTGCAGCCCGCGCGACCCGCTCGTCTTGGGCCAGCCCACCAGGCCGTGGTCGTCGAGCACCTCGCGGGCGACGAAGGCGACATCCACGATCTGCGACCAGTCCACGCCCGGCATCGGGTCGAGGTCGACGCGCAGCTCGTCCGGATGGTCGAGGTCTTCCGCGCGCACGGCGTGCGGGTTGAGGTCGAGGCAGCCGAGGTTGGAGACCCAGGCGAGCCCGGCCGCATCCCGCACCACCGCCTCCTCGGCGCTGGTGCCGCTCGCGTACCGCAGGGTGGCGGTGTCGATGTAGGGCGGGTGGTTCTCGGGCACGCGCTTCTGGAAGAACGGCTCCTGCCCGAGCCCCTTCGCGAACCGCTTCAGCACCATCGGCCGCCCACCGGCCCCGCGCAGCGCCCCCTCCGCCACCGCAACGTAGTACCGAGCGAGGTCCAGCTTGGTGAGCCCCACCTCCGGAAACACCACCTTCTCCGGATGCGAAACCCGCACCTCCCACTCCCCCGCCTCAACAAACGCCTCTGTTTTCCCGGCACCCATGCCGCCACCGTAACCGCCCCACCCTCCCCCGACCAGTGCCCCGCTCTCGCACGCCGTCCGACGGCCATTCAGCCTGAGATCGACCGAATTTCCGACGTTGGTCGGCCCAGCAGGAGATTCGAACGTTCGATTGCTCACGACGAAGGGAGCGCAACAGAACGTCATCGGAGGTCGACCCCGGTTGCGGATTCCAGGATTCTGATGCGCACCCCCGATGCCTCAAGGAGTCCCCATGCGTTCCCGTACCTCCCGTTCTCTCGGCGCCGCGGCCGTCGTCCTGACCGGCGCGCTCGCGCTGTCGGCCTGCGCCTCCGGCTCCGACGCCGCGAGCGGCGGCGGCCAGAAGGTCACCGGCGGCACCATCGTGTACGCCCACCAGCAGGAGCCGGCCTGCGTCTTCGGCGGCTGGATCGAGCAGGCCTACCTCTCGTACCAGGTGCTCGACAACCTCACCTCGCTCGACGAGAACCACACGGTCGTCCCGTGGCTGGCGACGTCGTGGAAGCAGTCCGCCGACGGCCTCACCTGGACTTTCGACCTCAAGAAGGACGTGAAGTTCACCGACGGGACGCCGCTCACCGCCGCGGCCGTCGCCTACAACTTCGACTACTGGGTGAAGGGCGGCAACAGCACCGCCAAGGTCTGGCTCGACGGCTACTACAAGGACGCGAAGGCGATCGACGACACGACCCTCCAGATCGACCTCTCCCGCCCCTACCCGCGCCTGGCCGACAACCTCACGCAGGGCTACTTCGGCATCCAGTCGCAGCACGCGCTGGAGACGCGCACGAAGGAGCAGAACTGCGAGGCGCCGATCGGCACCGGCGCCTTCACCGTGGACAAGTGGAACCGCGGCCAGGACATCATCCTGAAGAAGAACAAGGACTACACCTCCCCGCCCGCGAACGCGAAGCACACCGGCCCGGCGTACGTCGACGAGATCGACTGGAAGTTCGTCGCCGACCCGACCACGCGTGTCGCCGCGCTGCAGGGCGGACAGGTGGATGCGATCTACGACGTGCCCGCGGTGCAGTGGAGCACACTGAAGTCGGGAGGCTACCAGCTCGACAAGTACGTCACCCCCGGCCGCCCGCAGCAGATCTCGTTCAACACCCAGCAGGGTCCGTTCACCGACGAGAAGGTGCGCCAGGCCTTCGCCTACAGCCTCGACCGCAAGCAGATCGTCGACACGATCGGCCGCGGCGTCATCCCGTTCGAGGGCAACGGCGGCGTCAGCCAGGCCACGCCCGGCTACAGCGAGAAGGCGGCCGGCTGGTACAGCCAGGACGTGAAGAAGGCGAACGCCCTCCTGGATGCGGCGGGCTGGACCCGCAGCGGCAGCACCGGCGTGCGAGAGAAGGACGGCACGAAGCTGACCGTCTCGCTGCCGTACGGCGCCGGCTCGATCATCAACGCCGACGGCGCGGCGATCCTGCAGGGCGTGAAGGAGCAGGCCGACAAGGTCGGCTTCGACGTGAAGCTGGTCCCGGTGCCGCAGAGCGAGTTCTTCGCGGGGAAGTACGCCGCTCCCGACACGCACGACCTCGCCGCCGGCTACTGGACGGCGGTCACCGCAGGCATCCTCTACATCAACTGGCGCCCCTCCACCTCCGACCACCCCAACTACGCCAACGCCGCCTTCTACAACGACCCGACGCTGGAGCAGTTCATCCTCGACGGCAACTCGGCGTCGACCGTCGACGCGCAGAACGCCGCCTATCAGAAGGCGCAGGACTACATCGCCGAGCACGCCCTCGCGATCGGCGTCTACGACCGCCTGAGCACGCTCGCGGTCGCGACCAAGCTGCACGGGGTCTGGCAGGAGCACGCACAGGGAGGACCGACGTTCTATGACGCCTACTTCGTCAAGTGAGCTGACCGCCGCACCCGGCGGGACGCCGTCCGCGGGGCCGATCGCGCAGAACGCGGTCCGGCCCCGCCGGGCCAGGGCCGTCGGGCTCACGGTCCTCCGCAAGGTCGGCGCCGCCGTCGTCGTGCTGTGGGGGGCCGCCACGGTCGCGTTCTTCGCGCAGCTGGCACTGCCGGGGGACCGGGCGACGACCATCCTGAACATCCGGGCGGGCCAGGCGCAGGCCAGGACGCCGGAGGAGCTCGCGCAGATCAACCAGCAGTACGGCCTCACCCGCCCGGTGATCGTGCAGTACATCGACTACCTGCGCGGCCTGGTCTCCGGCGACTTCGGCACCTCGTACCAGCAGTACCGTCCGGTCACCGTGATCATCGGAGAGCAGCTGGGCAGCACCCTGACGCTGTCGCTGGTCGCGATCGCGTTCGCCTGGCTGATCATGGTGGTCTGGGTGACGCTGACGGCCGGCCGCGGCCCGCGCCTCGGCGGTGTCGGTTCGACCGTGGATGTGGTGACCGCGGGCCTTCCCGCCTACTGGCTCGGCATCATCCTGCTGCTGGTGTTCGGCCTCGGGCTGCACTGGTTCCCGATCATCAGTGGAACCTCTCCGGCCGGCATCGTGCTGCCCGCGCTGACGCTGGCGATCCCGCTCGCCGGGTTCATGGCGCAGAGCGTCCGCACCGAGTTCGAGCGGTCGCTGGAGCAGCCGTTCGTGCTGTCGGCGCGGATGCGCGGGATGGGCGAGTGGGGCATCCGGCTGCGGCACGTCCTCCGGCACGCGGTCATCCCCGCCGTGACCCTGTCGGGCTGGGCGCTCGGCGCGACGTTGTCGGGCGCGGTGATCGTGGAGTCGATCTTCTCGCGGCCGGGCATCGGCTCGGTGCTCGTCTCGGCCGTGAACTCGCAGGACCTCCCGGTGGTGACCGGGATCGTCACCCTCGTCGCGATCGTCTACGTCGCGGCGAACCTCATCGTGGACGTCGTCTACACCGTCATCGACCCCCGGCTGGAGCTGACATGACCGCCCTCGGAACCCCGCCCGTCGCGGCGACCCGCGCCGCGGCGCTCGGCACCCGCCTCGCGCGGGCGCCGTGGGGCCTGTACCTCGCGATCGCGTTCGCGGCGCTGCTGCTCGTCGCCGTGGTCGCCCCGCAGGCGCTCACCACGCACCTCCCGACCGCGATCGACTACCAGGCCGCACTGCGGCCGCCGAGCCTCGCGCATCCCTTCGGCACCGACGAGTCGGGACGCGACCTCTACACGCGCGTCGTCTGGGGCGCCCGCGACTCGCTCACGATCGGCCTGGGCGCGGCGGCGGTCGGCGTCGGGCTCGCGCTCATCCTGGGCACGCTCGCCGCGCTCGGCGTCAAGCCGGTGGCCGTGGTGGTCGACCGGTTCGTGGAGATCATGTTCGCCTTCCCGGCGCTGCTGCTGGCCCTGCTGCTCATCGCGATCGCCGGGCCCAGCGCGGCGACGCAGGTGCTCGCGGTCGGGATCGGGACGGCGCCCGGCTACGCCCGCATGATCCGCGGGCAGATCCTCGGCGCACGCGACTCCGGGTACGTCGAGGCCGCCACCGCGCTGGGGCACTCGCGCTGGCGGATCGTGCGCGCGCATATCCTGCCGAACGCCCTGCGCCCGCTGGTCGCGGTGTTCGCGCTGTCGGTCGGGCAGTCGATCGTGTGGGCGTCCAGCCTGTCGTTCCTCGGGCTCGGCGTCGCGCCGCCCGCCTCCGAATGGGGTGCGCTGCTGGATGCCGGACGGCAGTACCTGACGACGGCCTGGTGGCTGGTCGTCATCCCCGGACTCGTGATCGTCGCCGTGGCGCTCGCCGCGACCACGATCGGCCGGCACATCCAGGCGCGCCTGGAGAAGGGAGAGCGGTGATGAGCATCGCCGAACGCCAGACAGAAGGCGCCGCCGACGCGGTCGTGGAGCAGCTGGACTGGCCCGCGACCCGCCTCAGCGTGCGCAACCTGCGCACATCGTTCCGGGTGGACGGCGTGCGGCGTCCCGTCGTGCACGGCGTGAGCTTCGACCTGCGGCCGGGGGAGTGCGTGGCCATCGTCGGCGAGTCCGGGTCGGGCAAGTCGGTCACGGCGCGCTCGCTGGTGGGCCTCGCCGGCCGGTCGGCGACCGTCGAGGCGGAGGAGTTGAGCATCCACCACGAGGACGTCCGCGGCTTCACCGCGCGGCAGTGGAAGCGCATCCGGGGCCGCGACATCGGCTTCGTGCTGCAGGACGCGCTGGTCTCGCTCGACCCGCTGCGCCCGGTCGGCCGCGAGATCGAGGAGGCGCTGCGGCTCCATGGCTGGGGGAGCAGGCGGGAGCGGCGCGAGCGCGTGCTCGACCTCCTGACCCGCGTCGGCGTGCCGTTCCCGGCGGTGCGGGCGAAGCAGCGTCCCGACCAGCTCTCCGGCGGCCTCCGCCAGCGTGCGCTGATCGCCTCCGCCATCG
>Ga0209563_100345_pt1 | contig 17647 bp, 20 predicted proteins | sample AraplaCvi_mMF_r2_FD_184271 | JGI IMG/M metagenome (GOLD analysis project Ga0209563, IMG submission 184271) | Arabidopsis root microbial communities from North Carolina, USA - plate scrape CL_Cvi_mMF_r2 (SPAdes) (version 2) | ecosystem: Host-associated > Plants > Roots > Endosphere | place: USA... | reverse complement strand
GACCACGGCCCGGGGATTGCGGCGCAAGATCTGCAGCACCTGACCCAACGCTTCTGGCGCAACGGCCAGAGCACCGGCTGCGGCCTCGGCTTGGCCATCGTCCAGGCTATCGTCCAGCGCTGCGCCTGCACCCTGCATTTCGACAGCCGCGCGGATGGGCTGCGCGTTGAGCTGACCATGCCGCTACAGCCCCTCTGAAAACACTTCCCCCCTGTAGGAGCTGCCGCAGGCTGCGATCTTTTGATCTTGAAAAAATCAAAATCAAAAGATCGCAGCCTGCGGCAGCTCCTACAGGGGATTTGTGTTGGTCTACATCAAATGTAACTTCTCTCCATTAGTGATTCACAGCTCTCGACGCTAAGGTCGGGGCTGCTCTGACTCAATGGATTGAGGGAACGCGCCATGCAAGCACCGATCTGCATTCGTCCAGCGAAACCTGCCGACGCCGGCCTCATCAGTCGCATCATCGAGCGCTCGATTCGCGTCGGTTGTGCGCTGGAACACCGCAACGACCCGCAGCAGGTCAACCGCTGGATTGACCGGCAATCCGCCGACATCATCAGTGCGCGCCTTGCCGACTCGCATTGCTACCTGAACGTCGCCCTGCTACAGGACAAACCGGTGGGGGTCGGCATGGCCACAGCCAGCGGTGACATCGGCTTTTGCCATGTGCAGCCGGAATGGTTTCGCCGTGGCGCAGGACGTGCGCTGATGAGCGACCTGGAAGGCTGGCTGCGGATTCGTGGTGTGCCGCAGGCGTGCATCGCCAGCACCCGCAGTGGCGCGGCTTTTTATCGACATCTGGGCTATTGCGATTCGGCGCCACCCGCCAGCGATCAGGGCTTGCACCGCGTGACGCTGTACAAGCCGTTGGCATTGCCTGGCTGACAACTTGATCAAGGGTCTAAATCCTCGCCCCGCTTAAGCGTTTCCAGAACAGGAAAACCTGCATGTGCGCCCCGCGACCGGAACGCGCACCTGTGCGGTGTGCTGTTTTGGTCACTATCCATAGCGTATTGAGGGGTCGAGAGATGTCAGTCGCCACCAGCCTTATCGAAGAGTCGTCGGGGCGGATCACCGCCGCGCCGGCGGAAACCCTGTACCAGTTCAACGAATCGCCACTGTTGGCCCGGCAGAGCCAGCAGGAGTCCAATGCCCGCAGCTACCCGCGACGCATTCCGCTGGCCCTCAAACGCGCCAAGGGCTTGTACGTCGAGGATGTCGAAGGCCGTACGTTCATTGACTGCCTGGCTGGTGCCGGCACGCTGGCCTTGGGGCATAACCACCCGGTGGTGATCGAGGCGATCCAGCAAGTGCTCGCCGATGAGCTGCCGCTGCACACCCTCGACCTGACCACGCCAGTGAAGGATCAATTCGTCCAGGACCTGTTCGGCCTGCTACCGCCGGCATTGGCAGCCGAGGCGAAAATCCAGTTCTGCGGGCCGACCGGCACCGATGCGGTGGAAGCCGCGCTGAAACTGGTACGCACCGCCACCGGGCGCAGCACGGTACTGTCGTTCTCCGGCGGTTATCACGGCATGAGCCAGGGCGCCTTGAGCCTGATGGGCAGCCTGGGGCCGAAAAAGCCGCTGGGCGCCTTGCTCAGCAACGGTGTGCAATTCATGCCGTTTCCGTATGACTACCGTTGCCCGTTCGGTCTCGGCGGCGCAGCCGGGATCAAAGCCAACCTGAGTTATCTGGAAAACCTGCTCAACGATCCTGAAGCCGGCGTGCAGTTGCCAGCAGCGGTGATTGTCGAGGCGGTGCAGGGCGAAGGCGGGGTGATTCCGGCTGATGTCGAGTGGCTGCGCGGTTTGCGCCGGATTACCGAGAAGGCTGGCGTGGCGCTGATCGTCGATGAGATCCAGAGCGGTTTCGCCCGTACCGGCAAAATGTTTGCCTTCGAACACGCCGGTATCGTCCCCGACGTGGTGGTGTTGTCCAAAGCCATCGGCGGCAGCCTGCCATTGGCGGTGGTGGTTTATCGCGACTGGCTCGACACCTGGCAGCCGGGTGCCCACGCTGGCACGTTCCGTGGCAATCAGATGGCGATGGCCGCCGGTTCCGCGGTAATGCGTTATCTGCTTGAGCACAAGGTCTGCGAACACGCCGCCGCCATGGGCGAGCGCCTGGGCGAACACCTGCGCATCCTGCAACGCGACTTTCCGCAACTGGGCGACATTCGTGGTCGTGGCTTGATGCTCGGCGTCGAGCTGGTTGACCCGAACGGCGCGCCGGATGCTCTCGGTCACCCTCCCGCGTTCGCGCGTCTGGCACCGCTGGTGCAGCGCGAATGCCTCAAGCGCGGACTGATTCTCGAATTGGGCGGCCGGCATGGCGCGGTGGTGCGCTTCCTGCCGCCGCTGGTGATCACCGCCGCCGAAATCGACCGCGTCGCCGAGATCTTTGGCCGGGCCTTGGCCGCTGCCACTGGCGCTGAGTAAATTTTTCGCAGCGCCGGACGTTCTTTCTACATAACCGGCTGCACTCGGCTGCAGCCCACCCTCACAACGATTGGAGAACCAGCATGACGTCAGTATTCGACCGCGAGGACATCCTCTTTCAGGTCGTGGTCAACCACGAAGAGCAATACTCGATCTGGCCGGATTACAAAGCCGTGCCGCAAGGCTGGCGCACCGTGGGCAAGAGCGGCCTGAAGAAGGAATGCCTGGCCTACATCGAAGAGGTCTGGACCGACATGCGTCCGCTGAGCCTGCGCCAGAAGATGGAAGGGCAGATGGCTGCTCAGTAATCTGACAGGCAAAAACAAACCCGCTGGACTGGTGACAGTCAGCGGGTTTTTTCATGGCCTTCAAACGATCGCAGCCTGCGGCAGCTCCTGCAGGGTGTAAATATTCCCGTGTAGGAGCTGCCGCAGGCTGCGATCTTTTGATCTTAGGCCGAAGGCCCGCCGCTCAACCCCTTGAGCAACAAATCCACATTCCCCTCCAGCTCCGCCACCGGATCCGCTGCATCTGTACTCAACACCAGCAGATGACTCCCCGAGGCGGCAATTGCTGCTTTCACTGCCTCCGACGGCTGACGATGATGCAGCACCAGCGCCACATCGTTGTCCTTCAGCGTCGCCGTGAGTTGCTTCAGGTCCTGCGGCGTCCACTCGCTATCGGGTCGTGGATCCTCGCCGATCAGCTCCAGATTCAGGCTGCCGATCAGGTAACCGAAGTGATCGCTGAGGCTCATCACACTCAAGTTGTCGACCTCGGCCAGGCGCGCTTCGCTGTCGGCGCTGAGCTTGAGCAGGCGCTGTTTCAGCGCCGCCAGATTGGCCTCGATCTTCGGTTTGGCCGACGGCGCCAGGCGCACCAGATCCGCCGCGATCACGTCGGCCATGCGCCCCATGTTGTTGCTCGCCAGCCATGGCTGACTGTTCAAGCCATCGACCTTCAGCCCCGGCTGCACAGCGATCCCCGGCAGGGCGCCGTCCACCGGACGTGCTGCGTCGACCTCGACAATGCGAATGTTGCTGCGCCGTGCGATCGGGTACAGCGGATCATCCGCCCACAGCGAGCGCACGCCGATCACCGCGTCGGCATTGCTCGCCAGTTTGCCCAGCGCCGGTGCGCCGCGACCGGTGAAGTACGCAGTCTGACGGCTGCCCGGCAGATTGGCCGGGGCCGCGCGTTCCAGGCTGACGTCGGTGCCTTTGAGCAGCACTTCGCCGAGGCCGTAGGTGATGGGCAGCGAGGCCAGTACGCGTAGCGGTTGAGGGTTTTCAGCCGCCAGCAACGGGCTGCCGATCACGCCGCACAGGGCCATGGCCAGGGTCAGTTTTCGCAGTGAGAAAGTCATTTATCCAAGGTTCCCTTTCAGACTCGGGACAACCCCGCGCGCGATGGCGGCGAGGGCGAAGGCGATGCCGGCGACCAGAATGATCGCGGCGCCGGACGGGATCGGCAGATCGAAGACGATCGGCGCGAGGATCCCGAACAGCGTGCTGACGGTAGCAATCAGCACCGAGCACCAGAAGAAGCCCTTGAGCGACTGGCTGAGCAAGCGTGCTGCCGCCGCCGGAATGACCAGCAATGCGCCGACCAGAATCGCGCCGATGACCTTCACCGCCGCGACGGTGATCAGCGTCACCAGAATCACGAACAGGTAATCCAGAGTCTTCACCGCGACGCCGCGCACCGCCGCCAGTTGCGGGTTGAAGCTGGCGAGCATGATCCGGTTGTACAAAGGCAGTGCCAAAGCCATGACCAGCGAGCCGACGATGGCCAGCACCAGCAGGTCATTGCCATTGACGGTGAGCACCGAACCGAACAGCACGTTCTCCAGAATGTGCACGTTGATCTTGCCGGCCAGAATCAACAGCAGGCTCGCGCCGAGGGCCAGCGACACCGAGAGGAACACACCGATCAGGGTGTCCGGCGCCAGACCGGTGCGGTTGCGCAGGTAATTGAGCAGGATGCCGAACAGCAGGCAGTAACCGAACAGGCTGCCGTACGGCCCGGTGTAGGGTTCGCCGAGCAGAATGCCGATGGCCACGCCGGTCAGCGCCGCGTGGCCGACCGCTTCGGAGAAAAACGCAAAGCGCTTGACCACCACCAGCGTGCCGAGGCCACCGAGCACCGGGCCGATCAACAGGCCGGCAAGCAGCGCGTTGACCACAAAGCCGTAGGCCAGCGCTTCCGGCAGGTAACCGGACGACGCCCAGCCCTGAACCATCAAACGAATAGCTTCGTAGCTCATCAGACTGCGCTCCGTGGATGGGTGGAAAACAGACTGAGCAGACGTTCCGGGGTCAGCGCCTGTTGCGGCGTGGCGTCGAACAGCACGCGGCGGTTGAGACCGGTGACTCGGTCGGCCAGACGCTTTACCGCTTCCAGATCGTGCTCGATCCACAGCACGGTGATGCCGGTCGCGCGCCAGTCGCCGAGCAGGCGTTCGAAGACCTGAATTCCGGCTTCGTCGAGCGCCGACATTGGCTCATCCAGCACCAGCAATTGCGGGGCCGGGATCAAGCCTTGAGCGAGCAACACACGCTGGCGTTCGCCACCGGACAGCGCGCCCATGCGCCGCTTGCGTTTGTCCTGCATGCCGACCCGTTCCAGCGCCTCGCCGATGGCGTTGGCGTAGTGCTTGCTCAAACCGAGAAAGGCCGGCCGGCGCTGACACATGGCGGCCATGAAGTCGTCGACGGTCATCGGCAGGCCACGTTCGAACTCCAGGGCCTGCGGCACGTAACCGATGGTCCCGGGTTGACCGGGCCAGTGCAGGCTCAGTTGACCTTGGTGCGGCATCTGCCCGAGCAGGGTTTTGATCAGCGAGCTCTTGCCACCGCCGTTGGGGCCGACCAGGGCGTGCACGTGGCCGGGTTGGACCTGAAAGGTGACGTTGTCGAGGATTGTCGTGCGCCCGAGCGTCAGGCTGACTTGTGCGAAATCCAGTGTCGGCCCCAATCCTTGTGGGAGCGAGCCTGCTCGCGAATGCGGTAGTTCATTCAATAATGATGCTGACTGACCGGACGCTTTCGCGAGCAAGCCCGCTCCCACAGGGGATGGTGGGGTGTCAGAGAGGGTTTCTTTTGCTGTCATGCCCCGGACTCCTGAATCGCCCGCACCACGGTGTCGAGGTTGCCGGTCATTTCCTTTTCGTACTTGTCGGCGCTGTATTCGCCGTAGGAAATGTGCGACAGCGGGTACAGCTTCACCCCGGACTCACGCTGGATGGTTTCGACGTAGGTCGAAGGGAAATCCATCTCCGAGAAGATCACCTTCACATCGAGCTCGCGCAGTTGGTCGATGGTCTTTTTCAACTGGCTCGGGCTCGGTTCGATGCCATGGGCCGGTTCGACCACGGCCGTCACTTCCAGACCGAATTCGCGCAGCAGATAGTCATAAGCCGCATGCACTGTGGCCACGCGCAGTTCGGCGTTCGGTGCCTCGGTCAGTTTGGCCAAGGCATCGGCGCGCATCTGCCGCAGGCGTTTGCCGTAGGCGCGGGCGTTCTGGGTATAGGTCTTGGCGTTGTCCGGATCGAGCTTGCCCAGCTCGCGGGCAATATTGTTGACCTGAGCAATCGAGGCGCTGATCGACAGGAAGGTGTGCGGGTTGACCACTTTGCCGGCGCCGCGCGCCGCGGTACCGGTGGCCGCCAGCAGCGGCACGTTTTCGTTGGCTTCGATGGTCTTGATGTTTGGCGTTTCGCTGGCGGCGATCATGCGGTCGGCGAAGTCGTCATGACCGACCCCGTTGAGCACGATCACATCCAACCCGCTGATGCGCTTGATGTCTTCCGCGCGTGGCTCGTAGGCGTGCGGGTTGAAACCGGCGGGAATCAGCGGCACCACCTCGGCCTTGGCGCCGACGATATTCGCCACATAGCTGTAATACGGGTGCAGGGTGATGCCGATGCGCAGGCGTTTACCCGGATCGGCGCTGGCCAGCGGGCTCAGCAGGCACGCGCACAGGCCTAAGAGCAAGGTGCGCAGGAGGGGACGGCGAGTCAGTGAAATAAGCATGGGCAAGCGGTCTTCTCTCGGGTGAAGGCGAAGGTTCAGTGGCGATGCTCGCGGGTCACACCGGCATCGAACTGCGCGACGATCTGTTTCCAGCCAGCGGCGGACAGCGCGGCGTCGGTGAGGTCGGCGGGCGTCTGCAGCTCGGCGGCGCGGTTGAGCCAGATGTCCGGCGCGGCAGTGGCGTCGGCGCTCAGCCGCATCACGAATGAACCGGCGACGGCGGGCGCCTGGCTGTGGCCGAAATAGGCGGTGTCCGCCAGCAATTGCCAGACGTGACCGCCTCGGCTGACCGAACTGGCGTCCTGGGCGAACGGGGCGAAACCTTCTTCAGCCAGGGTCTGTGGCGTCGGCAGGCTTTGCTGTTCTGCACGCAGCAGGCGGATTTCATCGAGGGTCACCCGCAGGTCGGCGTAGATGCCTTGCTCGGCGGCGCTGAGGTCGCGCCGCGCATCGAGCTGATGGCTGGCGACTGGTTCCGGTTCATGGGACACACCGCGCCATGCCACCACCGAGCCGGCGACGGCAAGGATCAGCAAACACAACAGCAGAACGTTAAGGGTTTCATGCCCGGCACCGGCCGGGCGGACGACTTGCGTGGTGGGCGTGCTCATGGGGCCTCGATGTCGGCTTGGTCGATTTCCACGACGTGGCCGGGGCCGGCGTCGAACAGCACGTAAAACTCGGCTGCCGGTTTCTTGAACGTCACGGTCGAGTCGGCGCCGAGCTTGCCCGGCAGCAGAATGGTTTCGTCGTAACCGATCACATCGAGGGTCACCCCCGGCGCGCCGCTGCCGTCGGAGAAGCCGCCGGTGCATTTGATCTGCTCGGCATCGACGGCTTTGCATTCGCACATTGGGTTATGGGCCAGGGCGCCGGCGCTGAAACCTGCGCACAGCAGCAGTAACGCGGCGCGCAACCGCAGGCGGGAAGGGCGTTGAACGCGGTTCATGGTTTGGCTCCTTGTTTGGTCAGCCAGGCGAGGGTCGCGGGAGAGGCCTGGCTCAGGGGAATCGAGGCTTGGTGCAGGCTGCCGTCCCAGCCTTCCATGGTGATCCACAGTTCGGCATCGGCCTTGGTCTTTTCCGCCACCGGCAGTTGCGCGCCCATGCGATACGGGGTGCCGAAGAAAATCACCCCGGCGGCGCGCAGGCTGCGCGGTTTGCCGATGCGCAGGTAGGTGGCCTTGACCTGTTCGACACAGGCATCGCAGAGGGCGGCATTGAAGTCCTTCATGTAACCGGCGGGGCCGCTCAGGCGCGGTGCTTCGTTACGCAGTTCGGCCAGGCGCAGGCTCCACGGGCCGACCTGGATCTCGCCTACCTCATGTTCACCGAGGCCGACGTCACCGCGAAACAGCGCGGCATCGGCGAAGTACTTGGGCATGAACCCCAGCGGAATCAGCAGCAACAAGGCGTTCAGGTGAAAGCGCCATTTGTGCCAGAAGCGGCGCAGGGCGGACGGTTGGGCAGTGCGATTGGACGGGCTCACAGGCTGACCTCCGCCGGTTCACGGCTGACGCGGGGGCTGCGGGCCTTTTTATTTTCGCGCTTGAGGGCGTTGGCGGTGGCCAGCGCGGTGCGCTTGGTCCAGATCAACAGGCCGCTGAGGACCATCATGCTCAGCAGCAGGCCGAAGAAGAACCAGATCAGTTTGATCCACAGACCGCCGAAATCACCGGTGTGCAGCGGTCGCATCGACTCGGTGACGAACTCCAGCGAGGAGCGGTCAGTCAGCAGTCGCGTGGCGGCCATCTCACCGTTGTACGGGTTGAGCGTGGCGGTCTGGAACATCAGCGGATACCAGCCGCGACCGCCAAGGCTCAGGTGGCTGTAGGCATTGCCCGGCAGGCTGACGAAGCTGACTTCCAGCCCGGGGATGTGCTGTTCGGCGATCTGCACCGCGCGATCAAGGCTGATCCGTGGGGGAGGACTGGCGTCGCTCGACATCGGTACGCTTTCCCGGGACATGGCGGGAATGATCGGCTCGCTGCTGATGGACACCTGGTTGTCGGCCAGAATGGCCTGGATCAAAAACCAGGTGCCGGTGATCGAGATCACCGCGATGAACCAGATCGACCAGATGCCGCTCAGTCGGTGGAAGTCGCCCCAGAAAATCCGCGCGCCGTGGCGAAAACGCAGGGTGGGTTTGAAGAAACCTTTCCAGAAGCGCTTGTACACCACCAGCCCTGTGACCAGCGAAGCGAGCATTGGCAGGCCGAGGAACGACACCAGGTACCAGCCCCAACTGAAACCGTTGGTGAACGGCACCAGCCACCAGCCGTGCAGGGCGCGGGTGAACGCCTTGAAGTTGAAGTCCGGCGCCGGGCCCTGGATCACCCCGGTGTACGGGTTGACGTAGACCGTCTGCGAGCGGCCGTCGGGGTAGCTGACCTCGACGTCGAGGGCGAAGTGCGATTCGTCGGGGCGGCTGATGCTTTCCACCAGCGTCTGCGGTTCGGCCTGTTTGATCGCGGCCAGCACTTGATCGTAACTGAGCCGCGGTGCGTCATCCGATGGCTGGCTGGCGCGCATCTGCGGGTTGGCCAGCCAGACGATTTCCTGGCTGACCACCGCCAGCGTGCCGGTGACACACACGATCAGGACAAAAAACCAGATCGGCAACGCGAGCCAGCTATGCACCAGGAACCACAGTTTGGAACGGGATTTCTTCGACATGATTGCGCGTCTTGATTTCGATGAAAGGGCACGCGGCTACGGGCTTCGCAGCGCGGGTGTCCGCAAAAAGGCGCGGTCGTGGCGGTTGCCTGTGCGAACGGCCTGCATTTCTATAGGACGGATGAGCCGGACAAATCCCGAAAGGTGATATGAAAGCAAATGTTTCGCACTTCCCCCAGTCACCACCAATCCCTGTGGGAGCGAGCTTGCTCGCGAATGCGGTAGATCATTCAACATTGATGTCGACTGACACGACGCCTTCGCGGGCAAGCCCGCTCCCACAGGGGCGTTCGGTGATCAGCCGATCAAACACGCTTCATGAATGCTGCTCTCACTGCCTGCCGATTGATGCGATCACAGCGCTGCCTATGATGGAAAGCACTGGATTCCCCGAGTGAGCCCCCTGATGAGCCCCAGAACCCTCTACGACAAACACATCGATTCGCACACCGTGTGCCGCCTCGACGATCAGGGCCATGTGCTGCTGTATATCGATCGCCAGGTGATCAACGAATACACCAGCCCTCAGGCGTTCAGCGGTCTGCGTGCTGCCGGGCGCAAGGTCTGGCGGCCGGGCACGGCGCTGGCGGTGGTCGATCACGTCAACCCGACCACGCCGCAACGGGTGGCGGCAATGCCCGATGCCGGCGGTGCGCGGCAGGTGTCGTATCTGGCGGAAAACTGCCGGGACTTCGGCATCGAACTGCTGGATATCCTCGACAAACGTCAGGGCATCGAGCATGTGATCGCCCCGGAGCAGGGTTTCATCCTGCCGGGCATGGTCATCGCCGCCGGCGACAGTCACACCACCACCTACGGTGCGCTGGGGGCGTTCGGATTTGGTATCGGCACCTCGGAAATCGAGCACCTGCTGGCCTCGCAAACGCTGGTCTACAAGCGCCTGAAAAGCCTGCGCGTGACGGTGGAGGGCGAGCTGGCGCCGGGGCTGACGTCCAAGGATGTGATCATGGCGCTGATCGGCCGCATCGGTGCGTCGGGTGCCACGGGCTATGCGATCGAGTTCTCGGGTTCGACCATTGATGCGCTGAGCGTTGAAGCGCGGATGACCATTTGCAACATGGCGGTCGAAGCCGGCGCACGCGGTGCGTTCATGGCGCCGGACGAAAAAGTTTTTGCTTATCTCAAGGGCAAACCCCGCGCACCGCAAGGCGAACTGTTAGCGCGCGGCGTGGAAAAATGGCGTGAACTGCGCAGCGATCCCGGCGCCGTGTTCGACCGCGAAATCCATCTCGACGCCAGTCTGCTGGAGCCGATGGTCACTTGGGGCACCAGCCCGGATCAGGCGGCGCCGATCGGCGCGCAGGTGCCGGACCCGCAGGCCATCGACGATCCGATCCTGCGTCAGGACATGCGCCGCGCCCTGCATTACATGGGCCTGGAGCCGGGCATGGCGCTGCGCGATATCGTCATCAGTCACGCGTTTATCGGCTCCTGCACCAACGCGCGGATCGAGGATCTGCGTGACGCAGCCAGCGTCGTGCGTGGACGGCAGGTGGCTGGGCATGTGCGGGCGATGATCGTGCCCGGTTCCAGCGAAGTGCGTGCTCAGGCTGAAGCGGAAGGGCTGGCGCAGATCTTTATCGACGCCGGGTTTGAATGGCGTCAGTCCGGTTGCTCGATGTGCTTGGCGATGAACGATGACGTGCTCGCGCCCGGCGACCGCTGCGCCTCCAGCACCAACCGCAATTTCGAAGGCCGGCAGGGTGCCGGGGCGCGCACGCACCTGATGAGCCCGGCCATGGTCGCCGCTGCGGCGATCAACGGCCATCTGACCGACATCTGCCACTTCGGAGAACGCCCATGAGCCTGCAACCCTTCACGCAAGTCAGCGGCCGGGCCGCGCCGCTGCTTGCGGCCAACGTCGATACCGACGTGATCATGCCCAAGCAGTTTCTCAAGGGTATCGACCGTCAGGGGCTGGATCGTGGGCTGTTTTTCGATCTGCGCTTTCTCGCCGACGGCACGCCCAACCCTGAATTCGTGTTGAACCAGCCGCCCTGGCAGGGCGCGAGTTTTCTGGTAGTCGGGGCGAATTTCGGCTGCGGTTCCAGCCGCGAACACGCGGTGTGGGGGTTGCAGCAAATGGGCATTCGCGCGCTGATCGGTAGCAGTTTTGCCGGGATTTTCTACGACAACTGCCAGCGCAACGGGGTGTTGCTGATCACGCTGGATGAAGCGCAGGTGCAGCGTATCGGCCGGTTGGTGAGTCAGCCTGAATCGGCCCGGATCAATGTGGGTCTAGAGGCGCAGCAGATCCATCTGGCGGACGGTGAAGTCATCGATTTCCAGATTGACGGCTTGCGCAAGACCGCACTGTTGCTGGGGCTGGATGCGATAGGCAGTACCTTGCAGCGGCGTGAGCAGATCAAGGCGTTCGAGCGCGAACATCTGGCCGCCAACCCGTGGCTGACCTGACACGCCTTTTACCCTGTGGGAGCTGGCTTGCCAGCGATGAGGCCAGCACATCCGACATTTATATTGGCTGAGCTGACGCCTTCGCTGGCAAGCCAGCTCCCACAGGGTTTTGTGGTGTTTTGGCTACAGAGAAAGATCCTTGAAATGCCCCTGCAAAAACTCCACACACGCCCGTAGCTTCCCGGAGTTGGCCAGCCGCGTCGGGTACACCGCCCAGACATTGGCGCTCTGGCTGTAATCGGCCAGCACCGGCAGCAGTCGGCCCTGTTCCAGCAACGGTTTCACATCCCACAACGAACGCAGCAACACGCCGCGTCCGTCGAGCGCCCATTGCAGGACGATCTCGCCGTTGTTGGAAGACAGCGGCCCACTGACCCGCACGCTTTCCTGTGTGCCGTCGCGATCCAGATGCCAGACGCCGAAAGCGTTGTCGCGCTCCTTGATTACCAGGCAGTCATGCTGTTGCAGATCCTCCAGCGTTTGCGGTGTGCCACGGCGTTGCAGGTATTCGGGCGCTGCGCACAACACCCGGCGATTACTCACCAGTTGCCGGCCGATGTGCTGACCGGGCAGGTCGTCGCCGACGCGGATTTCCAGGTCGAAGCCCTCGTTGACGATGTCCACTGCACGGTCGAACAAGTCCAGGCGAATCTGCAACTGCGGGTGCAGCTCGGCCAGCCGTGAAACCGCAGGCGCCACATGATTACGGCCAAAACCGAAACTGCTGCAGATGTGCAAGCGCCCGCGCGGGCTGTCGTGGGCGTCGGCGAGGTCGTCGCGCAGTTGCTGGAAGTCATCGAGAATACGCAAAGCCCAACGCTGCACCCGCTCGCCGTCCTCGGTCAGCGACACGCGGCGACTGGTGCGGTGCAGCAGGCGGGTGCCGAGGGTCGACTCGAGAATCTGGATGCGTTTGCTCACGTAGGCCGGGGACAGGCCCAGTTCATCGGCGGCAGCGGCGAAACCGTTCTTGCGGATCACGGTCAGCAGCACGCGCAGGTCTTCGGGCAGGGGCACGGGGTCTTGGTTCTGGGACATGTGGGAACGAGCACTGGCGGCACAAGCCGCCAGCATAGCATCGGCCGTACAGGGCTCGATTCAGCGCAGGAAATCCAGCGCTTCGGCGAGCAACCGTTCGGGCACTTCTTCGGCCAGATAATGCCCAGCCGGCAGCGCCTTGCCACTGACGTTGCTCGCCACATGCTGCCATTCCTTGAGCGGGTCAAAGCAACGCCCGACCGTGCCTTGCGCGCCCCACAGCACCCGCAGCGGGAGGTCAAGATGATGGCCGGCAGCGAGGTCGGCCCGGTCATGTTCCAGGTCGATGCTGGCGCTGGCGCGGTAGTCCTCGCAAATGCCGAGGGCGCTGCCGGGACGTTGCAGACACCGCAGGTATTCGCTGAACGCTGGCCCGGTAAACGGCGTGAGCCCGGCGCTGCGGCTGCCCATGACGCTGCGCAGATAGCCTTCGGGATCGGCTTCGATCAGGGTTTCCGGCAACGGTGCCGGGCGGATCAGGAAGAACCAGTGCCAATAGGCGCGGGCAAAGGCCTCGTTGGTCTGCGTGTACATCGCCAGGGTCGGGGCGATGTCCAGCAACATCATCCGTTGCACCGCAGCGCGGTGGTCGAGGGCCAGGCGATGGGCGACCCGCGCGCCACGGTCGTGGGCCAGCACCGAAAACTGTTCGAAGCCCAGCGCCTGCATCAACTCGAGGTTGTCCCTGGCCATTTCGCGCTTTGAGTAATGACGATGCTGTTCATCGGCAGCCGGCCGGGCGCTGTCGCCGTACCCGCGCAGGTCGGCGGCGACCACGGTGAAATGCTCCGCCAACTGCTCGGCAATCTTGTGCCAGATCACATGGGTCTGCGGGTGCCCGTGCAACAGCAACAGGCCCGGGCCGCTGCCACCGAGGCGGTAAGCGATATCGACGCCGTTGACATGGCGCTGGTCTTTGCTGAATCCGGCAAACATCGGGCTGATCCTTGTTCAGGTGCGGGTGGATGCATCGTGAAAGTGTTCGGCATTCGGGGCAAGGGTTGAAGCGTGGTGTGGTGGTTCATGAAGTGTGATGTGTGTCGTCAGGGCTGGCCCCTTCGCGGGCAAGCCCGCTCCCACAGTGTTTTTCTGTGTGACACCCATCGTGTAAACACCAGAGATCCCTGTGGGAGCGGGCTTGCCCGCGAAGAGGCCAGCCCAAACCCTGAAGATCTCAACCTTGGCTGAACATCTCCATCGCCCGCTGCTTGATCTGCTCTTCTGTCAGATCCTCCTTGCGCGTCGCCAGAAACCACAGGTGCCCATAGGGATCCTTCAGCGTTCCGCTGCGATCACCATAAAACTGATCCTTGACCTCGGACACCGCTTGCGCCCCGGCCTCGAGTGCTCGCTGAAAAGATTTGTCGACATCGGTGACATACAGATGCAGACCGACCGACACGGCATGGTCCGGGCCGCTCAAGGGCCCTTGATCGCACGGTGTGCCGAGCATGATCGCGCTGTCGCCAATGCGCAGTTCGGCGTGGCCGACGCGCCCGTCGGGCATGTCCAGGCGCATGACCACTGTGGCGCCGAAGGCTTTTTTATAGAATTCGATGGCATCGGCAGCCTTGAGAATGCCGAGGTACGGGGTAATGCTGTGATACCCCTCGGGAATGGGTTTGACGCTCATGACGTTCTCCCTGTTTTTGTTTTGCGAGGTAGGGCTCCACTGGATTTGTGGAAGATTCACTATAGAACTGTCTGCGCGGGCAGAAATTTTCCCCGACGAGCCGTCAGCCGAGAAAGTGTGCCCCCGGCCCTTTCTCACCGAGCACATCGCCCTGATTGCGCAACGGGCAAGCTTCCATCGACAGACAGCCGCAGCCGATGCAGCCGGTAAGCCGGTCACGCAACAGGGTCAGCTGATTAATCCGTTCATCCAGCTCGCGGCGCCATTGCTCGGAGAGGACTTTCCAGTCTGCTGCTGTCGGAGCGCGGTCGTCGGGGAGTCTCTTCAGCGCCTCGCCAATCTCCGCCAGCGGAATGCCCAGACGCTGCGCGACCTTGATCAACGCCACCCGGCGCAACACTGCCCGTGGATAACGGCGCTGATTGCCGGCATTGCGCTGGCTCTTGATCAGGCCTTTGGCTTCATAAAAGTGCAGGGCAGTGACCGCGACACCGCTGCGCGCGGCGACTTCGCCGACGGTGAGCTGTTTGTGCAGGTTTTCCGGGGTGATCATTTTGCAAAGGGCTCTTGACCTTGACTTAACTAGAGGTTTTACCCTGCAGGCCTTCGAGTCGCAAGACTCGGCTTAATGAGTGGGGACTTCTCATGCAAACCTCAGCGAAAAATCGCAGTTTTACCCAGTTGATCGAATTCGAGATCGAGCCGCGTCAGCAGCCGGCATTGGTTTGTGCGCTGTCGCAGCAGAGCGAACATCTGGCGCAGCGCTACGCAGGCTTTGTCAGCGCCAGCGTCCAGGTCAGCGACGACGGTCGGCGGGTGCTGAGCTTGCTGCAATGGCAAAGCCGCGAAGCCGGGGAGGCGGCGTTCTGTCGCTATGAAAGCGGCGAGCAGGATTTCTGGCAGCTGATCCGCGCCCATCAGGCGAAGACCGTGACCTTCAATTCATTTCAGGTGTTGAGCAGCATCGCCCGCAGCCATGACGATGCGCTGCACTGCAATCTGGTCGGCTAGATCGACAACTGGATCAGGCGTTCACCGTGCAGGTTTTCCGTGAGCCGCCGCTTGTTCACCGCCAGTTCGCCGATCTTGATCAGCCGTGTGCGCGTGACGTTGCGGCTCAGACCAAGCAGCGCGGCGGTGTGCACCTGGTTGTAATGGCAGAAGCGATAGGCGGCGCGCAGCAAGGCGTCTTCGACCTTTTCGTGGAGGGCGCCGGCCTGTTGCTCGAAGAGCTTTTGAAAGGCCCGTTCCAGCAACGCTTCCGGTGAATCGCCGGCGCCCGACTGCTGATCGTCCGCGCGCTCGATGCGCAAGTTGGACAGGCGCAGATCATCACGCTCGATCACGCCGTTGCGGCAGATCAACAGGGTGTGATGGATGACGTTTTCCAGTTCGCGGATGTTCCCCGGCCAACTGTAGCTGCGCAGTTTCTGTTCGGCACCGGGGCTGATGTTGACCCGTCCGTAACCCAGGCGCTGGCTGTAGGCCTCGATGAAATGCCGGGTCAGCGGCAGGATGTCGCCGGGCCGTTCGCGCAGCGGACTGAGTTCCAGATTGACCACGTTCAACCGGTAGAACAGGTCTTCGCGGAAGTTGCCGGCATTGATCGCTTTCTCCAGTTGCACGTTGGTCGCGGCCAGCACCCGCACATCGATCGGAATGCTCTTGCGCGAGCCGAGACGCACCACTTCGCGCTCCTGCAGCACCCGCAGCAACTTGACCTGAATTGCCATTGGCAAATCGCCGATTTCGTCGAGGAACAAAGTGCCGCCGTCCGCCTCTTCGAACCAGCCGGCCTTGGCGCTGAGCGCGCCGGTGAAGGCGCCTTTTTCATGGCCGAACAGCTCGGCTTCCACCAGTGATTCGGAGAACGCACCGCAGTTGACCGCGACAAACGGCCGATGCCGGCGGTGGCTCAGGTTGTGAATATGCCGCGCCACCAGCTCCTTGCCGGTGCCGGTTTCGCCGATGATCAGTACGCTGGCTTCGCTCGGCGCGACTTGTTGCAGATGCGCCAGCAAGGCCTGGGATTTCGGGTCTTCAAAGACCTGCGCGGTGGCACGGATCGACGTCGCCAGAGCGGGTGAGGGCGGAAGGGTCAGCAGTTGCATGGGGCTCGCTCCATTAAAGGCAGAATCAGGAATAGAACGTTGGCACCGGCAGCGCCTGATTCAGCGCCCAGTCGCCCAACTCGTGAAGTTTGTAATCGAGCGGGTCGTGCAGAGTCTGCGTGCGCAGGTTGCGCCAGTGCCGGTCGAGGCGCAGCGAGGCGTGGGTCGAACGTGCGCCGGTGACTTCGAACAAACGGCTGCAGATGTCCAGCCCCTGACGACTGGCGGCGACCTTGGCGGTGGCAATCGCCGTGGCCAGATGTCCACGTTCTTCTGCGGTCAGGTTCGGGCCTTTGGCCCAGGCCTCGTCGAGCAGCGCGGCGGCCCGCTCGACCTGCAGACGAATGCCTTCCAGCGCCACCCAGAATTCGCCGTAATGCGCGAGCACGTACGGATCTTCGCGCACGTTGCGGGCGGCGGATTTGTGCCAGAGCCGGGTTTCGCTCAGGGTGTATTGCCGGGCTTCTGCAAAGGCACCTTCGGCGATCCCGAGAAACATGTGGGTGAAGGTCAGTTGCGCGATCAGCGGACGCAGGCAGGCGAACGGCGTGCTCAACGGGCCGGGATCAAGCAGTAGCTCGGATTCTTCGACCCGCACCCGTTCGAACGTGGCGCTGCCGCTATCGGTCTGGCGCTGGCCGATGTTGTTCCAGTCGTCATGCAAAGTGATGCCGCTGCGACCGCTGGGGATCGCCGCGATCAGCAACTTGCCGCCGGCACTTTCGTCGACGGCGGAAGCGATCAACATCTGCGAATCACTGGCGCCGGAGCAGAAGCTTTTCTTCCCGGAAAACTCGCGCCAGCCGCCGAAATCCTTGACCACAGTGCGGGTGTCGAGCGGGTTGAGGGCGTTACCCCAGAACCAGTTCTGCCGCGCGGTCTGTTCGAACCACGGCTGCCATTGTCCGGGCCGCGAGAACAGGCGCACGGTGGCGAGCATCAGGTGATGAAAACCGAAGACGTGGGCGATGGAACTGTCGACCTTGGCGAACTCGCGCACGATCTGCAGGGTTTCGCTCCAGCGCGCGCCGAGGCCGCCGTAACGGGTGGGAATGCTCAGCGCCAGCAGGCCGCTGTCGCGCAGGGCATCGCGTTCGGCCTTCGGCGTACCGCCGCGTTCGTCACGCTCGACGGCGGTGAGGGCGAATTCGGCGGCCAGTTGACGGGCGGTCTGCAGCGGGGAGAGCAGGGTGCTTTGTGGTTTGGCGGTCACACCAAATCTCCTATGTTTTACAACTGTCCTGTAGGAGCTGCCGAAGGCTGCGATCTGTTG
>Ga0209563_100344_pt1 | contig 17749 bp, 14 predicted proteins | sample AraplaCvi_mMF_r2_FD_184271 | JGI IMG/M metagenome (GOLD analysis project Ga0209563, IMG submission 184271) | Arabidopsis root microbial communities from North Carolina, USA - plate scrape CL_Cvi_mMF_r2 (SPAdes) (version 2) | ecosystem: Host-associated > Plants > Roots > Endosphere | place: USA... | reverse complement strand
CATTGGCGACATCTCTCGGTTCCCGACGCCCGACCGGCTTGCGAGCTACTTCGGCTTGACCCCGCGGGTTCGCCAGTCCGGCGATCGCGGCGCAATCCATGGCCGCATCTCGAAACAGGGAAATGCGACTGCCAGAACGATGCTGATTGAAGCTGCCTGGTCGGCCGCGTCGGTTCCGGGGCCGCTGCGTGCCTTCTTTCTCCGGATTAAGGACCGCAAAGGCCTCAATGTCGCGGCGGTCGCAACGGCACGCAAGATCGCAAATCTGATCTGGCAGTTGCTGACCAAGGAGGCTCCCTATAGATGGGCTCGGCCCGCCTTTGTTGCCATGAAGATGCGCAAGCTTGAATTGCGTGCCGGCGCTGCCAAAGCACATGGGCCAGCTGGTCCCGCCCGCGATTATTGGATCAAGGAAATCCGCCATCGAGAGATGGAGCTCGTTGCACAGGCGGAGGCAGCCTACGCGGCCATGGTCGAAGCCTGGAGAGATAGGCCACCTAAACCACAAAAAAGCTGAGAATGGGGCTGTTCAACAACATCCGTGTCGATCTCGATACGACCGTCGATCAGGAATAGCTGCAGGCCAGCCCAGTATTTGGCAATGTAGGCCAGTGCCTCGCCGAGTGGAGACTTCGTTGAAACGAGTGCGCGGTGATGGACAAGCCAGTCATGCAGGTCAGCGACGAGTGGCGCTGATCGTTCCTGCCGTCCAGCGAGACGAGCCTCGGGATCAAGGGGGCGCAGTTCGGCTTCAATGCGATACAGTTCGCCGATCCGCTTCACGCCATTCTCAGCAAACGGTGCTGACCCGTTGCGGGTGATCTCCACCAGCTTGCGCCGGCCATGCGCCCAGCAATAGGCAAGCTGAATGTCTGGGCCGACACTCTCTGGTGCGATCAGCCTGTTGAATCCGGCATATCCATCCACCTGCACGATGCCGGAGAAGCCCTGCAATATCCGTTCGGCATGAATGCCTCCCCGACCAGGAGCATAGGTGAAGGCGACACCTGGCGGAGCGCCACCGCCCCATGGGCGATCATCACGCGCCAGCGCCCAGAAGTATCCAGTCATCGTCTTGCGAGAGCCAGGATCGAGAACCGGAGCACGCTTCTCATCCATGAAGAGCTTGGTTGACCGCTTCAGGTCCGCCACCAGCGCATCGAAGACAGGCCGCAGCTCAAAGGCAGCCCGACCGACCCAGTCGGCGAGCGGAGAGCGGTCGAGATCGATGCCTTGGCGGCACATGATCTGGGCCTGACGGTAAAGCGGAAGATGCTCGGCATACTTGGAGACCAGCACATGGGCGACCGTCGCTTCTGTCGGCAGCCCTGCCTGGATCAGCCGCGCTGGAGCCGAGGCTTGGGCGACACCGTCGGTGCGGGCACGGCACACATATTTAGGGCGACGGGTGACGACGACGCAGAACTGCGCCGGGACCACATCAAGCCGCTCAGAGACATCCTCGCCAATGCAATGCAAACATGCACCGCAGGCGCAGATTAGGCTTTCCGGCTCGATCACCTCTTCGACACGGGGAAGGTGCTTTGGAAGGGAGCCGCGATTGATCGCACGTGGCTTGCTAATCCTGTTTCCTGCAGGAGCGTCCGCCTCGTCCTCAGCATGGATCACGGCCATAGCCGTCTCCAGGTCTTCCAGCGCCAGGTCGAATTGATCGGGATCGGTCTTCTCGGATTTGCGTCCGAAGGCTGCCTGCTTGAACGCTGCGACCAGCTTCTCAAGCCGCTCGATCCGCTCATCCTTGCGGGCGATATGCTCGTCTTTGCTGGCTATCGCGACGTCCTTGACCAGCTGATGGACATGAAGCTCTACTGGTCGAGCGAGCCCTGTGCGACCGCGAGTTTCGAGGAGTTGAATGACTGGTCGCAGAACTACATTCTGAAGCCCTTCATGGGGATCGACAATTCACAGGCCTTCAAGCTGTTCCTGGCTAATCGTGCGGCCATGATGCTGGAAGGCAACTGGCTGGTCGATCAGCTTCGCGGGGCCAAAAAGCTTGAAGGAATCAATATCTTACCGTTCCCGACAGGCACAGACCGTCTCTATGGTTTCGCTGAGTATCTCTACGTTTCCGTCAAGAGCGCGCACCCGGACGACGCAGCAAAGTTCCTCGACTAACTTTGAAACCGCGGAGTTCGCACACTCGAATGGGGAGACCGGTTCAACCACCGGCGTCTCCTGGAGCCCATCGTAAACATTCCACCAGCCGAAGCTGAGGAGCGACATTACGCCGTGCTGGACGAACCAGCCATGGCCGCATAACTTAATCCAAACGGTCTCCATCAAATCCAGTGCGGTTCAGTTGCTTCGGGCAGCGACCTATCCTCTGCAATCAGAACCAGACCGGCCAAGAACAACGTGAGCCCCAGCGACCTTCCAGCTCCCAATACCCCCAGAACACCGGGGCGGATTTGAACGATATCTTAATGAAGATTTGTGTTCCTAGAAGGATCTTTGACTGCTCAATCTCAAGAACGCCAATGCTGGAACCGTCGAAACCGAGTGCCAACCGTTTCCCTTATTCGAAGGGCAGCCTAGTATATTTCGTCCCGGCAATGATTGCGGCGTTTGCGATCAGCTTCTTTGCCATTTATGTGGCCTTCCAAGCAGCAAAGATCGATCAGGACCGTGCAAAGGCCGACGCTGTGCAACGCCTAAGCCTGCTGAAGGCCAAGCTCGAGGGCTCGATAAGTAGAACCGTTGCACTTGTGCAGGGATTAAGTGAAGCTATTTCCGAAAACACCACCATCACACCGCAGCAATGGGAGCCGTTGACGGCCCGCATATTGGCGGCAGCTCCGCAAATTCGGGACATTGCGATCGCGCCGAATATGAGGGTCGCGATGGTCTACCCGTTGAAGGGAAACGAACAGGCACTCGGCCTCGACTATCTTAAGGAGGAAAAGCAACGCGACGCTGCACTGACGGTGCAGCAAACGAAGCGCCTTTTACTCACAGGTCCAGTTCGCCTTGTACAAGGGGGTACAGGACTAATCGCGCGGTTTCCATTGACCAGTGGAGACGACGCAGATCACCGGCGGTTCTGGGGCATCCTGTCTGCTGTCATTGATCTTGATAAGCTCTACAGGGACAGTGGACTGGGTGAGCCATCTTCCAGTTTGCGTGTGACTATTGCTTCTACTGGTCCAACGCACGCTGAACCTGCAATCTTCTACGGCGATCCTTTGCTTCTTGACGACCACCCGATCACCATGGCCATCAACCTTGGTTACGACGATTGGACACTTTACGCGGTTCCAGCGAGGGGGTGGCCTAGTAGTAGAGACCAGTATTTCTCGCGCATCGCGTTGCTCTCAATCGCGCTGCTCTTTCTCGCGCCCATGGTTTGGGCGGGAAAGCTCATGGCGGATCGGCAGGGTCACGTAACGGCTTTGCAAGAGCGCGAGGACGAGTTGGCGGCCCTCACCCACCGGCTGGAGCTTGCGCTTAAGACGTCGAAAATCGGGGTCTGGGAATTCGACATCTCCGCAAAGGTTCTGCACTGGGATAAACGGATGCGCGATTTGTATGACATATCGGCCGACAAGACCGTTTGTACGTACGCTGATTGGGAAAATGCGCTGCATTCTGACGATCTCACAGAAGCTGTACGCCGCTTCGAAGAAGCCATCGAAGGGAAGGGGCGATATGCAACTGCCTTCAGAATTCGCAAGCCTGACGGGAGCGTACGCCATATCAAGGCTTTCGGCACTGTTTATCAGGACAGCTTCGGACACCAGAAAATCATTGGCGTGAACTGGGATGTCACTGAAGACGTCGAAATGCAGAAGCAACTTCAAGAGGCGAAATTCAGAGCTGATCTACAAAATCGGCGGCTGGAAGAAGCTCGAGAAGGTCTGGAGCGTATCGCCCTCCAGGACCCCCTGACGAGGTTGGCCAATCGGCGCTTCCTCGACAGGGTGATCCATGAATATGCAGATGGTACAATGCTAACTGTGCTACATATGGATCTCGATCGCTTCAAAGACGTCAACGACACGTTTGGCCACGCTGCAGGCGATCTCATACTGCAACGTGCTGCCGAGATATTGCAACAAAACGTTTATGCTGGCGATTTTATTGCCCGCATTGGTGGAGACGAGTTCGTCGTGCTATCAGGAGACGAGAACGAGAGCCGTGATTACCTGGCGCTCGCTCAAAGGCTGGTTGAAGCGCTGTCCCGGCCGATCTTGTACGAGGGGCACGAGTGTCGGATTGGCGCAAGCATTGGCCTGGCGACGGGAAATATCGGCCACGATCGGCCGGAACAACTTCTGATAAATGCGGACATCGCGCTCTACGAGGCGAAACGTAGAGGCCGTAATCGCGTGGAGCCGTTCACTACGAAGCTGAGAGAAATGGCGCTCAACACCAAGAAGTGCGCCGATGAGATCCTACGGGGGATAGAACAGCAGGAGTTTCTTGCCTGGTTCCAGCCGCAGTTCGATGCGACAAGCCTTGAAATTAATGGGTTCGAAGCGTTGGCCCGCTGGCAACACCCAGAGAAGGGGACTCTTACGCCGGACAAGTTTTTGACGACTGCGGAAAACCTCAACGTCGTTTCCACAATCGACTCGATCGTCTTGAACTGTGCAAAGAGTCACTACATCCGCGTGCTCGCCAACGGCATCGGGATCCCAAGATTTTCGGTGAACGTTTCTGCTCAACGTCTAGGGGACGAGAGCCTCATTTGTGAGCTACGCGAGCTTGCCCTGAAGCCGGGCACTATTGCCGTCGAACTGCTCGAGTCGATTTCCTTCGAGGCGGATGATGGAGAACTTCTTAGGCGGACTGAGCAACTGAAAGAGATAGGCGTTGAAGTCGAAATCGACGATTTCGGCACTGGTCGGGCCTCCATCGTCACGCTGTTGAAACTCATGCCGCGGCGCCTCAAGATCGCGCGGGAAATCACACAACCAATCGTCAATTCACAAGCGCAACGTGCCCTTGTTGCCTCCATAATTGACATAGGTAGATCGCGCGACATCGAGATCGTTGCAGAGGGTGTCGAGACGCTCGAACATGTAAAGATCTTGCGCAACCTTGGATGTCACACGCTACAAGGCTACGCGCTTGCCCCCCCATTGAGCAGCACCGACTTCGTTACATTCGCAAAGGCACGAAGCTGGTTTCCTGGGAAGTTGGCTGGCCGTGTAGCGTCGGGTTAACGATTCTGTCGTGAACGCGTTGGTATTTCGTGGCAATGACCGAAATCTCTCCTGCTCACTTCAGACGCCACCGCTTCCCAGCGGAGAACATCGCCCATGCGGTTTGGCTGTATTATGGTTTTCCGCTCAGCTTTCGAAACCTCGAAGAACTGCTAGCCGAGCGCGGCATTGAGGTCTCGTCAGACCGTTTCGGAATGGGCTGCGAAATTCGGCCAGAAATTCGCGCATTAGCTTCGTCGACTGTCCCACGGTCATTTTGCTGATAAATGGCAGCTCGACGAAATGGTGGGGACGATCAAGGGTAAGAAATACTGGTTGTAGCGCGCTGTCGATGCCAACGGTTACGTCCTCGACGCCCTGCTGCAAAGCCGGAGAAACAAGCGGGCAGCCCTGCGGTTGATGCGCAAGCTGCTCAGGTGTCAGGGCACCACCCAGGGGCTTTGGTCACCGACAAGCTGCGTTCCTACTCTGCCGCGAAGGCCGAATTGATCCCGAGCGTCGAGCATCGTTCCCACAATGGCTCAACAACCACGCCGAAAATTCACATCTTCCCGTGCGACGAGGGGAACGGCGCGTGGTGCGCTTCAAGTCGGCTCAGCAATGCCAGCATTTCGTATCTATGCCAATAACGTCACGCTGGACTTCTCACGGCCTGGCAAGCCGACCGACAACGGCTTCATCCAGACCCTTCAACGGCAAGCCCGAATGCCTGAACACCCATTGGTTCCCAACCCTTGCGGATTCACGCGAAAAGTTGGAGACTTAGCGTCGATACAACAATGGGGAACGGCATCACTTGGCGATTGGATATAACGTCCCGATTGCCCTGCATAATCCCGGTGGCTCAACCAGCAGCCATCGTGATCACAGCCGGAAAACTCCAGCTTCCGGCGTTCCAGGGTTTGGGCTTAGAGTATTTCCTGAGCTGGGGTTCCCGAACCGCTTCCAATAGGCGCAAAGCAATTTCAACCAAAGCCCCGCTTTGATAAACTAAGTCCTTTCGAGACGATCTGGCCCGCGTCCTCCGACGACACCGCCTTGCCAAAACAAAAGCCTTGGCCGTACTCAGCACCCATGCTTTTAAGTGTTTCGTTGACCTTTTCATCTTCGACGCCTTCTGCGATTGCAGGGACCCCAAGTGATCGTGCGAGTTCAAGAACCGAGCGGACGATATGGGTCTGGTGCGCGTCCAGAGTCATCCCTTTGACGAAGCTCTGATCAATCTTAATCTTGTCGAACGGCAGTTCACGCAAATATTGTAGGTTAGCGTATCCGGTACCAAAATCATCGAGAGCGATCTTGATCCCAACAGCGCGCAACATTTGCAACGAAGTTTTTGCGGCGGCCATGTCCTCAATCAACGCGGTCTCAGTGACTTCAACTTCGAGCCGAGAAGGAGCGAAAGACGTTTCGGTAAGGATCGACAAAAATTTCATGGGTAGCATCGGATCTTTCAAGTGATGCGCCGACATGTTGATAGCAATTGAGATATCTGAAGGCCAATCCGATGCATCGACACAAGCCTGTCGGAGGAGCGCGTATGTCAGCTGCCCGATAAGCCCCAAACGCTCTACAGCGGGAATAAAGACCGCTGGCCCGATTTCCTCGGCTCCATCGCGAGGCCAGCGGGCGAGTATTTCGAACCCGACTAGCTCTTGGTTGGAAAGGCGAACGAGCGGCTGATAGTAAGCCACGATTCGTCCATTCAGGACAGCGTCTCGTACCTCTGCTTCCAACTTTGCTGTCGAACGCAAATCACTTTCCAAATCCTGGGTAAAGATCTGGTATTTCCCTCGGCCGTCCTGCTTGGCGCGATACATCGCAACGTCTGCAGCCTTCAAAAGGGTCTCCGCCTCCATCCCATTTTGGGGGTATAAGGCGACCCCTATGCTTGCGCCGATGTTCACCGATCTTCCGCCGATATCGACTGGCTGCTCAAATTTGGACATTAACCGTATTGCAACTTGTGCAGCCTGTGTGTCGAGATCAGAATTCGGTTTTAGTTTGACAAGTGCGCTGAACTCGTCACCTCCAAAACGGGCAACGATGTCTCGCTTTCCGACGGCTTCTCGAAGACGACCGGCAATTTCGCACAACAACTCATCGCCGGCAGCGTGCCCGTAGAGATCATTCACCGGCTTGAATTGGTCCAAATCTATGTTCAATACTGCATACGGTCCGGTAGTTCCGCGCGCGCGATCAGCCAGGCCCGCAAGCGCTTCCATAAACATCCGCCGATTGGGCAGTCCGGTCAGAATATCGTGTCGAGCCATGGATTCGGCCAACGCGTATGCCGCTTCCGTGGCCTCGTGCGCCTGCGTCAATGCCTGCAGTTGCTGGGCAATTGTATGCTTCGCCGCATTCAGCTCCAGAGCGGTTCGACCAATTGAAAAACTGACAGGAGTAGCGATAACGATAACGATGACGCATGTGATTGCCCAGCTACGAAGCGCAACGTCCCAGCCTTCGAAGAAAATAAGTTGATTGGTGATATCGGCGGACAATGCGATCGAGAGGCAAAGGAGGGTTGTGGCGAAAACGTAGGCCTTCAGGTCGTGCCCGGTCGTAATGACGGGTTTAGAAATACGCGCTATCACGCGCAACGGCGTCCAATTATCCATGAGTCGCGAATCCCCTACACAACTTCGAAGCCAAACTTACTAAAGGCCGCTTAAAGAACGGATAATAGTCAATCTCTAGTAATATTGGCCGTGCCTACGTCAGTGCGGCTCATCTTTGCGATGAAGTCAGTGTTCAATATATTGCCGGGATGTCGAAATCCATACGTCAGTAGGGGAGGAGAACGCCGGGAAATGAACGGTCTGCTGACAAAAAGTTATGCGTTAATGATACGCCTTCCGCGCACGCGCCTATTAGACGCCACCGCTTTCGCCATTTCGTTCGGCCTTGGCTACCGCAACGGTGATGGTATCCTTATGGGCGTCAAGGCCAACATATGCTGTCATCTTTTCCATGATCGTTCCCTTCCGTTTTAGCGCCCCTCTGGCGCTAAAACATCTTGCGAGGGATCGCTGCCGCCAAGGACGGTCATATCATCTGGCTCTTCGCCGGATCGGATCGTGGTGCCGATCGTGCCGCGTTCATGGCAACGCTGATCATGACCGCCAAGCTCAATGATATCGAACCGCAAGCATGGCTCGCCGACGTTCTCGCTAACATTGCCGACACGCCGATTAGCAGGCTAGAGCAATTGCTTCCCCGGAACTGGACACCCCAGGCGCTGAGTGCTCAGGCGGCCTGAACCGGATGCTTACGTCGTGGCGGTTTTCAATCACGATGGAAGCAGACTTTTGTATCGAAGCTGTCGAGGGAGCATTGGCCCGTTATGGCAAGCCCGAAATCTTCAATACCGACCAGGGAACGCAGTTCCCCTCGATAGACTTCTCAGCCGTGCTGAAGAAAGCCGAGATCGCCAGCTAGGTGGACGGTAAGGGTGCGTGGCGGGACGTCGAACGGCTCTGGCGTTCGAACAAAACGAAGAAGTCCACCGCCGGATCAGGACTACATCAACGCGTCGGCACCAATGATGGTGGCGGCACAATCGAGGCGGAAATCTCCTTTGCGAAACGCCCGAAACTGTTCACACAAACCCCGCCAGCTCCCGCTTACAGATGTCAACAGCGACTTTTGCAATCCTAGAGGCTTTCAGGATGATCTCCTCCTCTTCTTTGCTTGGGACGTTGGAGGATGCGCAAAAGAGCATGATCACTGCAGATACCTGACTCTGCCCAGAGCGGACGGGCGACAGCCAACACGCATGATAACCGAGCTCCGCAAGGAGCTCGCGGCAGTTCGGCCAGCGGGCGCCTTCATCAGGGCCAATGACCACGAGAGCCCCTCGCTCTGCAGAAGAGGTCCCGTTTGACAGTCCCGTCTCCTGAACGATTGATAAGGCTGCGGAGTCCGAGATCGTGTCGCCTACAAGATGCGGTTCCGCACCGGTCAGCTCCAGAACAGCACCGTGAACCCCATCGAGTTGCATCTCGAGCAAGCCGATGATTTGTTTGAGGACGCCGGGTAGGGCTTCCCTGTCAGCAATCCGTTCCAGGAGATCGGATTGATGAAGCCTGAGTTCTTCAGCGCGCTTGCGCGCAGTGATGTCACGGGCGATTCCGACGATAGCAAAGACCTCGTCCTTTTCATCGACAAGCGGAATCTTGGTGGAAGACAACCATTTCCCACCACCGTGATTGTCAAGAACAAATTCTTCACGGTCGATCATGGGGGTCCGGCTTGCGACGATGTCTGCTTCACTCTTTCGAAACAATTTCGCGCGCTCGGGAGAGTGATAGTCCTCGTCTGAAAGGCCCAGGAGTTCGCGTGGGTCTTTCTTGCCCCAATCGAGAGCCAGTGCCTTGTTGGCAACGATGAATCTGAAATTAGTGTCCTTTAGCCAAAGGTAGTCAGGGACAGCATCAATCAGGTTTTGAAGCGAGACCCTCTCACGCGCCAATGCTGCATTCGTAAGTTTGTCAGAGATATCTTCGTGGGTCGAAACCCACCCGTGATCTTCCATCGACTGATGACATACACGGATCGTTCGCCCATCCTGTAGTTCGGCATTCCAGACCCTTGGGCCGGCTGTTTCGTTGACGGAATCGCACCACGAAAGATATTCTTGGGTCGTCGCGGAGGGGCAGGAGCCCACCTGTTGGCGAAGCTCAACGACTTCTTTAAGCGAGATTCCTGGCGAGAGCAAAGCTGGGTCAATCCCATATATTTCCGCATATCGACGGTTCGAGAGCACGAGCTTCTGATCGCCGTCATAGAAGCAAACTCCTTGGGAGATACCGTCGATAGCTGTCTCGTAGCGCATAAGCTGAATCATCAAGGAGGGAATGATGTCCAATTCGTCCCCCGCAAGGTCCTCTTCGGTCAGAGGAGTGAGTTCTGCGTCATAGGGCAATTTGACTTTTGGCAACCTGTTGTCGGTCAAGACACTCCACCTTTCGCTCAACTCGTTGACGTTACTTACGAAGGTAGGTTCGATTGTATAATTTTTGCTGAATCCCCGCGCCCCCGATGATTTGGGCCGAATTCAGTCGTAACAAATACGAATTCGCGGGTCCTGCGCCCTTTCTTACACTCGGCAAACGAAGGGCGAGATGGTTCAGACCTCATATGCACTGCAGTGCAAAGCTCGATTTGCTACAAACACAAATAATCGGCCTCGTTGAGCGCAGCAAGGTAGCAAAACTCACGTAGAACCATACGGGGTCAAATGAGTCTTAAGAAGGACTCTTCCGGGCAGTCGGTCCGTTGTGGAGCGCCGAGTGTGAAAACGTGTCTGACAGTGCTCCGGGTTATATTCCGGGTTACATGTTGTGAAGCGGCGCGGAAAGTTGACCTTGTTTGACGATCATCATGGGGAGCGCCCGGCGCTGGCGAGGGTTGCATTGCGGCGCAGAACGCCTGATGGTGGCATGTTCAATTAACCGCGTTGGGGGGGGCCGCAGCTAATATTAGGGTTTGGAATTAGGGAACTGGAAACCTCCAGTCGATAAAAAGTTGTGGGCACACTTCAATTCACGCTCTTGTGGAAACTCCGAATGATAGACAATAGTTGTTCCGTCAAGAAGAACAGGTCTATGAGACGGGTGTCTCGTGCCCAAGAAGGCAATCTTGCAATCACCTTTGCCTTATCGGCTGCTCCGCTCTTGATCGCAGTGGGCGCTGGAACTGACCTTGCTCGAAACGCGGTTGTCAGGACCTGTATGACAGGCTGCGGCAAGGAGCGCCTAAAATGCAAGTAGAGTTTCTTTTGCAAGAACAGGTTTGGGTTGTGCACGCTGAAGCAGAGGACATATCAACGCAGATTGTTGCAACAACCTTGGCCGAGGCAAAAATCCCCTGCGTTTCTGTGTCGTTAGTTGATGCTTTGGCAGGTCTCTATCGCGGCTTGCGACCCGGACTCTTGGTGGTTGAAGCAGAATATGCGGAACATTTCCAGGAAATTGTGGCCGCCACATCCGAGATGAATCCCACTTCTCTTTTCTATATTATCGATGGAACTACTCGTAGCCGCCAACTCGCGTTTGCAACAGGAGCAAGCGATTATCTTGCGAGGCCTATTCAGCCAGCCGAGGTTATTTCTCGTGTGACACAGCGGCTTGACATGCAGGCGTTGCGAAAGTCGCTCTGGCTGAAGGATTTCCAATTTACAACTATGCTTGACAACATCGGTCAGGGAGTTTGTCTATTTGATGCCGACCGTCGACTTGTTTTGTCGAACGGAAAGTATGCAGAAGTATATGGTGTTCATCCTGAAGCGGTTCGCCCGGGCATGACTTTGGACGAGGTCGCCGAGCTCCGTTACGACGTTGGCTCAGGGCCGGCTGTGCCACGGGAGGAATATCTAGATTTCTGCGAACGTGTAAACTCGAGTTCGCTTCCCCAGGAATGGACGGCCGAACTCCGTTCCGGGAAAGTGGTGCGCGTACATCACAAACGGACGTCTGACGGTGGCTGGGTCTCTACGCACGAAGATATTACAGAGCGCCGAGATGCGGAGCAGAGAATTGCGCACTTGACGACGCACGATCCATTGACCGATCTGCCCAACCGGCTTGCGCTGACTGAGCGCCTCGTCTCCCTGGTCAACGAACATAAAAACCACGCAGGTCGATTTGCCGTGCTGGCTCTCGATATGGACCGTTTTAAAAATCTGAACGAAACGTTCGGCCATCGTGCCGGTGACGCAGTTTTGTGTGCCGTCGCACAACGCCTAAGAGCGCTATCGAAGCCTTGCTTTGCTGCACGTACGGGAGGAGATGAGTTTGTGCTTCTCATCGACACTGACGTTGACTCGGTGGCGGATTTTGCAGACGAGATGCTCAGAACGCTTTCCGACGAAATCGCCACAGAGGGTCAACCGGTAAGGATGGGTGTTAGTGTGGGCATTTCCCTCTTTCCCGAAGATGCGACCGATCCCAGCGTATTGTTGAGGAACGCGGAATTCGCGCTCCAACTTGCAAAGACCGAAGCCAGGGGGTCAGCCAGATTTTTTACGTCGGAGACGCACCGGCTTTTGCGCGAAAGGCGGGCGCTGCAGAATGAGCTTCGCGAGGCCGTATCAGCGCGTCAACTGTCGATCTTTTATCAGCCGCTGGCCTCGATCAGCGGAGAAGCTGTTGGTTTTGAAGCTCTGATGCGTTGGAACCACCCGGTCAGGGGATTTATTGCTCCTTCAACCTTCATTCCGATAGCCGAAGAAAGTGGTCTTATTGTTGAAGTCGGGGAGTGGATACTGAGGGAGTCGTGCAAGGAGGCTGCATCTTGGGCTTCAGATCTACAGGTCGCCGTAAATTTGTCGCCGATTCAGTTTCGGCGCGGCGACCTGGTTAGCGTCGTTCAAAGCGCCCTGTCCGACAGTGGCCTTAGAGCTGATAGGCTGGAGCTCGAAATTACCGAGGGGGTGTTGATTGACGATCTCAATGCTGCGCTGTCCACCTTGAAGCAGCTTAAGGCGCTGGGCGTTCGGATCGCTATGGATGATTTTGGCACCGGATACTCGTCCTTATCCTATCTGCGCTCATTTCCCTTCGACAAGATCAAAATCGACCAGAGTTTTGTGAAGGATGTAGATCGGGCGCAATCGGCGGAGATCGTCCGCGCCGTCATCGGATTAGGCCGCGGGCTAAAATTGCCGGTGGTTGCCGAGGGGGTTGAGACAATGGGCCAGCTCTCGTTTTTGCAACGTGAAAATTGTGACCAGATTCAGGGTTTCCTTATCGGGAAACCTCTACCCATTTCCGAGTATGCGGCATTCGTGGCGCGGTCAGAAGCGCCGCAGTTCTTGGTATGATCGAACTCGGCTTTTCCAGGCGCCCATCAATGGTCCCAATCCTGCACTGCGAGCGATCGGAGCTCTCATAAACTCCAATGGCGCGCTGCTCCGTCTCGAGCAGACTTGTTTCGAGGATGTGCGCTCAACGAAGCCGCCAGAGAGCCTGTCCGTCCCGGAGTATGGGATCGCGAAATCTGCCAGGTGCCTTAACAAATTACTAATCGTTTAAGGGCAGAAATGGCGGACTATGAATCGATTCGTGGGCAATGATGTTCGGAAGCTGGCAACAATTGATCGGCAACCTCGCGACGGTCGCTCTCATCGTCTCCGCATGGATGCATGTTTCTTACCATCTTGAACTGCTCTCGGCACCGTTCCAGAGGCACTGCCTGGGGATCGCGATGGGGCTGGCTGCAGTTGCATCCATGCTGATGTCGGTGCAATTTCATCACGGGATATTCTTAGACTTGCGTTTTTCGCTGGTCATGGCAGCCGGCGCCTTCGCAGGTCCTAGCTCAGTCGCGATAGTCGCACTGATGACAGGTGCCTTGAGATATGCAATGGGCGGTATTGGCACGGGTCCAGCGATTATCGCCATTGCTGTCGTGGCAGGTTGTGCCTGCGCGATTTGGTACGCCGCCGGTAAACGACCCATTGCCGGGATCCTCCCATTTGCGTTTGTCGGACTGGGCTCTGCGACCGCTCCTATTTTGGAAATCGCCTTCTTTGCGAAAGAGGACTTTTACAACGCTCTGTCTAATGTCGCTCTTCCGATCGCGGTTCTGAGTTGCCTTTCTACGGTAGCCATCGGTGTGATAATTGCATATTTCGCGCGCTTCACGCATGAGAGAGAGATCAATTATGCTGCGCTGACGCAGGCACCGGGCTACCACTACGTAAGAGATCTCGAATACCGCATTGTAATTACTAACCACAACGTTGCAAGTTACCATAGTAGAGGCGAGCAATCAGAGACGCGCGGGCTCTCGGACTTCGATCTTGAGCCGCACGAACGAGCGGTAGAATTATACGAACGTTCTGTAATGGAGACCGGTAAGCCGTTTCAAGGATTTGAAGAGTGTTTGGCAGAGCCGGGCGCTGCACCGCGATGGTTTTCGACTTCAAAGGCGCCCCCGTACAATCGGGCCGGAGAATTGGTGGGAATCGCGGGGACAACCGTCGAGATAACGGAGAGAAAAAAGCTAGAATCGAGTCTTCTTCACAGCCGCAATCTAATGGCCCGTGCGATGGCCGACATGTCCGATGGACTCGCCATGTTTGATCCGAATGGTGAACTTCAGTTTTGCAATGAGCAATACAGGGGAATGTTTCCCAAATCGGCGTATGCAAGACACGAAGGCGCGTCTATCCGCGACATCATTCGAGCCGCAGCTGAAGCCGGTGAGCGTTTCGATTTTCCTGTCGAAATGGACGAGGATTCGATCGGTGCAGCAGCAGCAAATCTATTCGTGGATAAGGACGAGACAATCGAAATGAGGGATAGCCGCTGGCTTTCTTTGCGTACGCGCGTAGCCGACGACGGCAGTGCATTGGTGCTTGTGTCGGATATCACCGCGCAAAAACAGGCTGAGTTGAATCTCCAAGTTTATGCCGACAAGATGAAAAACTTGGCCTTAACGGATAGTCTAACCGGTCTCCCCAATCGCCGTAAGTTCGATGAGACGCTCAAAAAGGAATACGCACGTGCTTTGGACTCCGGCTCGCAACTCACGCTAGTCATGATCGATGTGGACCGATTCAAGTCCTACAACGACACCTTCGGACATGTGGCTGGTGATGCTTGCCTTAAACAGGTGGGGCGGTGTGTCCGTGCTGCCGCAAAACACAGCGGTCATTTGTCCGCAAGGTTTGGCGGTGAAGAGTTCGCACTTTTGCTGCCTGACACGTCACTGGAAGCAGCAGTCAGACTGTCCGAGGATCTACGTGAGACGATACACGGTCTGGCGATCGCGCAGACCGCGAGTGAGACCGGCTTTGTCACTGCTAGTTTTGGTATTGCAACCGTATCAAGCAGACAGGCGCCGCCGGATCCGGCCGCTCTCGTCCGTTTAGCAGACGCCGCGCTATATCGTTCAAAGCGTGAAGGGCGGAATAAAATATCCGTTGCTGATGCGTCGTTTGGTGCAGCCTCTCTGGCACGGTCCGCATAAGTAATCACCGGGCTATGGCAAATGGAGCGCCGCGGGGACGCCCGCTGCGACTAGGCTCGGATGAGTCCGAGTCGAAGTGCAGTCACGACTGCTTGTGTCCGATTATTACAACCAAGCTTCTTTATGATGCTGACGATCATGCTGCTAACAGCCGATTCACTCATCCCTAGAAGGGCCCCGATTTGCCGTCCCGATTTGCCCGCTGCTGTCAGTTGAAGGCAATCGATTTCTACCTGCCCAAGTGGGACGGCGCGGTTTTGCTCTACTAGCGAAAGTTGCGAGATCCTGTTGTACACGAACGTTACGATATACAGTAGCTTGGCAAGTTCGTGAACGGCAAGGATACGTCCACCGGAAAAAGAGACTGCACCGCGGCCTCCAGCAGCATCGTGTACAGGAAAGTAGGCACCTTTTTCCATTCTATGCCGCTGGAAAAGCTCCACCACAACCGACCTTTTACCGTCCTCGCGTTCAGCGTTTATGGCTTCGACATCATAGGTGAACGGCGTGGTCGAGCCTAGCAAACGTCGAATGACGGGACTGTCGATGAGAAGATTGTACCGATCGTAGTGTTCGATCATTTCCCTGGGCCAATTGGTTAAAATTTTCGCAGCACCGATCTCAACGATATCGACAGAAGGGAGAGACAAAACCAGGAAAGCGGTCATACCTAGATCGGTCGTGAGAACTTTCAGATACTTGAAGGCGTCATAGTGGGTACGGAAGGCCGCTGTCTCAGGTTCGATCTGAGCGATGGCAATATCGAGTGGCATCTTTCGCCTTTCAGTTGAATAGAAATGGGTGCTCTGGTTGTGAAGCTGCTGCTCGTTTTGCCGAAAATTATATTCAATTGTTTTTCCAGAAGTTAACAAAATGCCAATTAAAACGCCGCCGCAAAAGGTACGCTGTGCACGTTTGACGGGGATTTCCAGCGGGGTCTCCCGCGCGCATTTTCAATTCGGGGGCTCCGTCCCTCAACTTTTATGTTAATTTACAATAACTTGGTCGAATCCGTTGAAGTGTCGCGACCGGCTTAGAGCTCGAGTCATTCATTAACAACTTCTTTAGGGATTTCAAAGATAGTCGATGTGCACTCAATGCAGCACACGCAATGTTCAACGGTGATCAAATCGGCCTATCTACCTCGGGGGGTTACATTGAAATTTAGCGCTACTCTAAAAGAGGAATTCCGGCATCAAATCGTTCATGTGTTAGCAGAAAGACGCACTGCTACCCGCGAGGAGCTCATTGGCGCGGTTCTCACGCTTCTGGATTTGACTCTTGATGAGCTTTGTCGGGAAAGTAAGCTTAAAATGAACTTTTCCCGCACCGGTGAGGATCACCTTGATGAATTCTGGGTGGCAGCGTGATGTTTCTGGAAGAAGATATCAGCTCGACCGAGGCTGCTGCCTTAACGAAACAATCACTCGTCGATACGCAAGCTCGCATGGGTATTATGCTCGACTTAATGCCGATGGGTTTGTTGATCCATACAATGCAGGGGATTATTTATGCCAATCAGGAGGCCAAGCGACTACTGAAGGTCTCAGAAGGTGAAGTAGTTGGCCGGCATTTTCTGGATTTCCTTCAAACGAATGGTGATGAAGCCGAGGCTCAAATCACGGCAGCATTTGAGGGGCAAATTCACCTCAAAACCACTGAGGTCGAGATCAAATCGGACGATGGCGTCGTTCGCACAATTAAGCTCATCGCAGGATCTCTACCTTGGGATGGCAATCCGGTCGTCCAATTGCTCCTACAAGATGTGACAGACCTCAAAGAGGTGCAGCAAACGCTTCATCGTCTTGCAGTTACTGATGAGCTTACGGGCGCCTTCAATCGGCGCTACGCCTTTGCTCGTGCGCGTGAATTGTTTACGCAAGGCGACGGGGCCCAGCGTCTGCTAACCATCGCAGTTCTCGATATCGATCATTTCAAGCGAGTGAATGACACCTTTGGGCACGCAAGTGGAGATGCCGCTTTGCGCACTCTGTCTGATACGATCAGGGCCCTAGGAGGAGATGATTTTACCTTCGGGCGCATCGGCGGCGAAGAATTCATTATTCTCTTCCCAAGAATGGATGTCGATGTGGCAAAGGATTTCTGCGAGCGCATTCGCCAACAGATCGAGAACACGCCGGTCGCGACCGTCGGGGGCGTATTCAGCATCACGGTGTCGATTGGGATCAGCAGCAAGACCGGCACCGATCGGTCTTTCGACGAGTTGTTTTCGAGGGCGGATGCCGCACTCTACCAAGCAAAAGAAGGTGGCAGAAATCGAGTTGTCCTGGACTCCTCCTCCCCCGTCTTTGCTATGCTCGCATCTGCAAAGGTCTAAAATGGGCAGCTCGCAATGAGTTCATATCCTACCACTCACGAACGGTAGCCCCAAGCGACAGTCACGAGTAGGTTGCGATTATTCAGATTGTGATGAAGCTATAGTTCAACGCAACGTGCTGCAGTTCAGAATGTTATGATTTCATCTCGGCGGTTTGCCGAAATAAAATGGGACACAGGATGATTGTGGATGAGCTGCGGTGTTAACGGTCCCGTCAAATCGGCATTACCGGCGTGCGCAACTATCT
>Ga0209563_100343_pt1 | contig 17759 bp, 15 predicted proteins | sample AraplaCvi_mMF_r2_FD_184271 | JGI IMG/M metagenome (GOLD analysis project Ga0209563, IMG submission 184271) | Arabidopsis root microbial communities from North Carolina, USA - plate scrape CL_Cvi_mMF_r2 (SPAdes) (version 2) | ecosystem: Host-associated > Plants > Roots > Endosphere | place: USA... | reverse complement strand
TGCCAGGCTGACCGTATGAGCGTCATCGTCGTCGCGCCCGACTCGTTCAAGGGCTCCGCCGGCGCCGCCGGGGTGGCGGCGGCGCTCGCGGACGGCTGGCGGGCGGTGCGCCCGGACGACCGCCTGGTGCTCGCGCCCATGGCGGACGGCGGCGAGGGCACCCTGGAGGCGTTCGCGGCGGCCGTGCCCGGCGCGGTCCTGCACCGCCTCCGGGTGACCGGACCCGCCGGCGCGCCCGTCGAAGCGGGCTGGCTGATGCTGCCCGGCGGGACCGCACTTGTCGAGCTCGCCGACACGAGCGGACTCGGCCGGATGCCCCGGCTCGCGCCCTTCGACGCGCACACCGTGGGCTTCGGCGAGGCGATCGCGGACGCCCTCGCCGCCGGAACCTCCGCCCTGCTGCTGGCGATCGGCGGCAGCTCGTCGACGGACGGCGGAGCCGGCGCGCTGACGGCGCTCGGCGCGCGCTTCCTGGATGCCGACGGCCACGACATCCCGCCCGGCAACCGGGGCCTCGCGGTCGTGGCGTCGGCCGACCTGTCCGGGCTCGCGCCGCTCCCGCCCGGAGGTGCGCGCATCCTGAGCGATGTCACGAGCCCGCTGCTCGGGCCGGCCGGCGCGGCGGCCGTCTTCGGCCCGCAGAAGGGCGCGCGCGACGACGACATCCCGGTGCTCGAAGCCGGGCTCGCCCGCTTCGCCGGGGTGCTGCGCGCAGCGGGCGCCGGCGTGGACGCGGCGGCGCCGGGTGCGGGCGCCGCGGGCGGGACGGGGTTCGGGCTGCTCGCCTGGGGTGCCGGGATGGCGCCGGGGGCCGGTGCGGTCGGCGACGCCATCGGGCTGCCCGGCACGGTCGCGGGCGCCGACGCCGTCATCACCGGCGAGGGGCGCTTCGACCGGCAGTCGGCCTCCGGGAAGGTCCCGTCGTACGTCGCGGGGCTGGCCCGCGGCGCCGGGGTGCCCGTCCTGCTGGCCGCCGGCGCGATCGACGCGCCGGCCACCGGCTTCGCCGACGCGGTCTCGCTCACGGAGCTCGCGGGAGGGGCGGACGCGGCGATGGCCGAGCCGCTGCGCTGGGCGCGCGAGGCGGGGCGGTCCCTGGCTCGGCAGTACCGCTCGTCGGGTGTCAGCGGACGATGATCTCGTACGGCACGCTGTGGTGAGCGCCGGGCGCGGTCACCGCGGAGCCGAGGATGTCCAGGATCGTGTCGGCCGCCTCCTCCACCCCCGGGTCGACCGTCGAGAAGGCGGGGATGTGGAAGCGGCCCTCCTCGATGCCGTCGAAGCCCATCACCGCGACCCGGTCGGGAACCGGGATGCCGTGCGTGCCCAGGGTGTAGAGCGCGCCGAGGGCGAGGCTGTCGCTGAAGCAGAAGAGGGCGTCGAAGGGGACGTCGTGCTCGATCAAGCGCTGTACAGCGCGTGAGCCCTCCGCCCGGTTGAAGCGCTCGACCGTGGCGAAGAGGGCCGGCTCGATCGCAAGGGAGGCCGCCGCCAGTGCCTGCCGGTAGCCCTCGAAGCGCAGCCGGGAGGTGGCGGTCGGGCCGGACTCCTGCACGCCGACGGCCGCGATGCGGCGCCGTCCCTGCGCGATCAGGTGCGCGGTGGCGGCCGCCGCCGCGGAGACGTTGTCGATGCCGACGTGGTGGACGCCCGGGCCGGCGATGGTCTCGGCCTGTTCGCCGATGAGGATGAGCGGGGGAGCGGCGCCCCGCGTGGCGAGGTCGTCCGCCGTCAGCTGGAGTGGGCTGAGCACGATGCCGTCGAGCGCGGGGAGTCCGACTCCCGTCATCAGGTCGCGTTCTGCCGCGCGGTCGCCGTTCGTCTGGGCGATGAGCACCGTGAGCCCGCGGCGCTGCGCGCGCGCGACGAAGCGGGAGGAGAACTCGGCGAAGTAGGGCTCGCGCAGGTCCGGCACCACGAGGGCGATCAGGCCGCTGCGGCCGTTGCGCAGCTGGCGCGCCGCGAGGTTGGGCCGATACCCCAGCTCGTCGATCGCAGCCAGGATGCGGAACCGGACTGCTTCGCTGACCCAGCCCGTGCCGTTCACGACGTTGGAGACGGTCGTCGCACTCACGCCCACCCGGGCCGCCACATCGGCGAGTGTCACCCTCGGCATCGCGTCCGTCCCTCTCGCCGCCGCCCGCTCGGCGGAGGCGCCGGCGAAATACTTGTTGACTCTAGTTTAGCGTTCAACTATGGTCGTGTTCAGCGCTGGAAAGGGCTTTCCGGCGCAGAGGTTCGCAGAAGGATCACACAGACGAGGGAGTCGCACACGTGTCAGGAAACAACGGCGGATCGGGAACGGCGGCGCTCCGCGCGAGCCGGATGGAGGCGGCCCGGCCGCGTCCGCAGCTGGTCCGCGACTCCTTCCACGGGATCGACGGCACCTGGGGCTTCGCGCACGACGACGCCGGGGTCGGACGCGCCGAAGGCTGGTTCGACGGCCGGCCGCTGCCGCGGACGATCACCGTCCCCTTCCCGCCCGAGTCGCAGGACTCCGGCATCCACGACACGGGGTTCCACCCGGTGGTCTGGTACCGCCGCGAGCTCGGCGAGGCCGACCTGCGCGCCGTCGACCACCGCCCGGGCAACCGGCTCCTCGTCCACTTCGGGGCGGTCGACTACCGGGCCGAGGTGTGGCTCGACGGCACGCTCGTCGGGGCGCACACCGGCGGCCACACCCCGTTCACGCTCGACCTGACCGACGCCCTGGCGTCCGGATCCGGGTCGCACGTGCTCGTCGTCCGCGCCGAGGACGACCCCCACGACATCGCACAGCCGCGCGGCAAGCAGGACTGGCACGAGGCCCCGCACTCCATCTGGTACCACCGGACGACCGGCATCTGGCAGCCCGTGTGGCTCGAGTCGGTGCGTCCCCAGCACGTCACCGGGCTGTGGTGGCGGAGCGACCAGAGCGCGGGGACCGTGACGGTGGACGTCGAGCTGAGCCAGCGGGTGGAGTCGGCGGTCCGCGTGGTCGTGGCCCACGACGAGCGCATCCTCGGCTCGGCCCGGGTGGTCGTCGACGACACGGTCGCGACGGTGACCTTCCCGCTCGCCGGGCAGGCGAACGGCCAGGAGTACGAGAAGCTGCTGTGGTCGCCGGAGCACCCGACGCTCCTCGACGCGTGGGTGCACGTCGACGTCGACGGTGTCGAACAGGATGTGGTGGCCAGCTACCTGGGGCTGCGCTCGGTGCGGTGCGCGGACGGCTCCTTCCTGCTCAACGACCGACCCGTGGTGCTCCGCTCGGTGCTGAGCCAGGGGTACTGGCCGACCTCGCACCTGGCCGCGCCCTCGGGCGAGGCGCTGGAGCAGGAGGCGAGGATCATCGCCGAGCTCGGCTTCAACGCCGTGCGGGTGCACCAGAAGGTCGAGGACGACCGGTTCCTCTACTGGGCGGACCGCCTCGGCCTCCTGGTCTGGGGCGAGATGGCGGCCTCCTACACCTTCGACCGGCGTTCCGTGCAGCGCACGGTCACGGAGTGGACCGAGGCGATCGTGCGCGACCGCAGCCACCCGAGCATCGTCACCTGGGTCCCGCTGAACGAGAGCTGGGGCGTGCAGCACATTGCCGCGCGGGACGACCAGCGCGCGTACGCCGAGGCGCTCTACCAGCTCACCCGCGCCATCGACCCGACCCGGCCGGTCATCTCCAACGACGGGTGGGAGCTCGGCACCTCCGACCTCTGGACGCTGCACGACTACGAGGCGGACGGCGACGTCCTCCGCCGCCGCTACGACGTCTCCGACGCGGAGCTCCGGGCCTACATCGGGGGGATCGGCCCGGCCGGTCGCCAGGTGCGGCTTCCCGGCACCGTCGATCGCGGCCAGCCCGTGATGCTCACCGAGTTCGGCGGGGTCGCGTGGTCGGCCGACGAGAGCCCGAGCGACTCCTGGGGGTACTCGGAGGCGGAGGATGCGAGCGACTACGCCGCGCGCGTCGGCGCCATCCTCTCGGCGGTGAACGCCGCCACGCGCGGGTTCCGGGGACGACCGGACGGACTCGCCGGCTGGTGCTGGACCCAGCTGACCGACACGCTGCAGGAGCGCAACGGGCTGCTGACGGAACGACGGGAGCCCAAGCTCCCCGTCACGACGTTGCGGGCGCTGATCGAGGGCGCGAGCATCCCGGCTCCGTCGGAGAGCGTCGCCGCAGGCGGCGACTGATCGGCCCCACCCGCACGACTCGACTTCGGGCAGCGCTGCAATCGCTGCCCGACCACCAGGCCCGAGAGGCCGACTCAAAGAGGAGGAAACACATGTCACGAAGGATCGCAACGGTCGTGGCCATCGCCGCCGCGGCGGCCCTCGCGCTGGCGGGGTGCAGCGGCAGCGGAGGGGGGACGAGCGGGAGCGGGGAGAAGATTACCTTCGACAAGGACACGAAGGCGAAGATCTCGTTCTCCTGGTGGGGCAACGACGATCGGGCCGCCCGGTTCGAGAAGGCCATCGCCGGTTTCAACAAGGAGTACCCGAACGTCGAGGTGGTGCGGAACTTCAACGCCTGGGGCGACTACTGGACCGCCCGCAACACGGAGGCGGCGGGCCACTCGCTGCCGGACGTGGTGATGATGGACGCCGGCTACCTGGGCGAGTACTCCAGCAAGGGGCTCCTGCTCGACCTGACCCCGTACCGCGACAACCTGCTGCCGTTGAAGGGCGTCACGAACAACGTGCTCGGCTCCGGCACCGTCGACGGGAAGCTCCAGAGCGTCCCCCTCGGGACCAACGCCTGGTCGATGATGTACAACAAGGACGTCCTGGACAAGCTCGGGATCGCCTACCCCACGGCGGACATGACCTGGGACGAGCTCGACGCCTTCATCAAGAAGGTGGATGCGGCCGGCGCCTCCTCCGACCCGAAGATCTACGGCGCGGAGGACTACACGGGCGGCTTCCCGAACTTCATCTACCACCTGATGCAGAAGAAGAACCCGGTCTTCACGAAGGACGGCCAGCCCGCCTTCACGAAGAAGGACGTCACGTCGTACCTCGACAGCGCATCGGGGCTGCGGAAGGCGGGCGAGTTCTACCCGATCGACCGCAGCATCTCGTTGTCGCCGTCCGGCGGGTTCCTCGCGGGCGAGACGGCGATCTGGTTCAACTTCTCGACCACGGTGCTGCAGGCGATGACCGACGCGGGCACGCAGAACATCGGCATGGTGACCCCGCCGCTGGACGACGGGAAGAAGTCGCACATCCTGGCGCCCAAGCCCAGCATGCTGCTCAGCGTCTCCGCCAACTCGAAGCAGCCGCAGGCCGCTGCCGCGTTCGTGAACTACCTGGTCACCTCGCCGGATGTCGCGAAGATCTTCGGCACCTCGCTCGGCACGCCGGCGACCCAGGCCGGTCGCGACGCGGTCGACCAGCAGCCCGCCGACACGGTCAACCTCGACTACCTGGACTCGATCAAGAAGCAGCTCACCGCGAGCTACCCGATCCTGCCCGCCGGGTACGGGACGGTCGAGGCCAAGTGGAGCGACCTCCACCAGCAGCTGCAGTACGGCCAGATCACCACGAAGCAGTTCGCGGACGAGTTCTTCTCCGAGATGTCGATGGCTCTGGGATCATGACGGCCACCGCGACTCTCCGCACAACCACTCCCCGGCGCGCGCGCTCCGTCCGCGCGCGCCGGGAGGCGCGGGCCGGGTACGCGTTCCTGAGCCCGTGGCTGCTCGGTTTCGTGGCGCTCACGGCGGGGCCGATGATCGCATCGCTGTACCTGTCGTTCACGAACTACAACCTGTTCGCCGCCCCGAAGTTCACCGGGCTCGACAACTACGTCCGGCTGTTCTCCGACCCGAACTTCCTGCAGGCAGTCAAGGTCACCGGGCTCTACGTGCTGGTGGGCACACCGCTCAAGCTGATCGCCGCGCTCGCCGTCGCGATGCTGCTGAACCAGCCGCGGCGCGGGCAGGGCTTCTACCGCTCGGCGTTCTACCTGCCGTCGCTCATCGGCGGCAGCGTGTCGATCGCCATCGTCTGGAAGGCGATGTTCATCGACAAGGGCATCGTCGCCCAGATCGGCTCGTTCTTCGGCGGTCCGCCCGCCGGCGAAGGCGGATGGGTCGGCGACCCGGGCCGCACGCTGCCGATGCTCATCCTGCTCACGGTGTGGCAGTTCGGCGCGCCCATGGTGATCTTCCTGGCCGGACTGAAGCAGGTTCCGGCGGAGCTGTACGAGGCGGCGTCGGTCGACGGCGCCGGAGCGGTGCGCCGCTTCTTCTCGGTGACGCTGCCGATGCTCTCGCCGGTGCTGTTCTTCAACCTGCTGCTGGAGACCATCCACGCCTTCCAGATCTTCAACTCGGCCTACATCATCTCCAACGGCAGCGGAGGGCCGGCCGGCTCCACGCTGTTCTACACGCTGTACCTCTACCTGCGCGGGTTCCGCGACTTCCAGATGGGGTACGCGTCGGCCATGGCCTGGGTCCTGGTGATCGTGGTCGGCATCGTCACGGTGATGCTCTTCCGCACGTCGAGGGCCTGGGTGCACTACGCGGGGGACGAGCGATGAGCGCGACGCAGACGCAGACCCGGTCGGTCCCCACGACGGCCGGCGAGGACAGGCAGACCACGCCGCTGCTCCCGCCGCGCACGCGCCGCCGGCGCTGGGGCTGGAAGTCGGTGGTCTTCCACGTCTTCGCCCTGGCGGTGCTCGTGGTGATCCTGTACCCGGCCGTGTGGATGCTGATGTCGTCCTTCAAGCCGGGCAACGAGATCATCGGCTCTGTCGACCTGATCCCGCGCAACGGCGGGTTCCAGAACTATGTCACGGCGCTGAAGGGGATCGGCGGGATCTCGTTCTGGACCTTCGTGGCCAACTCGCTGATCCTCGCCGTGGCGTCGGTCGTCGGCGTCGTGCTCTCGTGCTCGGTGACGGCCTACGCCTTCGCCCGGATCAGCTTCCCCGGGCGCCGCCTGTTCTTCGCCTGCATGATCGCGACGATGTTGCTGCCGTTCCACGTGGTGATCATCCCGCAGTACATCGTGTTCAATCAGCTCGGCCTGATCAACACCTACTGGCCGCTGCTGCTCGGCAAGTTCCTCGCCGCGGACGCCTTCTTCGTGTTCCTGATGATCCAGTTCATGCGCGGGCTGCCGCGGGAGCTCGACGAGGCGGCGCGGATCGACGGCGCCGGCCACGTGCGCACGTTCGTCTCGGTGATCCTTCCGCTGATGAAGCCGGCGCTCGTGACCAGCTCGATCTTCGCCTTCATCTGGTCGTGGAACGACTTCTTCGGGCCGCTGCTCTACCTGAAGGACCCCGGAACGTACACGATGCCGCTGGCGCTGCGGCTCTACGTCGATCAGACCTCCACCAGCGACTACGGAGCGCAGATGGCGATGGCCATCCTCGCGCTGCTGCCGGTGGTGGTGTTCTTCATGGCGTTCCAGCGCTACCTGGTCGCCGGCGTCGCCACCCAGGGGCTGAAAGGATGAGCCGGGTGGACGACCGCCGCCGCCCGGCGCCCGCGCTCGACGGCATGCGGCGCTTCGGCGGCCGGGGCGTCGCGGCGTTCGGCGAGATGCTCGTCGTCGGTCTCGCCGTCACCGCCCTGTCGCTGCCCGTGGTCACCGCCGCTCCCGCGCTCGCCGCCGGCGTCCGGCACCTGGAGGCCCACCTGGACGACCGGCCGGACTCGGTGCGCGGCCTGTTCTCGCTCGCGTGGGAGGCCATCCGCACCGGCTGGCTGTTCGGCGTGGCATCGGCCGCCGTGCTGGGGCTCCTGCTCCTGAACGTCGCGCTCGGCAGCCAGGGGCTTATCCCGGGCGGCGAGGCGCTGGCCGTGGTCAGCGGCGCGCTCGCCGCGGCGGTCGCCGTCGTGGTCTGCCGGGTCGCCGCGCTGTGGACGCCGGGCAGCCGGTGGTCGCAGCTGTGGCGCGCCGGCGGCGCGGCGGCCGTCGGGGACCCGATCGGCAGCCTCCTCGTGCTCGCCGGGATCGGGGTGGGCCTGGTGGTCGCCTGGATGCTGCCGCCGCTGATCGTCATCGCGCCCGGCCTCACGGCCGTGGCGCTCGTCGCCGCCGAGCATCGTCGCCGCGCGGCAGGAAAGGAAACGAATGAACTCCCCGGTACCACCGACCGCTGACGGACGGGTGCGCTCCGCGATCATCGGGACGGGAGGCATCGCGCACGCCCACGCGCAGGCGATCGCCGCCCTCGGCGACCGGATGCGGCTGGTCGCCGTCTCGGACATCGACACGGCACGCGCCCGCGCCTTCGCCGACGAGTACGGCGTCGAGCGTACCTACGGCAGCGCGGAGGAGCTCCTCGCCGCCGGCGGCCTCGACCTCGTCCACATCTGCACGCCGCCCCAGACGCACGCCGCACTCGCCATCGCGGCGATGCGCGCGGGCGTCCCGGCGCTGGTCGAGAAGCCCACGGCTCTGAGCCTCGCCGAGGTGGACGAGATCGCCCGGGTGGAGGCCGAGACCGGCGTGTCGACCATGACGGTGTTCCAGCACCGCTTCGGCCCGGCCGTGCGCCACCTCCGCCGCCTGGTGGCGGACGGCATGCTGGGCCGCCCGCTCGTCGCCACCTGCGAGACGCTCTGGTTCCGCTCCGACGACTACTTCGCCGTGCCCTGGCGCGGCCGATGGGAGGTCGAGGGCGGCGGCCCGACGATGGGCCACGGCATCCACCAGTTCGACGTGCTGCTCGCGGTGCTCGGGCCGTGGGCGGAGGTCACCGCCATCGCGGCGCGCCAGCTGCGGCCGACCGACACGGAGGATGTCTCCGCGGCTCTCGTCCGGTTCGGCAACGGCGCGGTCGCGACCGTCGTCAACTCGCTCGTGTCGCCGCGCGAGAGCTCCCGGCTGCGGTTCGACTTCGAGTACGCGACCGTCGAGGTCGAGCACGTCTACGGCTACGACGGCAGCGACTGGACGTTCACCCCCGCCCCGGGCCACGACGACCTCTCTGCCATCTGGGCGGCAGGGGCGGCCTCCACCGACCGCAGCTCGCACCGCGACCAGTTCGCCGCGATCGCCGACGCGCTGGCGACCGGCGCGCCTCCCGAGGTGTCGACGGCCGACGCCCGCCGCACCCTGGAGTTCGCGGCCGCCACCTACGCGTCGGCGTTCCTCCGCGTCCCCGTCGCGGCCGGGGCGATCACGGCGGACGACCCCTTCGCGGCCTCGATGAGCGGCGGCCGGGTGCCGTGGGCGCCGGTGAAGGAGGCGGTCCGATGAGCGGGCTGGAGGCCGTCCACGAGGTCGGGACGGCGGTGACCGTCCGTGCGGACGGGGTCGAGCTGTTCCGCTACGTCTACGTGCCGGACCATCCCACCGTCGAGTCGCCGCGGCCGTACCTGCACCCGCTGCGCACCCGCGGCGGCAGGCTGGTCAGCCTGTACCGCCCGCACGACCACGTCTGGCACAAGGGGATCACCTGGTCGCTGCCCGTCGTCGCCGACGAGAACTTCTGGGGCGGCCCGACGTACGTGCGCGGCGAGGGCTACGTCTGGCTCCCGAACAACGGGGAGCAGCGGCACGTCGGCGAGGCGAGGGTCGCGCGGGCCGACGGCGCCGTGACGATCGCGCACGACCTGGAGTGGATCACGCAGGCGGGTGAGCGCTGGTTCACCGAGCAGCGGAGGCTGACGGCCGCGATCGTCGGCGACGACGCCTGGGCGCTCACCTTCGAGACCGAGCTGCGGAACGTGCGCGGGTCGGCCATCGCGATCGGCTCGCCCACCACCCGGGGCCGCGACAACGCCGGGTACGGCGGCCTGTTCTGGCGCGGGCCGCGGTCGTTCACGAACGGGACGCTCGTCGCGCCGGGGGTCCGGGGCGGCGACGAGCTGCGGGGCCAGCGGCACGAGTGGATGGCGTTCGTCGGACGGCACGACGGCGACGACGCGTCCTCGGTGCTGCTGATGCTCGACGACGCAGGCAACCTCCAGCATCCGCCGCAGTGGTTCGCCCGCTCCGAGGACTTCGCCGCGCTCAACCCGGCGCAGTTCTTCAGCGAGGAGCACGAGGTGGCCGACGGCGGCGTCCTGCGCCTGCGCTACGGCGTGGGGATCGCGGACGGCGGCATCGACGACGCTCCGAACCTGGCGGACCGGGTGCGGGCGCGGGTACGGTCCGGCGCATGAGCGCATCGACCTTCCCGGGCGGCACCGCCGTCTCGCGGCTCGACGTCTACGACACCGAGGCGCCCGACGGCTGCAGCGGCGGGACCCCGCACCTCCACCTCGTCTCGACCGAGGCGTACGTGGTGACCGCCGGACGCGGGACCCTGCAGACGCTCACGGGGGCCGGGTTCGAGGAGATCGCCCTGGAGGAGGGGGTCGTCGTGTGGTTCACGCCCGGCACCATCCACCGGGCGGTCAACCTCGGCGGCCTCCGCGTCGTGGTGTTGATGAGCAACGCCGGGCTGCCGGAGGCGGGCGACGCCGTCATGACCTTCCCGCCCGACGTCCTCGCGGACCCCGACACCTACGCCTCCGCCGCCTCGCTCGGCAGCGGAGACGCCCGTGCGATGCGGGCGCAGCAGCGTCGCGACCTCGCGGTCACGGGGTTCACCCGGCTGCGGGCTGCCGCGGAGGCGGGCGATTCCGGTGCCCTCGCCGACTTCTACGATGCGGCCGGGAGGCTCGTGCTGGACCGCGCCGGCGCCTGGGCCGACCTCGTCAGCGAGGGGCCGCTTGCTCAGGCGCAGGAGTCGTACGAGCGCGCCAGAGCGGTCGCCGCCGGGGACGCGCATCACCTCCGTGACGGTCGCGCGACCGTGGCGACGCCGTCGGCGGGGGAGCGGGCGTTCGGGATGTGCGGAAGGCTGCGGACCTACCGGCTCGGTGACTGACGGCCCGAGCCGAGCGCCCGCCACGGCTCGGGACGGCGAGACGCCTGCTCAGCGCACCCCGACGTAGAAGCGCGACTCGTCGCTGCGGTGCAGCGCGTGGTAGTACTCGAACGGCTGGCCGTCGTCGTCCCAGGCCACCGACTCGATGTCGAGCGCGGGGGTGCCGGGGGAGAGCTCGAGCAGCGCCGCCTCCTCGGCCGACGGGATGACCGCCTTCAGCCAGCGGTCGGCGCCCGCGGGGGAGACGCCGTAGGTGCGGCGGAGGTGGTCGTAGAGCGATCGGTTCTCCAGGTTGGCCTTCAGGAGGCCGGCGAACCGGTCGCGGGGGAGTGTGGTGCGGACCAGCAGCCAGGGGGTGCCGTCGACCGTCCGCAGGCGGCGCATCCTGAGCACCGGGGTGCCCTCCGGGACCCGCAGGGCCGGCGCCTCGTGCTCGTCCGCCTCGCCCTCGTCGAGCGAGAGCACGTGGGTGACGACCGTGCGGCCGGTGCCGGAGAGGTCTTCGGACGATCCGGCGTTGGAGCCGATGAACGAGAGGTCCCGCCGCGGGGGCGAGACGAAGGATCCTTTGGCCCGGATCTTGTAGATCTGGCCGCGGCGGACCAGCTCGGCCAGAGCCTCCCGCACCACCGTGCGCGAGACGCCGTAGCGGTCGATGAGGTCGGCCTCGGAGGGGAGCGCCTGGTCGGGGGCGAGCGTGCCGGTCTCGATGGCGTCGCGCAGCACCGCCACCAGTTGCTGCCAGAGCGGCTCCTTCGAGTCCCGGTCCAGCCGCGCGTCACTGAGCGCATGTGCGGGCATCGCTCCCCCTTCTGTGCCCGGCTCCGTCGCCGGATCGACCCTGGCTTGACACTCCGCCAGGCTACTGTCTAAGGTCTTGTCACTACAAGCTTGTCATGATGAGTTAGACGTGACAAGTTGATCACGATCAAGCAATCGAACACCTGGCAACCCACTCGCAGCACCACTCGCAGAGAAGCGAATCCCTTGGAGGCAGAACAATGTCGTTTGGATCCTGGCGCCGTATCGGCGTCGTCGCCGCCGTCGCGGCGGCCCTCACCCTGACCGGCTGCTCGGCCGGAGCCGCCGGCGACGGCGGCACCGGAGGCTCGGGCAAGACGTCCGGCATCTCCGTCGCGCTGAGCAACGGCTTCGTCAACGGCTGGCGGCTCACCCTGATCGACAAGTTCGAGAAGGCGGCCGAGAAGCTCAAGAAGGACGGCGTCGTCTCGAAGTACACGACCGTCAACGCGCCCGGCGAGAACAGCGCCACCGAGCAGGCGTCGCAGATCCGCAGCCTGGTGCTGCAGAAGCCGGACATGCTCGTGGTCATCCCGGCCTCCTCCACGGCGCTCGTCCCCGCCGTCCAGGAGGCGTGCGACGCCGGCATCACCGTGCTGGTGCTCGACGCCGACATGAAGGCGCCGTGCGCCCACATCGTCCGCAACGACTATGCCAAGTGGGGCGAGGTCTCGCTGGTGCCCGCGCTCAAGGCGATCGACGGCAAGGGCGACATCATCATCAACCGCGGCGTCATCGGATCCCAGCCGGAGGAGCAGTTCAACAAGCGCCAGCACGAGATCCTCAAGGACTACCCGGGCGTGAAGGTCGCGGCGGAGGTCAACGGCTACTGCGACGGCTCCACCGCCCAGAAGGAGATCGTCTCGGTGCTCGGCTCGCTGCCGCCCATCGCGGCGGTGCCGGGCTGCATCGGCGGCATGGGCGTCGTCCAGGCGTTCCAGTCGGCCGGCCGGCCGAACCCCGTCGTCGTCTTCGACACCGACGGTAAGTCGCTGAAGTACTGGAAGGAGAGCGGCATCACCAACGGTTCCTTCGCCGCGCTGACCGACCCGGGCCAGGGCGTCGCCGCCCTCTACGTCGGCCTTGACCTGCTCGCGGGCAAGAAGGTCCCCTCCACGGTGGTCCTCCCCCTGCTGGAGATCGGCCAGAGCGACCTCGACTACTGGGTCGGCAAGCTCTCCGCCGACGAGTACGCGGCCTACCCGTGGGACAAGAAGAGCGTCGACGCCGCGATCGCGGCCGTCGCGGCCGGGAAGGACGCCGAGGCGCCCGCGCTCAAGTAGCGCGGACCGGCGAGCTCGAGGAGTTTCACAGATGCCAACGACGATGAATCCGACCACCACGAGCGCGGGGAACGGTGCGGCGGCAGCCGCGGCGAACCCCACGCCCGGTGCCACCGCGCCCAGCGCGACGGCGACCGTCGCCGCCCGCGGCGTGACCAAGCGCTACGGGAGCACCCGGGCGCTGACCGGTGTCGACCTGCACGTCGAGCGCGGAGAGATCCTCGGGCTCGTCGGCCACAACGGCGCGGGCAAGAGCACGCTGATGCGCATCCTGGCCGGTCGCGAGCAGCCGGACACCGGCTCCGTGACCGCCCGGGAAGTCGCGGCGGGTGCGGCCTGGGACGCGCAGACGGCCGCGGCCGCCGGCGTCCGCATGGTGTACCAGGAGCTCGCGCTCTGCGCCGACCTGACCGTCGTCGAGAACGCGTACCTCTCCGACCCCCGCCGCTCTGCCCCCTTCGGGTGGAAGCGGCGTGCCGAGCGGCGGATCGGGGAGGTGCTGGACGCCGTGTTCCCCGGGCACGGGATCGCGGTGGTCCAGCGCGTGGGCGAGCTCACCCTGGCGCAGCGCCAGATGGTGGAGATCGCCCGCGCACTCTGCACCGAACGACTCGGTCTGCTCATCCTCGACGAGCCGACCGAGTCGCTCGGGGTGGACGCCGCGGGACAGCTGTACGCCCACCTCCACCGGCTGACCGGCGAGGGCGTGAGCGTGCTGCTGATCTCGCACCGCATGGCCGAGGTGATCGCCCACAGCGACCGGGTCGCCGTGATGCGCGACGGCGCCGTGGCCGGCGTCTTCGTCGGCGCCGACGAGCGCACCCTCCTGCACGCCATGGGAGGCGAGGTGCACGCCGCCGCCGAGGCGGAGGCCGCTGCCGACGCCCGGGAGGCGGGGGAGGTCGTCGCGTCGATCCGCGGCGACGGCATCCCGTTCACGGTGAGGGCGGGCGAGATCGTCGGCCTGGCCGGGCTCGCCGGACAGGGCCAGGAGCGGATGCTCGCCCGGCTCTGGTCGGCCGGCCCGCTGACCCGCGGCGTGAGCGCGCCGCGCCGCCGCGCCTACGTGCCCGGCGACCGCCAGACCTCCGGCATCCTGCCGCTCTGGAGCGTCGCCCAGAACCTCACCGTCGCCGCCCTGCGCGGCCTCAGCACCGCCGGGGTGGTGAACGGCCGGGCCAAGCGCGAGCTGGCGGCGCACTGGATCGACGCGCTGCGCATCCGCGGCGCCGCCGGAGCACCGATCACCGCGCTGAGCGGCGGCAACCAGCAGAAGGTGCTGGTCGCCCGCGCCTTCGCCACCGATGCGGCCCTCGTGCTGCTGGACGACCCGTTCCGCGGCGTCGACGTCGCCACCAAGAACGAGCTGTACACGCTGATGAAGGCGGAGGCCGCCGCCGGCCGCGCCATCGTCTGGTACTCCACCGAGAACGCCGAGATGGCGCACTGCGACCGGGTCTACGTGCTCCGCGCCGGCCGGATCGTGTCGGAGCTCTCCGGCGGCACGAACACCGAGGAGCGGATCATCGCCGACTCGTTCGAGGAAGGGACCGCCCGATGACCACCGCCTCCACCTCTACCCCCGCCCGCACGGGTCGCGGCGCCGGGAGCCCGGCGCCCGCGGTCCGGCTGCGCGCCGGTCTCGCGCACGGCTCGCCCGCGCTGCTCTCGCTCGTCGCCCTCGTGGTGATCGTGGCGCTCGCCGCGGCCATCCAGCCGGGGATCCTCTCCGTCACCGGACTCAGCCTCATGCTGATGTCGGCGATCCCGCTCGCCTTCGCCGCCCAGGCGCAGATGATCATCATGTCGGTCGGCGACATCGACCTGGGCATCGGCAACCTCGTCGGCCTCATCACGGTCATCGCCGCGACGGTGCTGGCCACCGAACCGCTGCTCGGACTGCTGATGCTCGCCGGGGTGCTCGTCGTGTACGCGCTCCTCGGCCTGATCGTGCAGAAGCGCGGCGTGCCGTCGATCATCGTCACGCTCGGGATGTCGTTCGTCTGGCTGGGCATCGGCCTGCAGCTGCTGCCGACGCCGGGAGGCGCGACCCCCGCCTGGCTGAGCGCGATCGGCTCCTGGCGCAGCACGGTCGTCCCGCCGCCGCTCGTCTTCATCGCCCTCGCGGCGCTGGCGGGATGGTGGATCACCCGCCGCAGCCGCATCGGCACCCGGATGCGCGCGCTGGGCTCCAGCGCCGCAACGCTCGACAAGGCGGGGTGGTCGCTGACCCGCACCCGCATCGCCGCCTACGTGCTCGCCGCCGTGCTCATCCTGGTCTCCGGCCTGCTGCTGGCCGCGCAGACCCGGTCGGGCGACATCAACTCGGCGAGCAACTTCACCCTCACCACCATCGCCGCGGTCATCCTCGGCGGCGGCACGTTCTCCGGCGGCCGCGCCCTCCCGCTGGGCACGGCGCTCGGCGCCGTCACCCTCGGCCTGATCTCCGTGCTGCTCAGCCTGGTCGCGCTCCCGTCGAGCATGCAGGCCGGAGCGCAGGGCCTGATCGTCCTCGCGGTGCTGGCCGGCCGCATCGTCACCGAGAGGTTCAGCCGATGACCACCTCCACCTCCACTCCCGCCCCCGCGCAGAACCCGCCGACGCTGTCGACGCCCGCCGTGGAGCCGCGCCGCGGCTTCCACTGGCCCGCCTGGGGCTGGTCGCTGGTCGGCGTCCTCGCCGTCTGGCTGTGCATCGTCGCCGTGCGGCCGGCCCAGCCGTTCGATCCACTGGCGCAGGCCCTGTCGCTCGCGCCGTTCCTGGTGCTGGTGGCGCTCGGTCAGATGCTCGTCATCACCCTCGGCCCCGGCAACATCGACGTGTCCGTCGGCACCGTCGTCTCGATGGCGTCGTACGTCTCCGTCGGCGTCGGTGCCGCGGCGGGACCGGTGGTCGGCATCCTCGCCGCCGTGGGCGTCGGCCTCGCCGCGGGCCTCGTGAGCGCGATCGCCATCCTCCTGCTGCGGGTGCCCCCGATCATCGCGACCCTGGCCACCAGCCTGATCGTGCAGTCCACGACGCTGCTGCTGGCCGACGCGAACCGGGCCTCGGCGGCGGCCGGGCTGCGCACCTTCGTCAACGCCAAGGTGCTCGGGATCCCCGTGATGGCCCTGCTCGTCGTCGTGGTGACCGCGGCGGTCGCGTTCGCGCTGGCCCGCACCCGGTTCGGGCTGTCGGTCCTGGCCGTCGGGCAGAGCCCCCGCGCCGCCGAACGCGCCGGCATCCGGGTCTGGCGGGTCACCGAGATCACGTACCTCGTGAGCGGCGGTCTCGCCGGGCTCGCGGGCGGCCTGCTCGCGGCCTTCATCTCGCCCAGCACCGTGCTCGGCAGCTCGTACATGCTCGACTCCGTCGCGGTCGTGGTGATCGGCGGGACGCTCATCTCGGGCGGCCGCGCCGTGCCCGTCGGCGCCTGGACCGGCGCGCTGTTCTTCGTGCTGCTGTCCGGCCTGCTCAACCTCGTCGGCTGGAGTGTCGGCGCCCAGAACATCCTTAAGGGCGTCCTCGTGGTCGCGGTCGTGGTCGTCTCGACCGCCGCGACCGGCACCGGCCGGTCCGTCCTCGCGCGGCTGCGCGACAACCTGTCCATCTCAAAGAAGGAGAACACCCATGGCTGACCTCGACGACCTCCGCGAAGGAACCGACTTCACGGGAGCCGTCGCCCGGGCGGGCGACTTCCCCCTGAAGGGCCTCGCCGGGCAGGACTGGGGGATGCGCGCGCGCCTCTCCCGCGTCTTCGACCCGGCCGACGGCAAGACGGTCATGCTGGCCTTCGACCACGGCTACTTCCAGGGCCCGACCTCGGGGCTGGAGCGCCTCGACCGCTCCATCGTGCCGCTCGTGCCGCAGGCCGACGCGCTGATGTGCACGCGGGGTGCGCTCCGCACCACCATCCCGGCCACCTCCGGCAAGGGGGTCGTGCTGCGGGCGAGCGGCGGCCCGAGCGTCCTCGGCGACCTGAGCCAGGAGGATCTGGCCGTCTCGATCGACGACGCGGTGCGCCTGGATGCGGCCGCGCTCGCCGTGCAGGTGTTCGTCGGCGCCGAGAACGAGAGCCGGTCGGTGAAGAACCTCACCACGCTCGTCGACCAGGGGCAGGCCGCCGGCATCCCGGTGCTCGCCGTGACCGCCGTCGGCCGCGACATGGTCCGCGACGCGCGCTACTTCCGCCTCGCCACGCGCATCACCGCCGAGCTCGGCGCCGCTTTCGTCAAGACGTACTACGTCGAGGAGGGCTTCGAGACCGTGACGAGTGCGTGCCCGGTGCCGATCATCATCGCGGGCGGCAAGAAGGTGGAGGAGCGGGAGGCGCTGCGCGTGGCCTCCCGCGCGATCCAGGAGGGCGCCGCCGGCGTCGACATGGGCCGCAACGTCTTCCAGTCGGAGCACCCGGCCGCCATGCTCGCGGCCGTGCGCGCGGTCGTCCACGACGGGCTCACCGCCGAGGACGCCTTCGACCTCTACCAGCAGCTGTCCTTCGAGCGCTCCGAGCAGCTCGCCCGCTGACATGCCCGCGCTCACCACCTACACCTCAGAGGTCCCGGCGGTCGACGTCGCCATCGTCGGCGCGGGGATCAACGGACTGGCCGTCGCCCGGGAGGCCGCCGCGCGCGGCCTCTCGGTCGCCCTCTTCGATCAGGACGACCTGGCCGCCCGGACCTCCGCCATCTCCACCCGCCTCATCCACGGCGGACTCAAGTACCTGGAGCGGCTGGAGCTGCACCTGGTGTACGAGTCCATCCGCGAGCGCAACATCCTGCTCGCGAAGGCCCCGCACCTCGTGCACCCGTACCCGATGCTCATCCCGTTCTCGAAGGCGCAGAGCCGTCCGGGCTGGCTGCTGGCGTGCGGCCTGATGC
>Ga0209563_100342_pt1 | contig 17782 bp, 18 predicted proteins | sample AraplaCvi_mMF_r2_FD_184271 | JGI IMG/M metagenome (GOLD analysis project Ga0209563, IMG submission 184271) | Arabidopsis root microbial communities from North Carolina, USA - plate scrape CL_Cvi_mMF_r2 (SPAdes) (version 2) | ecosystem: Host-associated > Plants > Roots > Endosphere | place: USA... | reverse complement strand
GTTCTGCCCGCTGCCGAGGTTGACGATGCGGTACGTGCCGTCCGACACCGGCCGGAGCACCCAGCCCTGGTCGGCGGACCCGGCGGCGGTCCCCTGCACGATGGCCGAGCCCGCGGCGGCGCTCCCGCCCGCGGTCCCCAGCACGAGGCCGGAGTTGCGGTTGAGGATCTCGGTGCGGCCCGCGGACGCCTGGAAGTACCACTGCTGGTTCGTGCTGCCGGTGGCGCCCCACTGGAACGCCTGGCCGCCGGGAACGGTCGAGAAGTCGCGCATGTCGAGCACGCGGCCGGTGCTCACGTTCGTGAGCCGCCAGTACCCCTGGTGGGCGGCGGTGAAGCCGCCCTCGTTGTAGATGATGCCGCGGATCCAATTGCGCACGTCGCCGCTGGTCACGCTGGTGATGACCGCCTGCTGGTTGCCGGACTCGCAGAAGGTGTCACCGGCGGGGACCCGCACGTCCGACAGGACGCCGGCGAGCTTGTCCCCCTCCGGCGTCGAGATGATGGCGGGGCTTCCCGTGTCGCCCCAGCAGTTGCGGGTCTTGTCGTCCGCATTCCGGCCCGTGAACGTCGTCGCCGACGGCACCGAGTCGACGCGGTAGGCGCCGACCCCGACTTGGTCCGGGCTCCCCGACCCCTTCGCCACGTTGCTGTAAGTGTCGCCAACGGAGGGCGAGCGCTCGGCCAGCGCGACGATCGGCACGTTCGCCACGCGATCGATCCGGACCAGCGCCGCATCCACGCCGCCCGGGGCCTTGCGGAACTCGCGGGCGACCGAGTCGATCCGCGCGCTGGTCCCCGAGATGCGCACCCGGGTCCCGATGATGGACGAGTCCGTGCAGCTCGCAGCCGTCAGCAGCCACTCGGGGTCGACCATCACGCCGCCGCATGTGACGGTCCACGCGAAGTACGGGTACTCGCCCTGTCTCACGGTCAGCGGCCCCCAGAGGGCCTGCGCCGGCGCGACCGACACCACCCCTCCGGCGAGCGCCAGCACACCGCCGACCGCAGCGGCGACCAAGAAACGTCGGCGGCTTCGACGCACAGTCATCTCTCCTCCTTCAGACACTCCGCCCCCGTGACGGAATAACAGACAAGCGTATAAAATATGTACCTTAGTGCAGGCGGAGCACAGCCGCCAGACCCCTGCGGAACCGCGGGGTCTGGTGCCCGGCCCGCCGGACGTGTCGAAATAGACGCAGGCCGTTCGTGTAGACGGTGAGAGCGCGCCGCGCTCGGAGAGGATCGCGATCATGACCCAGTACCTGCTCAGCGTCTACCAGCCCGACGGCCCCATCCCGGAGCCCGAGGTGATGGCCCGCATCGACCGGGACGTCACCGAGGTGGACGACGACATGCGCTCCGCCGGCGTGTGGGTGTTCTCGAACGGCCTGCTCCCGGCGGCAGCGGCGACGGTGCTGCGCCCGAACGACGGCGAGGTGCTCGTCACCGACGGTCCGTTCGCCGAAGGCAAGGAGCACCTCGGCGGCTTCTCGATCGTCGACGTCCCGGACCTGGACGCCGCGATCGAGTGGGGACGCCGTCTGGCGCTGGCCACGACGCTCCCCATCGAGGTCCGTCCGTTCGCGGGCTGACCCCGTGGAGCGGGCGGACATCTCCCGCGTGTTCCGCGCGGAGTACGGGCGCGCCGTCTCGGTGCTCTACCGCACCCTCGGCGACCTCGACCGCGCCGAGGACGCCGTGCAGGACGCCTTCGCCGTCGCCCTGGCCCGCTGGCCGGACGACGGTCCGCCGCCCGCCCCGGCCGGGTGGATCATCACCACCGCCCGCCGCCGCGCCGTCGACCGCCTCCGCCGGGAGGCGGTCGGCCGCGCGAAGGAGACGGAGGCCGCACTGCTGCGGGAGCTCACCGCGCCGGCCGGCGACGACGACCCCGGCGGCGGGGACGACGACCGCATCCCCGACGACCGCCTGCGGCTCATCTTCACCTGCTGCCACCCCGCCCTGTCGCCGGAGGCCCGCGTCGCCCTCACCCTGCGGCTGCTCGGCGGCCTGACGACCGCCGAGATCGCGCGCGCCTTCCTCGTGCCGGAGCCGACGATGGCCCAGCGCATCTCCCGCGCGAAGGCGAAGATCCGTGACGCGCGCATCCCCTACCGCATCCCGTCCGCCCCCGAGCTGACCGGTCGCCTGCGCTCGGTGCTGGCGGTCCTCTACCTGGTGTTCAGCGAGGGCTACACCGCCAGCGGCGGCGACCGCCTGATGCGCGAGGAGCTCTGCGACGAGGCCGTGCGGCTCGCCCGCGTGCTGCACTCCCTGCTGCCCGACGAGGAGGAAGTGCTCGGCCTGCTCGCCCTCCTGCTGCTCATCGACGCCCGCCGGCACGCGCGCGCCGATGCGTCCGGCAGGATGGTGCCCCTCCCCGAACAGGACCGCTCGCTCTGGGACACCGCGCTGATCGTGGAGGGTCACGGGATCGTGCGCGACTGCCTGCGCCGGGGCCGCCCCGGGCCGTATCAGCTGCAGGCGGCCATCCAGGCGGTCCACGACGACGCCCCCTCGGCCGATGCGACCGACTGGCGGCAGATCGTCGCCCTGTACGACCAGCTGCTGCGGGTCGCTCCCACCCCGGTCGTCGCGCTCAACCGGGCGGTCGCGGTCGCCGAGGTGGAGGGTGCCACGGTGGCGCTGGAGGCGGTGGAGCCGCTGCGCGAGACGCTCTCGTCGTTCTACCTGCTGCACGGCATCCGCGCCGGGCTGCTCGCGCGCGCCGGACGCACCGCGGAGGCGGCTGCGGAGTACGGCGCGGCGGCGGCGCTGTGCCGGGGCGGCGCCGAGCGCGACTTCCTTCTCGCACGCCGGGCGGCGCTGAAAGCCTGATCCACCCCTTCCACCCATGCCGGAGCAGGCGCACAGTGGAGCGCATGGACATCGCCTTCCTCGGACTCGGCCGCATGGGCCGCGAACTCGTGCCGCACCTCATCGACGCCGGCCATCGCGTGACGGCGTGGAACCGCTCCCCCGGCCCCACCGAGGCGGTCGGCCGGCGCGGTGCGCGCATCGCCGGTTCGGCCGCGGACGCCGTCGAGGGCGCGCAGGTCGTCGTCACCGTGCTGTTCGGGCCGGATGCCGTGCGCGAGACGGTCCTGGAGCCCTCGCTGCCCATCCCCTCCGGCGCGCTGTGGATCGACGTCACGACCGTCGCCCCCGCCGACGCGGACGAGTTCGCCGCGTGGGCGGACGGCGCGGGGGTGCGCTACGTCCACTCCCCGGTCGTCGGCTCGCTGGCGCCCGCCCGCGCCGGGGGCCTCGCCGTGCTGATCGGCGGCGAGCACCAGGCGGCGCGCGAGGCCCGCGGGGTGGTCGGGCTGTGGGCGGACCCCGACAAGATCCGCACCTTCGACACCCCAGCCAAGGCCGCGACCGCGAAACTGGTCGCGAACCTGGCGCTGGCCATTTCCATGGAGGCGCTCCGCGAGACGCTGCGATTGGGCCAAGCAGGCGGCCTCTCCACCGACGAGGTGCTCTCCCTCCTCCCGCTGACCACGGTCGCCGCGATCGCCTCCATGAAGGGCCCGGTGGTCGCCTCGGGCGACTTCGGCGACACCCAGTTCTCGGCCGCCCTGCTCGCGAAGGACCTCCGCCTGATGCTCGCCAGCGCCGACACGCCCCTCCCCGCGGCCGCCCTCGTCGCCGCAGAGTTGCAGCGCGCCGTCGACGCCGGCCACGGCGACGACGACTTCTCGGTCATCGCCCGAGACCGCTGACCCCCTGCCCTCGCTGCTGTCTGTCGGTCAGCGCCTCGGCAGGCCTCCGTCGGAGATTCGACGGCCTCGCGTCCAAAACTCCGGCAGTTGGCAGCCCAGACGGAGATTCGAACGTTCGACTCCTCAGTTGGCGGGAACCTGCCCGCCTCCCGCCAGACCACGCCTTCCTCACCGATGCGAACACACCAGAAGTGCCCCGGTCGGCCGCCCGCTCGGTCTCAGTGACTCAACCCAGAGAGTCCACGCGAGTCCTAATGGAGTCGCCGTCAACGATCACCGTGCATCGGAAGTCAGCTCGAAGCATGGCCCCAAACGAATTTTGCGAGTCGACCGTTCCCGTGACTGTCCACGTGCCGCTACCGCTCGCCTCTTCATTATCGAACTTCGCGGTCGATGGAGCTTTCAGGCGCTCCTTCACCTGGTCCTCGCACTGCGCGATTACCTCGAAGCGATTGTCGGCGTCGTACGGTTTCTTTGGGGTCAGAGAAGAGATCACCCCAACGATGACGGCGATCACCACGATCGCTCCTATGACAGCAAGGCATCCACCGAAGCACCCGAGGCCGCGCTTAGGTGTGCCAACCCCGTTGTCGACAGGCTTCGTGCGGGGGTCTTTCGGGGGCCTGTAGTTATGGATATGAGGATCAGTCACCGCCGAAGCGTATCCGGGCTCGAGCGAGACCCCCTCCCGCGCTACGGGATTTACGCCGTTCTGAACGCGTCGCCAGGAACATCGCGGCCAAAACGCAAAGAAACCACTGGGGGTACCAGTGGTTTCTTTGCGTATGGCTACACCGCGTAGTCATAAGTGGTGCGCCCCCAGGGACTTGAACCCTGAACCCATTGATTAAGAGTCAATTGCTCTGCCGATTGAGCTAGAGGCGCATCCGGTTCGGCAACCCGAACCGAGGCTCAACACTAGCATCCGTTCCGGGCTTCCCGCCAATCGGGCACGCCGGCGGTCAGCGGAGCTCCTTCCGGGGCATCACGACCTCCTTGATGATGAGGATGATGCCCGCCGAGATGGGGATCGCGACGAGCGCCCCGGGCAGACCGAACAGGGTCGACCCGGCGAGCGCGGAGATGAGGACGACCGACCCAGGGACCTGCACCGCCTTGCCCATGACCCGCGGCGTGAGGATGTACGCCTCGACCTGCATGTAGATCAGCATCATCACGAGCACGACGACGCCGCTCACCGGCGAGTGGATGAAGGCGAGCACCGACATGACGGCGGTGGTCAGCACCGTGCCGATGAGCGGGATGAGGGTGATGAAGAACGCGGCGAGCGCGATCAGGAACGCCCCGGGCACGCCGGTCGCCAGCAGCAGGATGAGGCTGAACACCGAGTTGCAGAAGGCGAGGATCACCATCCCGCTGAGGTATTTGCCGAAGTTCTGCAGGATGCGCTCCGCGTACCCGACGAACCGGGCGCGGTGGGAGCGGCTCACCAGCCGGTAGGCGGCCTGCTTGGTGCTGTCGTACGACGCGATGAAGTAGATGGTCAGGATGGCGATGAAGAAGCCGGTGGTCACCGCGTTGAGCACCGACAGCCCGAAGCCGACCAGGCCGTTGCCGATGGTGGCCCACGTCTTCGGGTCCTGCACCTCCTGGGCGATCCAGGTGAAGACCTGGTTGAGCACGCCGTTGGTGCTCTCGTTGACGGAGTCGAACCAGCCCTCGGTCCGCAGCGCGTTGATCTCCTTCGGCACCTGCGTGGCGAGGAACGAGATCTGCTGCACGATCAGCGGAACGACCACCCACACGATGGCGACGAGCAGCGCCACGATGAGCAGGATGACGACCACGATCGCCCACCCGCGGCGCAGCCCACGGCGCTGGAACCAGCGGATGAGCGGGTCGAGTCCGACCGTGGCGAACATGGCGAGGAACACCGAGAAGATGATCGAGCGCAGGCCGTAGAGCATGAAACCGGTCGCGACCGCGCCGATCGCGCCAAGGGCCACGAGGTAGCCGAAGAGGAAGGGGCTGCGGCGCACGAGCGGCTGCGGCGTCGCCCGGGCGGGGCCGGGTCGGCTGACGGGTGGCCGGATGAACCGCATGCTTCCTCCGCTCGAGGTCCGGACGGACTACGGCGAGCGTATTGGCAATTCCCCCGCGCGGCTATCTTTCCGCTCCGGCGGGGGGGAAGACTGGGGTGACCGGCGCCCAACCGAGGAGGTTGCGCATGGGAACACTCACCTACGACTCCACAGTCATCGAATTCGAGGACCGCCTTCTCGCCCACCTGCAGATCGTGATCGTCAACAAGCTCCGCCGTCGGGAGTCGTTCGCGATGTCCTGGCGCGACGCGACGGAGGTCGGGGACGGGCGGAGCGCCATCTGGCTCGACCCGAGCATCCCCATCTACTTCAAGTTCGACGGGTCGCGCGTCCCCTCGATCAACCGGGACTGGATCGACCGGCTGTCCGAGTCGGCCAGCGGGCCCCAGGGCCTGGTGGTGATGGGCGAGGACGGCGAGCTGACGGACCGGCCCGGTCGCCTGGGCACGCTGACGGGGTCCGTCCCCGTCGTCGCCCCGCCCGTTCCCTAGCCCAGCTCGTCGAACGATGCGTTCCGCTGGGGGTCGCCTCCGGCGCGCTCCGCGGAGGGCCTGCGCGGCGCCAGCTGGCTCGTCAGACCGTGCAACTCCTCGACGAGTCCGGCGTCCTCGATCTCGGGCCCGTCGATGTCCACCGGCTCGCTCACGATCTGACTGGCCGGCCCGATCAGAACCTCGATGCGGTCCCGCTCGCCCTGCGGGGTGCGGCCCGGCACGAACACCGTGTCGGCGACGCCGTGCCGGGCCAGCGCCCGCGCATACTCCATCAGCACCTCGGCGAGCGCGTCGCCCGTGTAGAACGCCGTCCCTGCATACGCGATCTTCCGCATGCCTCCACACGTACCCTTCCCGCCGGGGCCTGCCAACCCCGCCCGCCGCTAGGCTCGTGGCTGTGACGAACACCGCAGACACCCGCCCCCTCGACGGCGACCTCGCCCTCGCCCTGCGCCTCGCCGACACCGCGGACGCGATCTCGCTCGGCCGGTTCCGCGATCGCGACCTGCACGTCGAGACCAAGCCCGACCGCTCCCCCGTCACCGAGGCCGACCTGGCCGTGGAGCGGGCCATCCGCGACGCGATCGCCGCCGAACGTCCCGGCGACGGCATCCTGGGCGAGGAGTACGGCACCGAGGGCGACAGTGCCCGGCAGTGGATCGTGGACCCGATCGACGGCACCGCCAACTACCTCCGCGGGGTGCCGGTCTGGGGAACCCTGATCGCCCTGGCGGTCGAGGGGACGCCGCGCGTCGGCGTGGTCAGCTCCCCCGCGCTCGGCCGCCGCTGGTGGGCGACGACCGGCGGCGGGGCGTGGACGACGGATGCGCCGGGCGCCCAGCCGCGGCCGCTGCGCGTCTCCGGCGTGGCCGACCTGGACCACGCCTCCCTCAGCTTCCAGAGCATCGCGCAGTGGGACGAGGCCGGCTACCTCGACCGGCTCATCGCCCTCACCCGGCGGGTGTGGCGTGACCGCGCCTACGGCGACATGTGGTCGTACATGCTCCTGGCGGAGGGCCTGGTGGACGCCGTCGCGGAGTTCGGCGTGAAGACCTACGACCTGGCGGCGCTCATCCCGATCGTGGAGGAGGCGGGCGGCACGTTCACGTCGGTCGACGGCGATCCCGGGCCGGGCAACGGCTCCTCGCTCGCGTCGAACGGACTGCTGCACCCGGCGCTGCTGGACGCGCTCGCGGGCGGACCCGCTGGCCCGTAGCCGACCCGGCGTCACCCCCACCCCCTAGGCTGGCCGGGTGAGCGCACCGACCCTGACGACGACGGAACCACTGGTCCACATCGCCGGCTTCCGGATGGACTTCGGCCGCACGACCGTGATCCGCGATCTCTCCTTCGACATCCGCCGCGGCGAGACGTTCGGCTTCCTCGGCAGCAACGGCTCCGGCAAGACGACGACCATCCGCGCCCTGCTCGGCATCTACCAGCCGACCGCCGGCGTCCTGCACATCGACGGGCGCCCGTTCAGCCCGGAGGCCGGCGAGCGTCTCGGCTACCTCCCGGAGGAGCGCGGGCTGTACAAGAAGGAGTCCGTGATCGACGTCATGGTCTACTTCGGCCGGCTGAAGGGCCTCGGCGCCGAGCAGGCCCGCCGCTGGTCGCGCGCATACCTGGAGCGGGTCGGGATCGGCGACAAGGAGAAGGTGCGCCTCGACAAGCTCTCCGGCGGCCAGCAGCAGAAGGTGCAGCTGGGCGTGACGATCATGAACGACCCGGAGCTGCTCATCCTCGACGAGCCGACGAAAGGCTTCGACCCGGTCAACCGGCGCCTGCTCATGGACATCATCGACGACCAGAAACGGGCGGGCTCGACGGTCATGATGGTGACCCACCAGATGGAGGAGGTGGAGCGGCTCTGCGACCGCGTCATCCTCCTGAAGGACGGGGTCTCCCGCGCCTACGGGACCGTCGAGGAGGTGCAGGAGCAGTTCGGCGGAACGATCCTCCACGTGGACCACACCGGCGACCTTCCCTCGTCCGCGGCGTACCGCATCCTCTCCGACGACGGCGGGCACGCGCAGTTGGAGGCGGCCGACGGCGCCGACCCCGCCGCCATCCTGCGCTCCCTGGTCGAGGCCGGTGCGGGGGTGACGCGGTTCGCTCCCACCCGCAAATCGCTGGACGACATCTTCGTCGAGGTCTACGGCGCGGGCGCCACGGAGGAGGACTGACCATGGCACGGCACAACCTGAGCACGGTGATCGCGTTCGAGTTCCGTCGCACGGTCACCAAGCGGCGTTTCTGGGCGATCACGCTGATCCTCCCCATCCTCGTCTTCGGCTTGGGCGGACTGATCATCGCGTCGAACGTCTCCACCGCGAAGACGGCGGACCAGCAGAAGAACGCCCGGTTCGAGTTCCTCTACTCGGACGCCTCCGGCCTGATCGACCCCGGCGTCGCCAAGGAGTACGGCGGCACGAAGATCGCCAGCGACGCGGAAGGCGTCGAGGAGGTGCAGATCGGCGGCACGCCGGCCTATTTCGCCTACCCGGCCGACCCGGCCACCCAGACGGTGAAGGTGTACGGGGAGGACGCGGGGGTCTTCCAGAACAGCAAGTACTCCGCGGTCGCCCAGTCGCTGCTGGCGGCGAGCGTCGAGAAGAAGGTGGACGACCCGACCGACGTGGCCGTGCTGCGCGGCGACGTGAACACGTCCACCACCACGTTCAAGGACGGAAAGCCCGCACCCGGCTTCGAGGCCATCCTGCCCGCGCTGATCTTCTTGGCCGCCTTCTTCGTGGTCATCGTCTTCCTCGGCAACCAGATGCTGAACTCGACGCTGGAGGAGAAGGAGAACCGCGTCACCGAGATGATCCTGACGACGATCAACCCGACCAACCTGCTGATCGGGAAGGTGATCTCGCTGTTCGCGGTCGGGATCATCCAGCTGGCCGTGTTCGCGCTGCCCATGCTGGTCGGCTTCCTGTTCTTCCGCGACCAGCTGCAACTGCCGAACTTCGACCTGAGCGGCCTGGTGTTCGATCCGCAGAAGATGATCGTCGGAGCGCTCATCCTGATCGGCGGCTTCGCCCTGTTCACCGGGACGCTGGTCGCCGTCGGCGCGATCATGCCGACCGCGAAGGATGCCGCCCCGGTCTTCTCCGTCGTGATCTTCGCCGTCGTCATCCCGCTCTACGCCTCCGGCTTCGCCATCAGCTCCCCGCAGGCGCCGATCGTGCAGCTGCTCGCGTACTTCCCGTACACGGCGCCCATCACCGCCCTCATCCTGAACGCGTTCGGCTCTCTCCCCCTGTGGCAGGCGATCGTGATCATCGTGGAGCTGTTCGCGCTGTCGGTCGTGGTGCTGCGCATCGCGGTGCGGCTGTTCCGCTACGGCTCGATCGAGTACACGAGCAAGGTCAGGGTGAGGGATGTGCTCGGCCGCCGGCCAGGGCGCGCCGAGCCGTCGCAGCGGGGCGGCGCCTGATGCGCGCGGTCGTCGTGCCGCAGCCCGGCGGCCCGGATGTGCTGACGGTCGCCGAGCGTCCGGACCCGGTTCCCGGCGAGCACGAGCTGCGCATCCGTGTCGTCGCCGCCGGGCTCAACGGCGCGGACCTCAGCCAGCGCCGCGGGTTCTACCCCTCTCCTCCGGGCGCGCCCGAGTGGCCGGGGCTGGAAGTCTCGGGCACGGTGGACGCGGTCGGTGCCGGCGTGGACGGCTGGAGCGTCGGCGACAGGGTGTGCGCGCTGCTTCCGGGTGGCGGCTACGCGGAGCTCGTCACGGTCGACGCCGGCCTCGCGCTGCCCGTCCCGGAGCAGGTGGACCTGGTGGAGGCCGCCGGCCTGCCCGAGGTGGCGGCGACCGTGTGGGCGAACGTGTTCCGTCTCGGCCGGCTCGTCGCCGGCGAGACGCTGCTCGTGCACGGCGGGTCGAGCGGGATCGGGACCATGGCCATCCAGCTGGGCCGGGCGTTCGGCGCCCAGGTGATCGCGACGGCCGGCAGCGCCGACAAGGCCGCCTTCTGCCGCGAGGTCGGCGCGCACGCCGCGGTCGACTACCGCTCGCAGGACTTCGTGGAGGCCGCGCTCGCGTTCACCGACGGACGCGGCGTGGATGTGGTGCTCGACATCGTCGGCGGTTCGTACATCGCCCGCGACCTGGACGCGCTCGCGACCGGCGGCCGCATCCTCTCGATCGCCGTGCGCGAGCGGGAGGCGGCCGCGATCGACATGGGCCTGCTGATGCGCAAGCGGGCGAGCATCCACGGCACGACGCTCCGCGCCCGCCCGCTCGCGGAACGGACCGCGGTCATCGCGGGTGTGCGCGCCGCGGTGTGGCCGCTGCTGGCGGAGGGCCGCGTCCGCCCGGTGATCGACTCGGTGTTCCCGCTGGAGGATGCGGCCGCCGCGCATCGCCGGATGGAGAGCTCGGCTCACCGCGGGAAGATCCTGCTGCGCGTCGGTTGAGCGCGCGCCGCGGATGAGAGGATCGTCACCATGACCGACGCCCCCACCGACGACGCGCTGTCCCGCCTGCCGAAGGCCGAGCTCCACCTCCACATCGAGGGCACGCTCGAGCCGGACCTGGCCTTCGAGCTGGCCGCCCGCAACGGCGTCGAGCTGCCGTACGCGGATGTGGCCGAGCTCGCCGCGCAGTACGACTTCGACGACCTGCAGTCGTTCCTCGACCTCTACTACGCGACCATGGCGGTGCTGCGCACGCGCGCCGACTTCGCCGAGCTGACGCGCCGCTACCTGCGCCGCGCGCACGCCCAGGGGGTGCGGCACGCCGAGCTGTTCTTCGATCCTCAGGCGCACACCGCCCGCGGGGTCGCGTTCGACGATGTAGTGGACGGCATCGGCGACGCCCTCGACGAGGCGCAGCGCGAACTCGGGATGACCGGCGGCCTCATCCTCTGCTTCCTGCGCGACCAGCCGGTCGCCTCCGCCGAGGAGGCCCTCACCGCGGGCCTCTCCCGCACCGACCGCATCATCGGCGTCGGCCTCGATTCGGCCGAGGTGGGCTACCCGCCGTCGCTCTTCGAGGGCGTGTACGCCCGCGCCCGCGCGGCCGGCCTGCACGTGGTCGCCCACGCCGGCGAGGAGGGACCGCCCGCGTACGTGCGCGAGGCGCTCGACCTGCTGCACGTCGAGCGCATCGACCACGGCATCCGCTCGATCGAGGACGACGAGCTGGTCGCCCGGCTCGCCGCCGAGCGCATCCCGCTGACGGTGTGCCCGCTGTCGAACGTGCGGCTGCAGGCGACGCCCGACCTGCGCGACCATCCGCTGCTCCGGCTCGACGCCGCGGGCGTGCAGGTGACGATCAACTCCGACGACCCGGCGTACTTCGGCGGCTACGCGGGGCAGAACTTCGCCGCGGTCCGGGATGCGCTGGGCGTCACCGCGGAGCAGGCGCGCCGGTTCGCGCGCACCTCGATCGAGGCCTCGTTCGCGCCGGACGACCGCAAGGCGCAGTTGCTGCAGGAGCTGGAGGCCTGGCGCCCATGAGCGACCCGCAGGCGTTCGTCACCGCCGACGGCCGGTCGGTCCGGTACTTCGACACCGGAGGCGACCCGGCCGCGCCCGTCCTGATCTGGCACCACGGCACCCCGCAGACCGGCGCCGTGATCGCTCCGGTCGCGGCGCAGGCGTCGGCCCGCGGCCTCCGCGTCGTCTCGGCCGCGCGGCCCGGGTACCCCGGTTCGGACGCGCTGCCGGGCCGCTCGGTCGCCGACGCCGCAGCGGATGTGCTCGCGGTCGCGAACGCGCTCGACGTCGAGCGCTTCGTCACGGCCGGCGCGTCCGGCGGCGGGCCGCACGCCCTCGCCCTCGCCGCCCTGGCGGGCGACCGCGCCACGGCCGCGGTCACCCTCGCCGGGCTCGCGCCCTTCGACCGCTCCCCGGACTGGTTCTCGGGCATGGCCTCCCCCGGCGCCCTGCGCGCGGCTCTCGCCGGGCGGGACGCGCGCCTCGCCTACGCGGAGACGGCGGAGTTCGATCCCGACTCGTTCACGACCCGCGACTACGAGGCGCTGAACGGCGACTGGGGTCCGCTCGGCGCGGACGCCGGCGCGGGGTCCGCAGAGGGCCCGGTGGGTGAGGCGGACGACGACCTCGCGTACGTCGCGCCGTGGGGCGTCGAACTGCGCGCGGTGCGCACACGGGTGCTGCTGGTGCAGGGCGGCGCCGACCGCGTCGTCCCCGCGCCGCACGCCGCCGCGATGCTGGAGCGCCTCCCCGACGCCGAACTCTGGCTCCGCCCGCGCGAGGGTCACGTCTCGGTGCTCACGGCCCTCGGCGTCGCGCTCGACTGGGCGCTCGGCTAGCCCAGGTGATTCGTGCCGAATGAGCGCGATTCGTGACGAATAGCGCTCATTCGGCACGAATCGCGGGCACTCAGGAGGCGATGCGCGGGCCGAGCAGCAGGTCGACGAGCCGCTCGGCGTAGCCGGGATCGGCGGGGGTGCGCGCGAGGGCGCGGAAGACGAGCGCGCCGATGATGGTCTCGCTCACGTCCTCGATCGGGAGGTCGGCGCGCAGGTCGCCGGATTCGCGCGCCTCGCGCAACCGGGAGGCAAAGAGCCGCGGGTCGGCGAGGCTCTCGCGCAGCCGGCGGCCGACATCCTCGTTCTCCGTGGCCGCGGCGATCAGCGAGCGGAACAGGCCCTCGCCGGTCGGGCTCTCGATGATGCCCTCGGCCGTCCTGAGCCAGGAGGTCATGTCGGCGCGCAGGTCGCCGGTGTCGGGGAAATCGAGGGTGCCGGGCAGCAGCATCCCTTCGAGCAGGCAGTCCGCGATCAGGGCGCTCTTGCCGGACCACCAGCGGTAGACGGTCTGCTTGCCGACGCCGGCGCGCGCGGCGATGCCCTCGATGCTGAGGTGGTCGTAGCCGCGTTCGGCGAAGAGGGCGGCGGTGGCGTCGAGGATCGCCACGCGCGCGGCCTCGCTGCGCGGAGCACCACGTCGTCCGGCCATGGTTCCCAGCCTATCGTCACTTTCCGAGACGGACCGTTGCGTATTATGAACCGACCCACGCCACACGAAGGGACGTCATGGCCGAGCTGCTGTACCGGATCGGGAAGTTCTCCGCGCGCCGCGGCTGGCAGGTGATCGTCGCGTGGCTGCTCGTTCTCGGCATCGCCATCGGCGGGTTCCTTATCGGCTTCAAGGGGCTCGCGAGCAGCTTCGACGTGCCGAACACCGCCTCCGGCAAGGTCGTCGACGAGCTCACCGAGAAGCTCCCGGACTATGCGGGCGCGTCGGGCACCGTCGTCTTCCAGACCAAGGACGGCTCCCAGCTCGACGCCGACCAGCGGGCCGCGATCAGCGCGCTCGTGAAGGACGCGGACACCCTCCCGGACGTCTCCAAAGTCGTCGACCCCTTCGCGACCGAGGCGCAGCGCGCGGACGCCCGACAGAAGGTCGCGGACGGACGGACGCAGCTCGACGCCGCCCAGGCGCAGCTCGACGCCGGACAGGCCCAGCTGGATGCGGCCAAGGCCCAGCTGCAGGCCGCCGGCCAGCCCACCGCCGCCCTGGATGCGCAGCAGCAGACCATCGACGAGGGCCGCGACCAGCTCGCCTCCAAGCAGAAGGAGCTGGAGCAGGGCGCCGAGCTGCTGTCGCTCTCCGACGGCATCCGCGTCGTCTCGAAGGACGGCTCGACCGCACTCGTCAACATCGCCTTCACCAAGCCCCGGCTGGAGCTGTCGGAGGACGCGAAGCAGGCCGCCATCCACCACTTCGAATCGAAGCCCGTCGACGGCGTGCGGGTCTCGTTCTCCACCGACATCGCGCAGGGCGTTCCGCAGATCGTCGGCGTCGGGGAGGCGGTCGGCGTCGTGTTCGCCGCGATCGTGCTCGTCGTCGTGCTCGGCTCGATCGTCGCCGCCGCGCTGCCGCTCGTGACCGCGCTGTTCGGCGTCGCCGTCGCCGCGCTGGGCTCCCTCGCCTTCTCCGGCGTCGTCGACATGGCCTCGGTGACCCCGGTGCTGGCGATCATGCTCGGGCTCGCGGTCGGCATCGACTACTCCCTCTTCATCGTGAACCGGCACCGCCGCCAGCTGCTCGAGGGCGCCGAGGTGCGCGAATCCATTGGCCTCGCCAACGGCACCTCGGGCAACGCCGTCGTCTTCGCCGGCACGACCGTGGTCGTGGCGCTCTTGGCGCTCAACGTGACGGGCGTGCCGTTCCTCGGGCTGATGGGCACGGTCGGGGCGGTGGCGGTCATCCTCGCGGTCCTCATCGCGGTGACCCTCACGCCCGCCCTCCTCGGACTGCTCGGGACGCGGCTGCTGAGCCGCCGGGCCCGCGCCAGGATCGGCACGGAACGGCACGCCGACCCGAACGTCCGCCCGATGAGCACCTGGCGCGCCGTGATCACGGTGGTCGTCACCGCCGTGGTGCTGCTCATCGTCGCCATCCCCGCCCTGTCGATGCGCGTCGGCCTGCCCGACGGGTCGTCCGAGCCGGTCGGCTCGACCACGTACGACGCGTTCACCGAGACCGCCGACGCTTTCGGGGCCGGGTCCACCGGTCCCCTGCTCGTCACCGCGACCGTCTCGGGGGGCGTCGCCGAGGCGGACGTGAGCGCCACGCAGCTGCGCGTGGCGAAGACCCTCGCCGACCAGCACGATGTCGCCGCGGTCGCGCCGATCGCGGTCTCGAAGGACCGCGAGCTGCTCGCCTTCCAGGTGGTGCCCAAGGAGGGCCCGAACGCGGTCTCCACCGAGAAGCTCGTGAACGCGCTGCGCGACCTCGGCCCGCTCGACGGCGGCGTCCGGCTCGGCGTCTCCGGGCAGACGGCGATCAACCAGGACATCTCGGCCAACCTCGCCGCCGTGCTGCCGCTCTACCTGCTGGTCGTGGTGGGACTGTCGCTGATCATCATGATCCTGGTGTTCCGTTCGCTCCTGGTGCCGCTGATCGCGACGGGAGGCTTCATCCTGTCGCTGTTCGCCACCTACGGCGCCGTCACGGCCCTGTTCCAGTGGGGCTGGGGCGCCGACGCGCTCGGCATCCACACCGGACCGGTGCTCAGCTTCCTGCCGGTGATCCTCGTCGGGATCCTGTTCGGCCTGGCGATGGACTACCAGCTGTTCCTGGCCTCCGGGATGCGCGAGGCATACGTTCACGGCGCGCCCGCGCGGCTCGCGGTCGCCCGCGGGTTCCGGGCGGGCCGCACGGTGGTCGTCGCCGCCGCGCTCATCATGGTGTCGGTCTTCGGCGGGTTCATCTTCAGCGACTCCACCATGATCCGCTCCTTCGGTTTCGGCCTGGCGTTCGGTGTGCTCGTCGACGCGTTCGCGGTGCGGATGCTGCTGATGCCCGCCCTGATGCACCTGCTCGGCCGCTCCGCGTGGTGGATCCCGCGGTGGCTCGACCGCATCCTGCCGAACGTGGATGTGGAGGGTGCCGCGCTCGAACGCCGCCACCACGCCGCCTGAACGAATGCAGAAGTGCAAGCTTCGCGCGATCCGTATACATCGTGCGTTCAGTGGAGGAGGGTGAGGAGCAGCAATCCTGAGATCAGGGAGGTGATCATGGGTTCGCTGACCTACGGGGGTACCGCCGTCGAATTCGACGACCGGCTCCTGTCCCACCTGCAGATCGTGGTCGTGAACAAGCTGCGCCGCCACGAGGGCTTCGTGCTCTCGTGGCGGGACTGCCCGGAGATGGGCGAGGGCCGGAGCGCCATCTGGCTCGACCCGTCCATCCCCCTCTACTTCAAGTTCGACGGCTCCCGCCTTCCGGAGATCGACCGCGACTGGCTGCACCGCCTCGCCGAGTCGGCGGACAGTTCGACGGGCCTCGTCGTCATGGACGAATCGGGACATCCCATGACGGCGGGGCGCCGCTTGTCGCCCCGCGTGACGCACCGCTTGGAGCAGCGGCTGCAGCACGTGTGACCGCGGTGCTGCCGCGGCGCAGGGGCGCGTCTCGCGGCGAGCCTGGGATCCCGATCGCTTCGTCGAGCGCGACGTATCCGCGCATCAGGCGCCCGCCACCGGGACCAGGATCTGGGCCCCACCCGACGGTTGCTCCGCCTCGTCGAGCATGAGCGCCGCGACGGTCGCGCGCGAGGCGTGCGGCGGCAGCATGGGCTTCGGAAAGTCACGCAGCGGCACGTTGCTCCGCGCCGCGCTGACGCCGCCGTTCCGGAGATCCGGCGCATGGAAGACGGTCGCGCCGCCGCCGAGGATGATCGCGTCGGCCTCAGCTTTCTCTTCGAGTTCCTTCCCGACGAACATCCGCATGACCGCCTGGTACAGGCCGCCGCCCGCCCCGGTCGAGATCCCGGAGCCGAGTGCGCCGAGCCACAGCACACGGGTCGGGATGCCGGCGAGCACCCGTGCCCCGGCGATGAGCGTGCCCGGATCGTCTCCCTTGCTGATGCCGAGCGCCGAGATCACCACGTCGACGTCATCGAGCGCGGGGAACGCCGCCGCCTTGGTGACGTCCGCCTCCCGCACGTCGACCCGACCCTGCGGAGGCTGCGGGTAACGCGCCGGCACCCGCACGAGCGCGACGACCTGGTGCCCGCGCTCGACGGCCTGCTCGACGATCAGGTGCCCGACCTTGCCGGTCGCACCGAGTAGAGCGATTCGCATCGCATCTCCTAACTAAACAAGTGTTGGTTAGTTGAGTGAACACCCGTTGGTTATGCTTGTCAAATGGAGTCGAGCGCACAGCCGGAGTCGCGGCGCCGGAACCCCCGGGGCCAGGGCGCGATGCTGCGCGAGCAGCTGATCGCCGCCACCGCCCGGCTGCTCGCCACGATGGACCGACCCGAGACGCTGACCCTGCGGCAGGTCGCCCGCGAGGTCGGCGTCGCGCCGGCCAGCATCTATGGCCACTTCCCCGACCTCGGGGCACTCATCCACCACGTGCTGCAGCAGCGCTATGACGAGCTCGCCGAGACCATGCAGACGGCCGCCGGCGCCGCGACCGAACCGCTCGCGGATCTCGTCGCCCGCTGTGCGGCCTACGTCAACTGGGGCATCGAGCATCCCGGCGAATACCGCACGCTGTTCGGCGGCGGGATGCCGGCCGAGATGGTGCCGCTCTCCGCGCACGGCACGGGCGAGGAGTTGCTCGGCTCGGTCAGCGACGCGCTCGCGCGCGCATCGCACGGCGGCGAGGCGGCGACGGACGCCGCGGCCTGGCGCGCCGGCCTGCTGCTCTGGATGGCACTGCACGGACTCGTCGCGCTCTACAACGAGCACGGTCAGCTGCCATGGCCGCCGCTCCCCCAGCTCATCGTGGACACGCTCGCCCTGCATACCGGCAGACCGGCCGCCGAAATCACCGCTCTCCTCCCGGGTTCGTGACCAGGGCGCAGAGGCCGCACGCGATTCGGGGCCTCCCCCGCAAGCAGAGAAGGCCCCGACTTCCGCGTATGACACGGATCTGGAACAACGCGCAACAGCGACCATGAGTGGAGATGGGGGGAATCGAACCCCCGTCCACTGCTGTGGTCATGTGCCTTCTACGGGCGTAGCCAGTGAAGTCGCTTTCTCGGCCCCGGAGCTTGTCGCTGG
>Ga0209563_100341_pt1 | contig 17821 bp, 18 predicted proteins | sample AraplaCvi_mMF_r2_FD_184271 | JGI IMG/M metagenome (GOLD analysis project Ga0209563, IMG submission 184271) | Arabidopsis root microbial communities from North Carolina, USA - plate scrape CL_Cvi_mMF_r2 (SPAdes) (version 2) | ecosystem: Host-associated > Plants > Roots > Endosphere | place: USA... | reverse complement strand
TGTCTGGCGTGAAGACCAAGCGGGTCACCTTCCTGCTGTTCGTCAACATGGGCGTGCTCTCGGCGGTCGCGGGTCTCGTGTTCACGGCCGGCCTCAACCTGGCCAGCCCCAGCGCGGGCAACGGGTTCGAGCTGGATGCGATCTCGGCCGTCTTCATCGGCGGCGCCGCGGTCACCGGCGGCATCGGGACCGTCCCCGGCGCGATCATCGGCGGTCTGATCATCGGCGTCCTCAACAACGGGATGTCGATCCTCGGCATCGACAGCGACTACCAGCTGCTCATCAAGGGCCTGGTGCTGCTGGCGGCCGTGGCCTTCGACGTCTACAACAAGCGCCGCTCGGTCACCGCATGAGAGGCCGTCCCCGTCGGCGCTGCACCGGAGCCGACGGGGGCGGGGCTCACGCGTCTTTGCGTGGGAGGTCCGGGTCGGGCGGGGGAAGCTCCGACGGCTCCTCGACCGGCTCCAGGGTCTCGGCGTTCAGCGCCGTCTGACCGGGCGGAAGGTTGGACAGGTCGGGCGCGATCACGGTCGCCGGCGTGCGCGAGTCGGGCAGCCCGAAGACCGCCTCCGTCCCCTGCGGGGAGAGCACGAGGTCGTCGGAGCGGCGCGGCAGCGTCTGCCCCTTGAAGAACTCGGGCCGGATGAGGCGCCAGACGACCATGAGCACCAGACCGATCAGGAGGCCGCCGACGCCGACCACCGCCTCCGCGCCGATGCCGAAGATCGTGACGTTCTTGCCCTGCGCATCCGTCAGCCAGTCCGGCTGGGCGAAGTTGTAGACCCCGTAGACGAACACCGCCAGCAGCATCAGGCCGCCGAGCAAGGGGAACAGCCCGCGCATGATCGCGTGCCGGAAGCTGGTGAACAGGGTGCGGCGGTAGAACCAGACGCAGGCGAACCCGGTCATGCCGTAGTAGAACGCGATCATCAGACCGATCGAGCCGATCAGCGCGTTGAGCAGGCTGACGCTGACCCCCGTGAAGACGAGGTAGAACAGCGCGGAGACGACGCCCATCCCGATGGTCGACCAGGTCGGCGTGAGGAACCGCGGGTGGATGCGCGCGAAGCGTTCGGGGATCGCCCGGTACACGGCCATCGACAGCGCCGTGCGGGCGGTGGGGAGGATGGTGGTCTGCGTCGACGCGGAGGCGGAGGTCAGGATCGAGAACCCGAGCAGCGTCATCAGGATCGAGCCGATGGGCCCACTGCCGAACAGCGTCGGCCCGATCGCCGAGAAGACATCCGAGGAGTTGTCGGGGTTCGCCAGCCCGATCCCCTTGTCCCCGACCCCGGCGAACGCCACCGCGGCGACGGTCACCAGCGCGTAGGTGGCGAGCAGCAGGATGGTGGAGATGATCGCGGCCCGGCCCGGCGTCTTCCCGGGGTCCTTCGTCTCCTCGTTGACCGACACCGCCGTATCCCAGCCCCAGTAGATGAAGATGGCCGTCAGCAGCGCGGGCGCGATGGTCTTGGCGAAGTCGAGGGTGAACGGGTTGAACCACGACAGCTGCGGGATGAGCGAGTACGGTTCCGCCGTCCCCGTGTACACCCGCACCAGCGCGAAGGTCGCGAAGAAGATGAGGATGACGACCTCGAACCCGAGGAGGACGTACTGCACCCGCGCGGACACCTCGATGCCGCGGTAGCAGATCCACGTCATCACGGCGATCCAGGCCAGGCCCGCGAGGGTGACGGCGAATGCGTTGTTCGCCAGCGCGGCGACGGCGGGCAGGCCGAACCCACCGATGAATGTGTACGAGTACTGCCCGGCGATCTGGGCGAGGTTCGCCATCACGATGACGTCGGCGACGATGATGCCCCAACCGCCCATCCACCCGGTGATCGGCCCGAACGCGCGCGTCGCCCAGGTGAAGGTCGTCCCGCAGTCGGGCTCGGCCTTGTTGAGCTCCTGGTACGCGACGGCGATCAGGTACATCGGGACGAACGCGAGCAGCACGATGCCCGGCGCCTTGACGCCCGCGGCGAGCGTCCCGCCGACCACGATGAAGCCGAGGCTGGCCGCGAGACTGTACGCGGGAGCGGTGGAGGCGACGCCGACCACCACGCTCGAGAGCAGCCCGAGGGCACCGCCCTTCAGACCCTTCTCCTCCGGGCCGCCGGCCCCCGTCGTCGTCGCGCTCATGCCGTCCTCCACGGGCAGTGTGCCGTCCCGGCGGCGCGGAGGCGGGGGCCGAAGGTCCCGCTGGATCCAGGGTAGTGGAGCGGCCTAAATCGCCAGCTCGATGTCGCGACCGTTGATCGTGACCAGAATGCGCGGATTCTCTGCGCCAGTCGCAGTCAGGTAGCTGCGCAGCGTGGACAGCAGCATGTCGTCGCGCTTCTCCATCTGCGAGACCGCACCCTGGGTGACCTTCAGCTCCCTGGCGATCTCGGCCTGCGTCCGCTTGCCGGCCTCCCGGACCATCGCCAGGCTCATCGCGTAAACCCGATCCATCTCATCGGCCTCAGCGTCGAACCGGTGTGCCTCCTCGGCCGACACGTCGGCAAGCATCCGATCCAGTCGAGCGTCACCGCTCACGAAGTGCTTCTTGCTCATGACTCCTCCTCAGTGTCCTTCTGCCAGCGGTCGATGATGTGGTCGGCCCGGATGCCGACCGAGTCATAGAACACGTCGCCCATCGACGCTTTGTCGCCCGTGAACAGGGCCACGACAACCCGGCTCTGGTCCGGCGGGAACCAGCAGATCAGACGCAATGCGATGCCCTCACGATACGGATGCGAAACCCGCCACACGGTGTAGGTACGCGACTGCCGAACACGCTTGATCATCGCCGTATCGTCGGTCGGTGGCCCCTCCAACGCCCGCAATCGACCCAACATCAGCGCGAGCAAATGGAACACCGCCCGGCCGCGATCACTCGAATCAGCCTCCAACCGGTCCAGCTGGCGATCGAACTCCCTCGACCAGTCGATGTTCATGACACCATATTAGTTCGAGCTGATATTAGCCGCAACTAATGGCTCGCGCATCAAGAGGGGTGCTGCGCGGTTCCACTGTTGCGGGGGCTCGGGCAGCCGCTAGAACTGAGACGTGCCAGTCAGGTGTTCGCAGCGCATCGGCAGGCCGGCGTGAACCCGGCCAGCATGGCGCTGATCGTCGGCGTCGGGCTGCTGGGGCCGGCACTCTCCGCCCGCGCGCGCTGGCGGGTGCCGGTGGTGATCGGCGAGCTCGGGGCGGGCATCCTGATCGGCAACAGCGGGCTGCGGCTCATCGACCCCGGGAATCCGTCGCTCGTGCTGCTCGCCACGATCGGATTCGGGCTGACGATGGTGCTCGTCGGCTCGCAGATCCCGGTGCGGGCCCTCTCCATCCGCAGCCCGGAGACGGGTCGCGGCCTGGCCGGGGCGGCCGTCGCCGGGGTGGTGGCCGCGGTCCTGGGCGTCGCGCTGGCCGCCGTCGCGGGCACCGGGCATGGCGCGCTATACGCCGTCGTTCTCGCCTCCTCCTCGGCCGCGGTCGTCTTGCCCATGCTCGCCTCGGTCGGGGTGGGCGCGTCGGTCGTCGGGCAGTTGACGGTGCAGATCGCGATCGCCGACATCGTCTGCATCGTCGCGCTGCCGTTCACCTCCGCCGGCGCGAACGCGGGGGCGTCCGCGCTGGGCGTCGTCGTCATCGCCGCGGCGTCGGCCGCGCTGGTCGTGCTGCTCGTCCGCCTCGACCGGTCCGGGCTCCGGCACCGTCTGCACCTCTACTCGGAGCGCCGCCGGTTCGCGCTGGAGCTGCGCCTCAGCCTCCTCGTCCTCTTCGTGTTCGCGACGATCGCGCAGTTCGCCGGCCTGTCGATCATGGTGGCGGGGTTCGCGCTCGGGCTCGTCCTCTCGGCCGTCGGCGAGCCGCACCGGCTGGCGCGGCAGCTCTTCGGGATGACGGAAGGGTTCTTCGGGCCGCTCTTCTTCGTCTGGCTCGGCGCGTCGCTCACCGTCACCGAGCTCGGCAGCCACCCGGGCATGCTGCTGCTCGGCGTCGGGCTCGGCGTCGCCGCCATCCTGGCCCACGCCGCCTCTCGGCTGGCCGGCCTGCCGTGGGCGCAGGCGATCGCGTCGGGCGGTCAGCTGGGCGTGCCGGTGGCGGCCGTCGCGCTCGGCCTGCAGGCGGGCACGCTCCGGCCCGGCGAAGGCTCCGCGATGGTCCTCGGCGCCCTGGTGAGCGTCGCCGCCGCGGCGGTCGCCGTCAGCGCGATCGGCCGCAGCGCGCGACGGCGCTGACCCCCGGCGCCGAGTGCGGCGCCGAGTGCGGCGCCGAGGTGCGGCCCGCGACGCTCCCCCGTCGTCGCGCCGCGGGCCCGCCGGCTCACTCGACCGTTCCGCTTCAGCCGCGGATCCGGGAGTCCCGAGCCGACACCTGACCGTTCGGGTCGCACCGCGCTGGGCGCGGCATCGCGGTCAGGTCCCAGGATGCCGGACGGCGACCGGCATCCATAGGGACTTTGGTCACCCGTCGGAGGACGCTCCCGCGGTGCTCTCCGCGGCCGACTCCACCGGCAGCCCGGTGTCGTAGGTGAAGACGAGGCGCGCCGGGACCTGCCCCGACAGGACCTCCGCGACGGCGTCGTTGACATCGCGGAGGTCCCGCCGTTCCGCCACGACCCGAGTCCGGCCCGCGCTGTGCAGGGCGAACACCTCCACCAGGTCCTGGCGGGTACCGACGATCGAGCCGATGATCGAGATGCCCTTCAGGACCGTGTCGAAAACCGGGACCGTCAGCGTTCCCTCCGCCGGCAGCGACACCAGGATGAGACGCCCGCCGCGGTTCAGCGACCGGAACGCCTGGTCGAAGACGCTCGGCGCCACCGCCAGCACGATCGCAACGTCCGCCCCTCCGAGGTGCTGGATGGCGGCGACCGGGTCGACCTCGGCGGCGTTGACCGCGTGGTCGGCGCCCAGCTCGACCGCGAGCTCCAGCTTCTCCTCGGAGATGTCCACGGCGATGACCTGCGCGCCCACCAGTCGTGCGTACTGCACCGCCAGGTGGCCGAGGCCGCCGATCCCGAACACGGCGACCCGCTCCCCCGGGACGACGTGGGCGTTCTTGACCGCGGCGTAGGTGGTGACGCCCGCGCAGGTCAGGGGTGCGGCCTCCACGGCGTCGATGCCGTCGGGCACCGGGACCGCGAAGCGCGCGTCGGCGATGGTGTACTCGGCGTAGCATCCGTCCACCGAGTACCCGGTGTTGTGCTGACGCTCGCACAGGTTCTCGCGCCCGTCGATGCAGTAACGGCACTCGCCGCAGGCGTAGCCGAGCCACGGCAGGGCGACCCGCTGGCCGAGCTCACGGCTGGTGACCCCGTCGCCGAGGCGTTCCACGATGCCGACGCCCTCGTGGCCGGGGACGAACGGGAGGCCCGGCTGCACCGGCCAGTCGCCGTCGATGGCGTGGATGTCGGTGTGACACAGTCCGCACGCCTCCAGGCGGACCAGGACCTGACCGGGGCCGGGCGACGGGATCGGCCGGTCCTCGACGGTGAGCGGCTCACGATACCGGCTGACGACGGCTGCATGCATGGTGGGTTCCTTTCCTCTCGCTCCGGCCAGTGTGGTTCCGGCCGCCTGTCGCGCATCGGGCCGAAGGTCCTGCGCCCGCCCGGAGCCAGTGGGCCTTTGTGCCCTCACCTCCCGCGATGGGCGGCGACCATCCTGGGTGCGAGACCTCGGAGGAGCCATGAAGCGCTGGATTCGCATCGTCCTGACCACCCTGAGCGCCCTCATCGGCGTGACGGCCGTCGCGGGCGGACTCGCCCTGATCATCGGCGCCGCCAGCGCGTCCGGCGGCGGCGGTGTCGTGCCGAGCCGGTCGTATCTCGGCGGCAGCCCGTTCGCCTCCTACATCGTGCCCGGGCTGATCCTCGCCGTGGTGGTGGGCGGCACCCACGTGCTTGCGGCGATCCTGGTCGCCTGGGAGCGTCCGTCCGGCCCCTTCGCGGCCACGGTCGCCGCGTTCGGGCTGCTCATCTGGATCTTCGTGCAGATGATGTTCATCCCGTTCAGCCCGCTTCAGGCCATCTACTTCCTGGCCGGGCTGGGCGAGCTCGGACTGGTGCTGCTGGGGCTGGGCCTGTTCCGCCGCCGGGCGGCCGCCGCGTCGTGACGCCGGGGCGGCCAGCCATCAGCGCGACGCGCCCGTGAGCCGGAGGGGTCCGCGGGCCGTGAAGCGCGACGCCCGGCGGGTGACCCGGTGGCGGTACTCCCGATGCCGGTGCACGGGCACCGGGGCGGCGAGCCTCCGGTAGTACCAGACCTTCGCCGCCTCGACGAGCAGCAGGTAGGCGACGATCATGCCCGCGAGCGCCAGCAGGAAGCCGGCCGGGAGCGGCGTGAAGCCGAGCAGCTGCGACACCGGCGAGTACGGCAGCCAGGTGCCGATCGCGACCACCGCGAGCACGGCCGCGGTGAGCGGCACCGACGCGCGGCTGCGGAGGAACGGGACGCGGCGGGTCCGGATGGCGAACACGATCAGCGTCTGCGTGGCGATCGACTCGATGAACCAGCCGGACCGGAACTCCGGCGGCGCGGCGTGCAACCCGACGAGCATCAGGGCGAAGGTGGCGAAGTCGAACAGCGAGCTGATCGGCCCGAACAGCAGCATGAACCTCCGGATGGCGCCGATGTCCCAGTGCGCCGGCGCGCGGAGCTGCTCGGGGTCGACCCGGTCGGTGGGGATGGCGAGCTGACTGGAGTCGTAGAGCAGGTTGTTGAGCAGCAGCTGGCCCGGCAGCATCGGCAGGAACGGCAGCACGATGGAGGCGATGGACGCGCTGAACATGTTACCGAAGTTGCTGGAGGTGCCCATCAGCACGTACTTGATGGTGTTGGCGAAGATGCGCCGGCCCTCGGTGACCCCGTCGGCGAGCACGCCGAGGTCCTTCTCGAGCAGCAGCACGTCCGCAGCATCCTTGGCGACATCGACGGCGGTGTCGACCGAGATGCCGACGTCGGCGTGGTGCAGCGCGAGCGCGTCGTTCACCCCGTCGCCGAGGAAGCCGACGGCCCTCCCCTTGGTGCGGAGCGCCCGCACGATCCGGGCCTTCTGCTCGGGCGAGACCCGGGCGAAGATCGACGCCTCGCGGGCCGCGTCCACGAGCTCGTCGTCGGTGAGACGGTCGACCTGCTCGCCGGTGAGCGTGCCGAGGCCGGCCATCCCGAGCTGCGCGCACACCCGCTCCGCCACGACGGCGCTGTCGCCGGTCGCGACTTTCACGTCGACGCCGAGCTCGGCGAGGCGGCGCAGCGACTCGCGCGCGCCCGGCTTCAGGCCGTCCTCGAAGGCGAGGAAGCCCTGGAGGGCCAGCCCGTCCTCCGCTCCGTCCGCGAGCGCGACCGCGCCGGGAGCCGGGCGGGAGGCGACCGCGACGACGCGCGCTCCGGAGGCGTACAGTCCGGCCAGCGCTGCCGCCCCCTCCTCCGCCGACGCGGGCGTGCACAGCGGGAGGACGGACTCCGGCGCGCCCTTCACGACGACGACCGGCGGGAAAGCCTCCGTCACCACCAGGGCCGTGCACCGCCTCCGCTCGTGGTCGAACGGACGGACCGCGAGGCGGCGGAAGGCCGACACCTCCGTGTGCGTCGCGCCGGCCGCATCCCACAGGGCCGCGTCGAGCGGGTTCATGCCCACCCGCTCCGCGGCGGAGGCCTCGCTGTCCATCGCCAGCAGTCCCAGGCGTTCGACATCGGAGGCGGTGGCCGTGCCGATCGCGACCGCCCGATCGAAGGTCACCTGGCCGCTCGTGAGGGTCCCGGTCTTGTCGGTCACCAGGAGGTCGAGGTCGCCCAGGTCTTCGATGCACACCATCCGCTTCACCAGCACGCGGCGCCGGGCCAGCGTCCGCGAGCCGGCCGCGAGGCTGGTGCTGACGACCGCGGGGAGCAGTTGCGGGGTGATGCCGACCGCGATCGCCAGGGAGAAGAGGAGTGACTCGACCACCGGGCGGCCGAGCACGAGCGCGGCGGCGAAGATCACGGACGTCAGCACGAGGGCCACCGCGAGCAGGAAGGCGGAGAACCGGGCGAGGCCGCGCTGGAACTCCGTCTGCGGCTCCTGGGCGCCCAGGCCGATCGCGATGCGCCCGAACTCCGTGCCCGCCGCGGTCGCGACGACGACGCCCGCGCCGCCGCCCGCGTGCACGACCGTCCCCATGAGCGCGCACGAGGTCAGCTCGGCGACGACGGACCCGGGCGGGACGGGCGCGACGGCCTTCGCGACCTGCGCCGCCTCCCCGGTGAGGATGCTCTCGTCGGTCTCCAACCCCTCCACCTGCAACAGGCGGAGGTCGGCCGGGACGACGGTGCCGACGCTCAGGAGGACGACATCGCCGACGACCAGCTCCGTCACGTCGATGCTCTCCCGGGCGCCGTCGCGGAGCACGACGGCCGTGTGACGGAGCCGGTCGTGCAGCGCGTCCGCGGACCGCTCGGCGCGGAACTCGTTCACGAACCCCAGCCCGACGCTGATCAGCAGGATGATCGCGATGATCCATGAGTCGACCTGATCCCCCAGGAGCGCCGAGACGCCGGACGTGACCAGCAGGAGCAGCAGGATGGGGCTGCGGAACTGGCGCAGCAGCACCAGCCACGGCCGGGCCCTGTGTCCGCGGATCGCATTGGGCCCGTTCCGCGCGAGCCGGGCGGCCGCCTCCTGCGCCGTGAGGCCCGCGCGGGAGGAGCCGAGCTCGCCGAGCACCGCATCCGCATCCTGGGCCGCCGCGCCCCGGACGGCGCTCTCGGCGACCCCCGGGCGCGCCGGCGCGGCACCGATCACGAAGCGGACCGGGCGGGCGCGGTGCGCGCGATGACCACGGGCCCTCGCGCGTTCAGCAGCACGTCGTGGCCGACCGACCCGAGCATGACGCGGCGAACGCCGTGCCGGTCGTGCGTCCCGATGACGAGCATCCGGGAGCCGTCCGCCTCGGCGACGAGGCCGCGTGCGGGCGACGTCTCGACCACCTCCGTCAGCACGGTGATGCCCCGGTCGAGGCCGACGGCGTACTCGCGGGCGTCGTCCGCGATCTGCTGGCGGCGGTCGCCCAGCGAGCGCTCGGGAACCAGGCCCGCGAGCAGCGGATTGGCGACGTAGCCCGCGCAGACGATCGTGAGCGGTTCGCCCAGCCGGGCGGCCTCGTCCGCGGCGAAGGCCACGGCGGCCTCCTGCGGCGGCTCGCCGTCGACGCCGGCGACGACCCCCTCGCCCTGGTCCTCCCAGCCGTGCGGGACGGCGACGACGGAGCACTCGGCCGCGGCCGCGACCCGCACGGCGAGCGACCCGGAGAACGCGTGCCGCCGTTCCTCCTCGGACGGCGTCCCGACCACGAGCAGGTCGGCGTCGGCGGAGGCGGTCACGAGCTCGTGCCCGACGTGGCCGTAGAGCAGGCGCGTGCCGACATCGGGGTCGGCGGGGGCGTCCGGCGCCGGGCCGCCCGCCGGTGCGCCCGCCGGCACCGCGGCGGCGCGCCGCTCCGCGATGCGGTGCAGCGCGATCGACCGCTCCGCGTCGATCAGGGCGACCGCCGCGCGTTCGAGCAGGCGATCGGGATGGTCGGGGCTGTCGCCCCAGGACCGCTCGATGACGTAGACCAGCACCAGCCGGGCGTCATCCCTCGCCGCGCGGGCCGCCGCCCAGTCGAGTGCCGCCCGGTGCTCGGGCCGCCCGTCGACCGCGGCCATGATCGTGTACGTCATCGCATCCTCCGAGACCGGGTCAGGAACACTCCGATCCTCGGGCGGCGCCGGGAGGGCACGTAGTGCCGAAGGTCCTTCGGCCCTGCCGCCCCGCCACGGCCTCCCCGAGGGTGGTGGCATGAACCAGACACCCACGGTCGCGAAGGTGACCATCCTCTACGAGTCCATGTTCGGCAACACGCGCGAGGTCGCCGAAGCCATCGCCGAGGGCCTCCGCCAGGTGGCCTCCGTCACCCTGCTCCCGGTCAAGGACGCGCCGGAGTCGATCGACGGCGACCTGCTGGTCATCGGTGCGCCCACCCACGCGCACTCGCTGAGCCGGCCGTCGACCCGCACCGAGGCCGGCAAGTGGGCGGACGATGCTGCCAAGCACCTCTCGCTCGAACCGGACGCCGAAGGCATCGGCCTGCGCGAGTGGCTGGAGACGTGCGGTCACGTTCCGTCCCGGTTCGCGGCGTTCGACACGCGCGCCGACATGACGGAGCTGTTCACGGGCTCCGCCGCCACCGCGCTCGAGAAGCGGATGCGCCGCCTCGGCTCGCACCGCTTCGTAGCGAAGCAGAGCTTCCTGGTCGACAAGCAGAGCGTCCTCGAACCGGGCGAGCGCGAGCGCGCCCGCGACTGGGGCCGCACCCTCGCCACCGAGCTGCGCATGCCGGTGCTGCACTGAGCGGTGCCGGAGGGGGCCCATGGTCAGCGATCAGTTGGCACGGGCGCCGCTACTCGCGGCAGGGGGGGATTTCGCGCTTGACGAGGCCCGCTGGCGCGCATCTGAGTTCCATGGCCCAGAATTCGGGTCCAGGGGTGCAGGTGTAGATCCGTACCTCTGTCCAATCCGCGAGGAACTTTCCGGGGCCGTCCGACACCCGGTATTTCGATCCTGGGAACGCTATCTCGAAGTCGTAGTCCGAGGCCTTCCGCCACGTGATCTCGCCGTCGTAGCGATCGTCACCGGTGACCGTTATGCAGAGGTTGTTCGCCATCTTCTGATGCCCGCGAGGGACGCCCACTGCGTAACCGGTTCCTCCGGGCCGCAGCGTGAGGGTCATGGGGCCCAACGGTTCTTGGACGATGTGTTTCTTGAGGCTGTAGAAGGTTCCGCCCTTCCACTCGACAGTCTGAGTGAACAAGCTGCCGGAACATCCCGCAAGCAGAAGGACACCGGCCGTCGCCGTCAGGAGCCGGACTGCCTTAGTCCGTAAGATGCGCATTTGCGATCTCCTCGTAGAACTGCTTCGCAGAAAGCCCGTCCGGGTACCTCTCGCGGAGGTCATAGCCGAATCGCACGGCCCGATCATCGAGATTGTCTTCGACTCCCGCATCGATCCCTGCGGCTGTACCCAAATTGGCGCCGTCAAGTGCGGTATCGAGGTCGACGCCCCAGTGCGCGAGCATCGAGCCGTACATGACGTTGCCGAAGACGTCGGAGCGGACAACGCGCCCTTGGTCATCGTGGATGTAGAAGAGCCCGCTTTCGTGGCCGTAATCCTCTGCGAGATAGACCTTCATATCCCACTCCCCGTCAGTGGGGAACTTCTTGAGGAAAGCTGCCACGCCCTGGGCAGCGACCACGTTCTCGAAGGTCGTGCCGCCGATGTTCATGAGAATGCCGAAGAGACCCCAGGGGTCGTGCTCTGCCTTGAATTTCATGCCGTCGCGGAGCAGCTGATCGAACTTTCCGGGGTATTCACGTGCGAGCCAGTAAAGCGCCTGGGCTTCGTCGGACTTCATCCATTCCACGAGCTTGTCGTAGCTGAGCGACGCAGCGTGTTCCAACGTGTCGTAGACGACGAAGCCGTCAGGGATACCGAGCCCGGCGTGGCCGTGCGTGGAGATCGTCGCGGCGGACAGCCCCCGGATGGCCGCGAGGTCTACGCCGTTCGTGTAGTAGCTGCCGTCGGTTTCGACAGCGACCTTGTCGAGTTCGATCGCGGCCCGGGTAGCGAGGTCCATCACGTCCAGGCTGTCAGAGAAGTACTTCGACACATCGGCCACGAACCACTCCAACTTGTCGATTTTCTCCTTCAGGTCATCGATCTCCTTCTCGACGTGCGACTCGAGCTGCTTGAGAGCTTGGTTCTGATGGGCGAGCGTCTCCACGTCGCCGGTGAACATAGCCTGCAGCTGGGTGAAGAAGTCCTCGTTGCGTTCGATCTGCTCCTCGATCAGGCGAAGACGCTCGTTCGCCTCCTTCAACGCCTCGGTGAGGTCGTCATAGTCCAGGTCTCCGTATTCTGCGACCACCGAGTGCGCGTGCTCGTACGACGCCAGCTCGGCCTGAACATCGTCCACAGCCTGACGGAGTTTCGCGATCCCCGGGAGGATCAGCTCCGCGAACAGGCCCCGCCCGGCGGTGAACGCCGCCCCCTGCAGAACGCCCGCGTCGAGTTGTGCGATCAGATGCTGCGACCCCTTGTCGAGGCGGCCGACGATCGCGTCCGCCATCGTGATGTTGTTGCGCATCGCACTGATGAGATTGCTCGAATCAGCGGCACTGAACCTCACTCCCACGGCAACCCGTTCCTCTCCGCCGCCAGCTCCTCCAATTTCGCGTCGAACGACTGCCGGACCCGCGAGCGCGTCTGCTCGACCTCTTCCGCCGTGTCGTGCACATAGCGGTCCACCCGCCACAGCAGCTCCTGGCGCACCTCGAGCTCCCGCTGCGCGCCGTGATCCCCCGCTCCGGCACGCTCGTGGAGCGACATCTCGCGTTCCCGTCCAACCGAATGGAACTGCTCGCGGAACTGCTCCAACGAACGCTCGTAGCTCTGCCGAAGCTGCGAGCACTCGTCCTCCTGCCGTTCGACACGCGCTATCCGCCGATCGAGGTCGGCACGTTCGTTCGCGCTCCTGTCCACGCTCACGATGCGTCGGCCCAGCGCTCGGCATCCGCAACGTCGCGCTTCTGGATGCTGCTCGCGAGCTCTGGGAACTTGTTCGCCTGCCCCAACACAGCAGCGGAGAACTGAGCGACGGCCTGGAACAGGTGGTTGGTGACATCTCTGCCCGCGTCCATCCCGGCGATGCCGGTGGCGAACCCGAAGGTCACCTGTTGGTCGGCGTACGCGGAGGTGTCGATACCCACCAACTCGTTCACGGCCGCGTCAGCACCGGCTGTGCTCGAAACGATCCCTCCCGCAGACATGCGTCCCCCGTCTCTCCCGGCGGGTCTGCAGGGATGCGCTGCCCGCTGGACCAGAAACATACCGGCAGGCGAGAATGGCCGACGGGGAAGGTACTAATTGCGGCCACCCGGATTCGGCGCCGCCGATGCCTCGACGCACCGCGCCTAATGCCGCCCGGCGCCTTCGGTGTCGTGGATGACGAGCACCGGGCAGTCCGCGTGCTCGACGCAGGCCCGCGAGACCGACCCGAGCAGCAGCCCGGTGAATCCGCCGAGGCCGCGGCTGCCGACGATGAGCATCTCGGCGCCCTCCGATTCCGCGATCAGCTGGCGCGCGGCCGATCCGCTGCGGATGACGATCGAGTACCAGGGCGGAGCCTCCTCCCCGAACACCGCGGTGGACGCATCCTGTGCGATGGCGTGCGCGTCGGCCTCCGGCGACCACTCCGGGAGGTACCCGGGCCAGGACTGCGGCCACTCCCAGACGGTCACGCCGACCAGTCGGCAGTCGAGCCGCTCCGCGATCCGCGCGGCCCGGCGCAGGCCCGCGAGCGACGAGGCGGAGCCGTCGACGCCGACGACGATGCGGCCTCCGGGGTGGATGCGGTCCTCCTGCGATTCGGTGGGCGCGTTGGAGCTGGGCTGGTCGGTCATGGGGTCTCCTCCGGTGGTCACCAGCGGTCGGGTTCGGGCGAGCGCGCGAACCGCCGACCGCTGAGCGTGTCGATGTCGATGTGGACGTAGCGGTACTTGAGCGTGGGGATCCACGGCTGCAGCGGGGCCCGGTCGGCCTCGTCGATCTCGGCCTGGTGGTCGAGCTGACGCGCCCGGCCGTGGGCGACGACGCTCCACGCCTCGTCGTCGCTGTACCCGTCGACCTCGAAGGCGACCGCGCTGTGCACGGTGAGCTCCAGCAGCTTCGTGCCGGGCGCCGTGCGGATCAGGATGCTGTCGCCGTCGGAGAAGTAGTTGACGGGGAAGATGTCCGGCTCGGCTCCCGCCGCGGTGGCGAGACGGCCGAGCTGGGAGCCCTTCAGCAGTTCGCGGCACTCGTCGCGGTCGAGCTCGCGGACGGGGTCATCCGACGACATGGTTCTCTCCCTCCTCTGCGGCTGCGCCCGCGTGCACGGGTCGCGGCGCGGGCGCGTGCACGACGATCGTCGGCGACGACAGGTTGAGGAGGACGTCGTAGGCGACGCCGCCGAGGCTCCCCGGCTGCGGCTGCACGCGCCGGGAGTCGCCGATGACGAGCAGCTCCGCCGTGCGGGCGATCTCGTTGAGCGCGATCGCCGGCGGGCGCCGCACCACCCGGGCGCGGACGGTGATGCCCTGCTGGCGGCGGCGCACCCGCTCCATGGCGGTCGCGAGCAGCCCGCGGGCGGCGTCGTCCCTCCGGAGCTGCCAGTCCGCGAGCTCGTCGTCGCGCTCGGGACGGAACGGCTCGAGGACGTGCGAGGAGCGCACGATGACCAGCTCGCAGTGGTGGTCGCAGGCGATGTCGGCGGCGAGGTCGAGGGCGGCGCTGCCCGCGACGGTGTCGTCCAGGCCGACCACCACGCCGCGGCGCAGTCGCGACGGCGTCTCCGGCACGATGGCCACCGGACCGGTCGCCAGGTTGGCCAGTTGCAGGCTGCGCGAGCCGAAGGCGCGGCCGTAGTGGAAGCCGGTCTTGTGCGTGCCCACCACCAGCATGGCCTCCGGGTCGCTGAACGACGCGAGCACGACCATCGGGCTGCCCGACCGGAGCACGCCGGACACCGGGCGGCCGCCGTCCAGCGAGTGCGCGTACTCCACCTCGTTCTGCAGCAGCTGCCGCGCGTCCTCGTCGACCTCGTCGATGAGGTCGACGCCGACCGCGCCCCACTCGTCGTCCGCGACATGCACCAGAATGACCTCGGCCTCCCGCTCCCGCGCGTGGGCGATGGCCCAGCGGATGGCCGCGCGCGCCGGAAGGGAGCCATCCACTCCGACGACGAACCTGCTCGTGTCCATGAGCACCTCCACGGCCCAGTCTCGGCGGGAGCGGAGGCCGCGGCAGGGACGTAGGTCCCGTGGGACCTTCGGCCCGCGACGGGTGCGGCCCGCTGGCTTGACTGCTGTCGAGGAGGTCGGCCATGTCAGCGATGCGCGCGTGGCGCACGACCGGCAGCCCGGGCGGCCTGGAACTGGACCGTGTCGCGGTGCCGGAACCGGGCGACGGGGAGGTGCTCGTCCACGTTGAGGTGTGCGGGATCTGCCGCACCGACCTGCACGTCGTCGACCACGAGATCCCGGTGCACCGCCCGCGGGTCGTCCCGGGGCACCAGGCGGTCGGCCGCGTGATCGCCGTCGGCACGGGGGTCCAGGAGCCTGCCGTCGGCACGCGCGTCGGCGTCGCCTGGCTGCGCTGGACCTGCGGTCAGTGCACGTTCTGCCGCACGGGCGCGGAGAACCTCTGCCCGCGCTCGCAGTACACCGGCTGGGATGCGGACGGCGGCTTCGCCGAGTACCTCACCGCCCCGGCCGCCTACGTCTACACGCTTCCCGACTCCGCCCCGGCGCTCGGGACCGCTCCCCTGCTGTGCGCGGGCATCATCGGCTTCCGCGCGCTCAGCCGGGCGAACCTCCCACCGGGCGGCACGCTCGGGATCTACGGGTTCGGGTCGAGCGCACACGTCACCGCGCAGCTCGCCCGCGCCGGCGGCGCCCGGATCTTCGCGCTGACCCGGGGCGAGCAGAACCGCGCCCTCGCGCGGGAGCTCGGGGCCGCCTTCGTCGGGACCGAGGCGGAGGAGCCCCCTGAGCCGCTGGACGCAGCGATCGTGTTCGCCCCGGCGGGCGAGCTGGTGCCGGCCGCCCTGCGCGCGACCCGCAGCGGAGGCACCGTCGTGCTGGCCGGCATCGAGATGTCGGACATCCCGTCGCTGCCGTACGCCGACACCCTCTTCCGCGAGCGCGACCTGCGCACGGTCACCGCCAACACCCGCGCGGACGGGATGCGGTTCCTCGCCGTCGCCCAGGCGCTCGGCCTGCAGCCCGCGGCGACCGCGGTGCCGTTCGATCGGCTCCCGGACGCGATCGACGACGTGCGGCAGGGGCGGGCGCGCGGGTCCCTCGTCCTGCAGGTCGCGGAGTAGGAGGAGCAGGATGCTGGAGCGCACCGTCGTCTGCTGGAACGGCACCCCCGCCTCGGGGGCGGCACTGGAGTGGGCCCTGCGGCGAGCGGAGGCCCGCGCGGAGCGCATCGAGGTCGTGGATGTGGTCGACCGGTCCCTGTTCGAAGGCGACCGGGCGGCGCTCGAACGCGCGACCGTGCAGGAGGAGGAACGGTTCGACGCGCTCCTCCGCGACGCCGAGGCACGTCGACCCGGCATCGTCGAGGCCAGCGCCCTGCTGGTCGGCCACCCCGTGGAACTGCTGGCCGGTCAGGCCGGGCCGCGCACCCTCCTCGTCGTCGGGTCGTCCCGGAGGACGGGTCCCCGGGTGCGCTACGGCTGGTCTCTCGGCGCGCGACTGGCGACGGCCACCACGGGGGCGGTGGCCGTCGTCCCGGAGGAGGAGGAGGCGGTCGCGGCTGCGCGCTCCGGGGTCGTCGTCGGCGTCGACGGCTCGGCCGAGGGCGAGCGCGCGATGGTCGTCGCGGCGGACGAGGCCGAGCGCCTCGGGCAGCCGCTGAAGGTGGTCCACTGCTGGCGCGAGCCGCTGGCCGACGAGCCGCTGATCGTGCCGGACGAGGACTTCGTCGACGAGCACCAGTCCGCCCACCGCGACCTGCTCGACGACCAGCTGCGGCGCCTGGGCGAGAGCCGGCCGGGCCTGCACCCGGACTCCGTCCTGCTCCGTCGCCGGCCGGTCGCCGGGCTGCGGCAGGAGTCGGAGCGCGCCTTCATGCTGGTCGTCGGCACCCGCCGGCTGACCGGCTGGCGGCGCGCCTGGCTGGGCTCCGTGTCGCACGGCGCGCTCCTCGAACTCGCGGCGCCGACGGTGGTGGTCGGGCCGGACGCCGCCGGATCGGTGTAACCCCGCGGACGGTGACGCGGTGTGCACCGCGAGCTAAACTTCTGCCGAGAACGGCAGAAGTTCGCCGCCTCGCGGTGGGAAGGGGGTGGTGCGATGCCGAGCGATGACTCCCTCTCGTTCCCCGATGCACCCCGCGCCGAGCTCGACAACGCGCTCGCGCAGCTCGTGGAGCAGGCCAGCAAGGTGCTGCAGACCCAGGGTCGCCTGCGCGCGCTGGTCCGCGCCAACCGCGCCGTCGTCTCCCACCTCGACCTGCCGACCGTGCTCCGCACGATCGTGGAGGCGGCCGTCGACCTCGTCGGCGCCCGCTACGGCGCCCTGGGGGTCATCGCCGAGGGCGGGGGCCTCGAGCAGTTCATCCACGTCGGGATGACGCAGGACGACGTCGAACGGATCGGCCACCTCCCCGAGGGCCACGGCCTCCTCGGGGCCCTCATCGACGACCCGCGGCCGATCCGCATCGACGCGATCGCCGACGACCCGCGCTCGGCCGGCTTCCCGGCGGGTCACCCTCCCATGTCCGCCTTCCTCGGCGTCCCGATCACCGTGCGGGACACCGTGTACGGCAACCTCTACCTCACCGACCCGGAGTCGGGCGGCTTCAGCGAGGACGACGAGCAGCTCGTGCGCGCCCTCGCCGCCACCGCCGGCTTCGCGATCGACAACGCCCGGCTGTACGCCGAGAGCGCCGCGCGCCAGAGCTGGACGGCGGCCCTCGCCGAGCTGACGGCGGCGGTGCTCGGCGGCGAGGGCGCCGACGCGCTCGCCGAGCTGGTCGCCCGCGTGGCCGGCCTGGTCGGCGCGCGAGCGGTGTTCGTCGTCCAGGAGGACCGCGAGACCGGGCAGCCGCAGGTGCTGGCCGCCGAGACCGACGGCGCGGCGGAGGATGCGGCAGCGGTCGCCCACCAGCTGCGCAGCGCCCTCGAGGGCGGACAGCCGGTCCGGCTGGACGAGCCTCCCACCCCCGCGCACAACGACGGCTGGGCCGTCGGTCCGGTGCTCGTCG
>Ga0209563_100339_pt1 | contig 17894 bp, 17 predicted proteins | sample AraplaCvi_mMF_r2_FD_184271 | JGI IMG/M metagenome (GOLD analysis project Ga0209563, IMG submission 184271) | Arabidopsis root microbial communities from North Carolina, USA - plate scrape CL_Cvi_mMF_r2 (SPAdes) (version 2) | ecosystem: Host-associated > Plants > Roots > Endosphere | place: USA... | reverse complement strand
GGCGTCGATGTTCAGGCCGATGTCGTATTGCTTGGCCAACAGGGTCAGCGACAGCAGGCGCGGGTACAGCTCATCCATCACCCGATCATATTGGGCGCGGCTGTAGCGTGGGTGCAGTGCCGAAAGCTTGATTGATATGCCGGGGCCTTCGTAGATTCCACGGCCGTAGGAGGCCTTGCCAATGGCATGAATGGCCTGAGTGTAGGACGCCAGGTATTTCTGTGCGTCATGCTCGGTCAGTGCCGCTTCACCGAGCATGTCGTAGGAGTAGCGAAAGCCCTTGGACTCGAATCGGGTAGCATTTGCCAATGCCTGCGCAATGGTTTCGCCGGTGACAAACTGTTCGCCCATGACACGCATCGCCATGTCTACGCCTTTACGAATCAGCGGCTCTCCACCTTTGCCGATGATGCGTGTAAGCGTAGAGGTCATCCCGGATTCACTATGAGTCGCGACCAGTTTTCCGGTCAGCAGCAACCCCCACGTCGCAGCATTCACGAACAGAGAGCCACTTTTGCCGATATGCGTCTGCCAGTTGCCATTACTGACCTTGTCCCTGATCAACGCATCGCGCGTGCCCTTATCCGGAATGCGCAACAGCGCTTCGGCCAGGCACATCAGAGCAACACCTTCCTGCGAGGACAGGGAGAACTCCTGAAGTAATCCCTGCACAAGCCCTGCCCGTCCGCTAGCGTTTTTTTGATTGCGCAGCTTGTCGGCAATGTCTGTAGCCAGTCCGGCTGTCAAAGAGGCCATCTCTGCAGGCAGACGTGCCTGCTCAAGCAGCATGGGTACCATCTCCTCCTCTGGCCGCCGATAAGCTGAAGTAATCGCCGCTCTGAGCACCGACTGTGGATGGATGTTTTCGGCCAGGTCTAGAAAGGGTTGGCAGGCCGTCTCCACCGCTGCCAGTTCTCCTTGTTCCTCCGGATCACCGAGGTGCGTGCCTAGCAGCTCATCCAGCGTAATGCCGCCTTCAAGCTTTTCCAGACAATGGAAAAGGGCCTGCTTGATCAACCAATGCGGGGTTCGATCAATTGATGCAGCGGCAGATTTGAGACGTTCACGGGTCAGGTCGTCGAGTTTCACACCGAGGGTAGTCGCCATTATTAGAGCCCAGCCAAGGAAACCGTTAAAAGGAAAATGGAGCGGTCATGAATCGAATTGAAGACGCGCCAGTAAGAAACTCCTGGCAACTTCAGGGCGCAAAGGCAATGATTGCCGCCAAGTAGAATGACGTAATCGGCGTCAACATCGCGGCTACCGGTTGATACGGTAGCCGCGATGTTCGCCGCCCTTATTGCAAGGGCGCGATCTTCAGAGTACCGAGCGCAGGAAGTCTGCGGTTTCAGCTTTTTCAGGATGGTCGAAGATCTGTTCGGGCGTCCCTAATTCGTGGATCTGTCCTTTATGGAAAAAAGCCACACGATCTGAAACCTCACGGGCGAAACGCATTTCATGGGTTACCACGATCATCGTCATCCCTTCGTGAGACAACATGCGCAAGGTATCAAGCACCTCGCCGACCAATTGCGGATCGAGGGCTGATGTCACCTCGTCGAACAGCATGTAATCTGGCGACATCGCCAATGCCCGGGCAATAGCCATGCGTTGCTGTTGGCCACCCGACAGGCGCGATGGGAACGCCGTCAGCTTTTCACCCAAACCGACATGCCGGAGTTTTTCGACGGCGATCGCCTCGGCTTCCTGTTTCGATTTGCCCAGGACTTTTCTTGGCGCGAGCATCACGTTTTCGAGCACGGTCATGTGGGGAAACGCATTCCACTGCTGAAAGACGATGCCGATTTTTTGCCGAAGTTGATTGAGGTCGGTTTTTTTCGAATGGACATGAATACCATCGACACTGATACGACCTTGCTGGATATCTTCCAGACCATTGATACACATCAGCATGGTCGACTTGCCGGAACCCGAACCACCGATCATCGATAGCACTTCGCCTTTATTTACGCTCAGGCTGACGCCCTTGAGTACATGCAAGGCGCCAAAGTGTTTATGTACGTCTTCAATTTTTATCATTGTATTTGCCACCTTTTCTCAAGGCGAGCGCCGAGTCTCGCAATAGGGAAGCTCATTAAGAAATAGATCACGCCGGTAATGGCCAGAATGGTCAGCGGTTCCTGCACTCGAGTTGTAACAATCTGCGAGCTACGCAACAGTTCGATAATGCCGATCCACAACACTAGCGAGGTGTCTTTCATGATCCCGAGGGCCAGACCGATCCAGCTCGGGAACACGATTCTGGTGGCGATCGGCAAGGTGATCGAGGCCACCTCCTGGCGCCAGGTAAGGCCCAGTGATCGCGCGGCACGGCGGGTGGTCGCAGGCACTGCCGCCACCCCGCTCCTGACGATTTCGGTGCACAGTGCTGCGGCATAGACGCCAAGGCAAATACACGCCACTACGTAAGTTGGCCAGTTCAGGCGAAACATGCTGTTGAACGAATTGAATATGACCAATTGAATCAACAGCGGCACAGAACGAAAGATATCCAGCACCCAACCGATGGGAGAGCTTATCCACCACGCGGCACCGGCTCTGATTACACCAAACAGTGTGCCGAGCAATGTGCCTATCCCGACCGCAGCCAACGTAATCGCGATTGTGACAACAGCACCCTTCAACAGAAAAAGGATGTCGCTCCACGCTAATGTCCCTTCAAAAAACATGGCGCACCTCTCAATAACGAAACAGGCGCCAAGCACATAGCCGCGCGCAAATCGTGAATATTTTCGATATCAGGTAGTACAGGCAAGCCGCGACGAAGAAGTACTCGAATGTCCGATAAGTCATGACATTAAGTTGCTGAGTAACCCCCGTCAGGTCGCTCGTCAGACCCACGATGGTTCCGAGAGAAGTCATCAGAATCGACCAGACCATCTGGTTGGTCATGGCGTGAAACACCGCCCGCAACATCTGCGGGAGCACGATGTGCCACAACGTCTGAACAGCTCCCATACCCAATGAACGAGCAGCGCGGACTTGCGTTTCCGGGACGGCGGAGAAGCCGCCCCGGAACGTTTCTGCCAGATAGCCTGCGTTGTTGAACGTAATACCAAGCAAAAGTGCATAGTACGAGTCGATACCCACTCCAATGGAGCCCAGCCCGAAATACACCATGTAAATCTGAAATAGCGCCGGGGTATTGCGCGCCGTTTCGATCCATACACTGGCCAAGCCAGAAAGGGTTTTGTTACCCGATCGTTTTGCAAGCGCCAGCAGGATCGCCAACACCGTACCAACTGCCATCGCCAGCGTGGCTATCTCCAGAGTGACTACCGCTCCCGATAACATATCCGGAAGCGATTCCAGAACCGGGCGCCACTGGAAGGTATAAGACATACGATTACCTTTTTACGCGAAAGGTTTTTGTTATGCGGAACGAATGCTCCGTTTCCTTAACGATAGGTGCCTGAGACAGTCAGATCCGGAGCCGGCCCACCTTCAGTTCCGACCCATTTGGCGTAGAGCTCTGCATAGCGACCCGAGCGCACCTGGCGGTTCAGGAAAAGATTCACGTAGTTGAGCAAGCCCTGCTCCTGGCGTTGCACGAGAAACGCGCAGTAATCGGGATCGACAGGGGCATCACCGACGATCTTCAATCCCGGGTACTTACCCGAATTGATCACGTGGGTAGCAATAGTCGCAGTGGTGTATGTCGCATCAATTTTCTTCTGGCTAAGTGCAAGGAAGCTGTCCGACTGCGACTGAAAGGTCAGCATCTTGGTGGCGGGATCATTGATCTTTTTCACCGCCTCGTTCAGAGCGGTCGTTTCATAGGCTCCGGCCGGCCCTCCCACTGTGTGCCCTTTGAAATCGGCAACACTATGAATGCCGGCGTCTTCTCGGGCGAGGATGATGGTTTTGAACACGAAGTAAGGAATAGAGAAACCGATCGTCCTTGCGCGCTCCAGGGTATCGGAGGCCACGGCAATCCCGACATCGGCCCGGCCCGACAGCACCGCGGGAATACGGTCCGGATCCGGGGTATCGACAATTTCCGCCTTCACACCAAGAGCGGCGGCCAGGTCATTACAGTAGTCGACATCGAAGCCGATCGGCTTGTTGTCCTTGTCTCGCGCGCCGTTAGGCGGGAAGTCAAGCTCTACCGCACAACGCAGCTTGCCCGACGAAATGATATCGTCCAACTGGTCTGCGTGAACGGCAGTAGTGCTCAAAGCGGCGACGGCTGCGGCCAGAATGAGTGAGTTGATGCGCATTTTTGTTCCCCTCGTTTGTTGGCTGAACTCAGAAACAAGATACGCATATTTTAGCGTATCTTGGATATCGTATACGTATTATCGGGGCAGTAAAATTACAGCTCTTAGATCATTATTGTTGGTATCACTGGACGAGAAAACCGTAGGTAAGTGGATCGGTCTCATCGATGATCCAGTTCGCGAAACCACAGATATGTGCCTTACCGCTTACCTCGGGGATAACGGCGTCCAACGGACCTACCTTTGTTTCACTGAGCACGCGACCTTTGAAAACGGTCCCGATAATGGATTCATTGATCAATGCATCGGTGGCCGATAGTTCACCACGCAGATAGAGTTGTGCAACGCGGCCCGCGGTGCCCGATCCGGTTGGCGACCGGTCGATCGCACGATCGGCATACACGCAGCAGTTGGCCTGGCTTGACCCCTCGTGACGCGGATCGCCATACACCATTACGCCGTACACATCATTGAACTCGGGGATTTCAGGGTGGATGAACGAACCCCGGGCATTGATGGCGGTTTTGATTTCATAACCGAACTGAGTGAGGGTGGACAGATCCTTCTCGCGTATGGCGATATTATGTGGCCGGCCATCGACGTAGAAGTAAGTCGCGCCGCCGTAGGCGATATCACCGGTCACCTTGCCGAACGTTGGCGTGGTCACTGTCACATCTCGCTCGAAGATGAACGATGCTACGTTGACGAAACGTACCGCCCCTGCCCGCACACCATCCCACTCGACGAACGCCTCGATGAAGCCGCATGGCGCATCGATACCTACACGGGTCTCGGGGGCTTTTCGCTCAATCCAGCCCAGCTCCACAGCAGCCGTTGCCAGCGCGATCACACCGTGACCGCAATGTGGGCTATAGCCCATGTTGTTCAGGAAAATGATGCCGAAATCGGCGCCTACACTCACCGGCTCAGTCAGAAAACCGCCGTACAGATCCTTGTGACCGCGTGGCTCAAGCATGAGGGCTCGCCGGTAATGGTCGGCGTTCTGCTGCAACCAGGTACTGCGCTCGACAATGGTCGCACCAGGCACTTTGGGTAGCCCCTGGGTAACGAGACGGAACGTTTCCCCGCTCGTGTGCAGCTCAACCGTGGCAAATGATCGTTCGTACTGCATTCGTATTCTCCGTATCTCAGGGTTGCGAAAGCTAGAAATGGCGTAAATAGGTCGCCATTTCAGATATGGTATACGATAAACGATGTTCGTCAACTGTCAAATAGCAAGTCCGGTGATCAAGGCTGATCGATAGGCAGGCAAATGGAAGGCCTATAAAGAAGGAAAGAATCCAGCCCGGCTATGACTTGATGACGTCATTGACACAGGCGATACGGTATACGATATTCGATAAAAACATCAGGTATCAGATGTATGACTCATTCAGAAATCGATTCGCCGGCCGTCATCGGCTATGTCACGCCGCTCAGTGCGCAACCCGGAAAACTTCTCGAATTCAAGATTTCCTCGGCAGGTGATATGGATATTCGCGCCAGGGTTGTTCGGCTTGACTGCTGCGATCCCAATCCGCAGGGCCCAGGCCTCAAAAGCGTGGACGTGGATTTCGACCTGGACGAGAGCTATCGGGCAACCGAACAAAAGACTTACCTCGGATCGTGTGCAGTTGCTCCCCTGCCCTGTCTCAGCGATACCAGCAACCTGACATTATCGCTGCTTATAAAGCCCACGCTGTACAGCACCGCCGACCAAGTAATTTTTTCGTGGCAGGATGAAACTGCAACGACGGGCTTCGCATTGATCCTCAACGCGGGCACGCTTGAGTTAAAACGGCTGGGGGAACACACCCGCCTGGAGCTTGGTCTTTGCCTGGAAATCAACCGTTGGACTCAGCTGGAAATCGGCTTTGGCGTGCAAGACATCGTTGTTCGATCGAGGCTGGTGGGCAGACGAGAAACCGCCGAATCCAGCACCTGCCTGGAAGGGCTTCACGCCTTGCTCAAGAACACCAGTCATCTGACTCTCGCTGCCATCTGGAGCGGCCATCCCGTCGATTGCCTCAATGGCGCCATCGAGGCTCCATGCCTGACCCGCACTCAGGTTGGCACGAGTACCGACATCGAAGTGCTTGCGCGCTGGTCTTTTGCCAATGATGCATTCAAGCAAACGATTGAAGATGACATTGATCCCTCGCGCCATCTCACCTTGGTCAACATGCCGATGCGTGGCGTGCGCTCTTCGGGTTGGACCGGCCGCAACATGGACTGGAAAAACGCGCCTGACGAATATGCCGCCATCGCTTTTCACGCTGATGATCTGAGCGATTGTCAGTGGAGCACGACCATTGCGGTTCCAGTGCCTGCCGGTATGCCATCGGGTGTTTACGGACTTATCGTCGATCACCCGTCAGGCAGCGACACTATCCCGTTCTACGTTCTACCCGGTGCAGGCTTGCCTCGACGCAAAATTCTCTTTCTGGCACCCACGTTTACCTATCAGGCCTATGCGAACCATGCCCGCGGAACATTCGCCGGCGCGCTGCAGAACCGAGTCAGTGAGTGGAATGCCTATCCTCATAATCCGGATGTCATCGGTACATTTGGATATTCAAACTACAACTGTCACCCGGATGGGTCAGGGATAACCCTTTCATCCCGATTGCGGCCGATCATGACTATGCGCCCTGCCTATCTGGTCTATCTCGACGAGCGAGGTTCCGGGATGCGTGGCTTTGCCTCGGACTCGCATCTGACCGACTGGTTGAAAGCCAAAGAGTACGACTTCGACGTCATTACCGATGAAGATCTGGATCGTGAAGGCGTTGATGCCCTGACGCACTACGATGTCGTGCTAACCGGGACCCAGCCTGAGTATCAAACGCGCCGCACACTGGAAGCGCTGATCACCTACCGCGAGGGCGGCGGCAAACTGATGTACCTCGGCGGTAACGGCTTCTACTGGAAAATCGGCCGCCATTCACAGCTCCCTCATATGATCGAGGTGCGTCGCGCAGAAGGTGGTATGCGGGTCTGGGCCAGCCAGCCCGGCGAGTATTACCACCAACTCGATGGCGAGTATGGCGGCTTGTGGCGTCGCAACGGAATCGCACCGCAACAAGTCGCCGGCGTAGGTTTCACCGCCGAAGGCGCATTCGAGGGGACGTACTACGTCCGCACTCCGGAATCGTATCGTAGTGAACTGAACTTTCTGTTTGAGGGTATTGCACCCGATCAGCGAATAGGCGATTTCGGTCTTTCGGGAGGCGGAGCTGCCGGGTTCGAGATCGACCAAGTCTGTTCGGACTTGGGTACCCCGGACTTCGTTTCGGTAGTTGCTGCCTCTGAAGGTCATGGCCCGACCTTCGAAACCACTTTCGAAGAGCTTCTGCTTCCGGGTGTATTCGATGGTGGCCCGCGACCTTACGGCGGCATCCGCTCGAACATCATCTATGGCGTCGACGAGAACGGCGGAGGTCTGTTCTCGGTCGGGTCTATCACGTTTTGCGGCAGCCTCTCGCACAACCACTACGACAACAACGTGTCGCGCCTGCTGGAAAACTGCCTGCGCAAATTTCTCCAACTCTCATGCCGCTCCGATGACCTGGGACAACCCTCCCCAAACTCCGCCACCTCCTTAAAAGAAGACTGACGCCATGAAAAACGATCTTTCTTTAGTACGCATGGACTTCGACGAACTCAGCCTGCTGTTGAGAAAAATCTTCATCCGCCACGGAACATCTGATTTCGTCGCTGAGATCCTGGCCGCCAATTGCGCAGGCTGCGAGCGCGATGGTGCGCTGAGCCATGGCATCTTTCGCATGCCAGGTTATGTGGAGTCGCTGAAAACCGGCTGGGTGGACGGACAAGCCAATGCCGAAGTAAATATCGTAAGCCCCTCGTTCATCCGCATCGATGCCCGCAACGGATTCGCCCAACCAGCCCTGGCCACCGCTGCGAAGGCCATTGATGTAGCTATCGAAGCTACCGGCGTAGCCGTCGTCGCTATCCGAAATTCCCACCATTTCAGTGCACTCTGGCCTGACGTTGAACCGTTCGCACTCAAAGGACTTGTCGCGATCAGCTTCGTCAACGGTCTGGCAAATGTCGTCCCGCACGGCGGACACACAGCGGTTTTCGGAACCAACCCGATTGCCTTTGCAACGCCGGTCGCCGGCGCTGAACCACTGGTGGTGGACCAGGCGACCAGTGTCATGGCCAATGGCGAAGTTAGGCTGCATGCGCTAGACGATCGGCCACTACCGCCCGGGACCGGCGTCGACAGCTCAGGTAACGCTACTACCGACCCACATGCGGTGCTGGCCGGCGGCGCATTAAACACATTCGGCGGATACAAGGGCTCTTCGATTGCACTCATGGTCGAACTGTTGGCTGGCGCCCTGACCGGAGGACAATTGTCGTTCGAGAACGACTTCGGCAGTTGCGTTGGTGCGCAGACGCCAAAGGCCGGGCAGTTATTGATCATGATCGACCCGGATCGTGGCGGCACAACCGACTTCAGCCAGCGCGCTGCGATCCTGTGCAACCGTTTGATAGAAGCCGGTCAGGATCGACTGCCAGGTGCAAGGCGCCACAAGAACCGGCACACCGCACTGACCCAAGGCATTTCCCTTACAAAAAAAGCCATTGCGGATCTGCAGCAAATGGCCGCGGACAACGCCATGCAGGCACCTTGATCACATTCACAGATACATTCCCCCCACCTCAAAAGCAACATTCTGGAAAAGACATGAGCAACCTATCCCGCGACACCGACAAACTGGAACTTCACCAATCGCTATCGTCTTCACACATCGAACAACTGGTGGCGCTTTTTCAAACCGAATGGTGGACCAAGGGACGCATCAGTGCAGATGTAGAAAAGATGGTGCAATCGGGCGGCCCGCTCTTCGCTTTCATTGACCCGCAGAACGATGAACTTGTCGCGTTCGCCCGAGCAATGACCGACGGCGTCTACAAGGCGATGATCTTCGACATTATTGTCAAGGAGACGTGGCGAGGGACCGGGCTGGGCGCTGTACTCATGAACACAGTGCTGAACGATCCGGCGTTGGTTAACATTAAACACCGCGAACTCTACTGCCTGGACGAGATGGTCCCGTTCTATGAGAAATGGGGTTTTGCCACCGCTGCGGCCGGTCTGAACTTCATGCGCAAGTCAGAGGGGTAAACCCGATTCCGGCCGCGATCCTGTCATATGGAGAAACGCTTGGCACTGAAAGGTTCCAGATTCTGCGCGGGTGTGCGGCCGGCAATCATCTGCGCAATGAGTCGGCCGGTCGTGGCCCCCAAGGTCAGACCAAGCTGACCATGCCCTAGAGCCATGAATACATTCGATAGCCGGGTACTACGGTCGATCACGGGCTTGGTGTCTGGTAAATACGGTCGGTAACCGACGCCGTACTCCAGGTCACTCAGTCGCAATCCGGGAATGATCTTGCGCGCCTTTTCAAGAATGATTTCTGCGCGTTTGAAATTCGGCTCGGCATTATGTCGTGCAAACTCCATGGTGCCACCGATTTGCAAGCCACGTGTCATGGGGCTGATGCAAAAACCACCATCGGGGAAAATGATCGAGTGTTGCACTCTTTCTACCTCCGCTGGCAGAAGCACTTGGTACCCGGCGATCCCGACCAAAGGAATCTGTACGCCTAGCTGGGCAAAAAACTTTCGCGAACCGACACCGGCTGCGATCACCACATGATCGGCCGCGTAGCGCTCATCATCGGCCAGCGTGACGCCGCTTGCACGCTCGCCCCCTTCATCCAAGCGTTTGACCTGACCACGGACCCGAACACCGCCTTGGTCGATAAAGCTTTGCGTCAACGCTGCAATAAACCCCTCGGTGTCGCTTACCGAGCGCCAGTCAGGAAAGAGTAAGCCGTGACTGAATCTGCCCGCTAGCGAAGGTTCAAGATCGGCAATTGCCGCGGCATCCAGTATTTCTGCTTTGAAGCCCAAGGCTGTTCGGAACGCCAAATAGGGACGCTCCTGTTCCATACCTGCTGCGGACTCAAACAACTTGATCACAGGACTTTCGCGTAGCAACCCTTGCTCAGTACAAGCCTGTAACAATGGCGCATAGTCCGAGTGCGCATGAAGTGTAAGACTGGCGATATCCCGAGCAATTTCTTCGGATTTCGATTGCTTGGCACACGCCAGAAACCTCAGGAACCACGGCAACATGCCTGGCAATGCGCTGGCTCTCAACGCCAGGGGGCCTTCCTGATCGAGTAGCCACCCCGGAATCTTCTGCATCACCCCAGGTCTGGAAAGTGGAACCACTTCGCCGATGGCCATTTGGCCGCAGCTCCACTTGGCAGTACTGTCGCCTGCCGCGGCGGGATCGATCAAAGTAACGGCATACCCTTCCTTTTGAAGATACAGCGCACAGCAAGTCCCTACGATGCCTCCACCTACGACTACCACCCTCTCTGAAAACAAGCGAAAGCGCTCGTAAGAACGAACAGGCGCCATATAACCCCCCTTGAAGACTGCGTCAAATTCCGAAAATTATCGGATATGGTATACGCACAATGGTGAATTAAAATCGCCGTAGCGCAGGCTACGGCATTGCGGACACCTACGCCTGAATTTACTTGCGAATGTTGTCCAACAGTGACTCACACGCCTTGGTGATGTGCTGACGCAGCAACTCAGCAGCCTCCTCGGCATCGCCTTTGCGGCATGCCGCCAGGATCTGCCGGTGTTCGCGATCATCGACCCCTGTGCCACCGGATAAGGTCAGTTGAATTCTCAAGTAGCGCTCTATTCGGTCATTGACCGAACGGATGAGGTTCATCAGGAACGGTCGGTTGGCATCCTCATAGAGGCAGGAATGAAACTGCCAATTGAGCTCCGCCCAGCGCGCCACATTGGTCTCCTGCGCGAACTCGTCACAATACTGCTCGGCTCTCTTGAAAGTGGCTTCGGTCATCAGTGGCACGGACAGTTTCAGCGCACTGGACTCCAGCATTGCCCGGACTTCGAAAATCTGCGCAATTTCCGGCTCGGAAATGCTCTTGACGACAGCACCGCGGTTGCGCTGAAACTCGACAAGGCCTTCGGCTTCGAGGCGTTTGAGCGCTTCACGCACTGGTATCTTACTGACATCGAACAACTTGGCGACGTCGTCCTGGCGAATCGGTTCGCCTTCATCGAAGTCACCCGTGATGATCGCCTCGCGAATGTGATTGGCGATGATATCGGACGCCGTAGGCGCGGAGCCAAGTGACGGCAGATCTGCAGGACTTAGGGGCATTTGAACTCCATGTGTGCAATCGGGAAGCCACGATCGAATAACGTATTCTATATCAGCCCGTAGCTTACCATCGGCTGGTCTCTCTGGTGATACAGCCTCGCCGGGTGACTGACGCGCTTCATCAGCCCCTAAATACCCGTTGACACCACCATCAACGTATACGATATTCAATCTAGAGTTTGACTCACTCGGTGTCAAGCGACGAACGCCGTGCTTGCGCTGCATACCTGCCAACAAGAACAACAGGAGGAACCTGCATGCATTCGCCCCCAAAAAAGCCTGCCAAACAATCGCGGGTCGTCGACAAAACGACAGTCGCCCCCGGCGCGCCCCGGCACTCCGCCCAGAAAACCGGTAAGTACGACGACCTCAGGTCTTTTTTCCACGATCTGATGAATGAGCCCGGCTCCAGCGAACATTTGTTAATTCTTTGATACGGGCTTATCGCAACCCGCCTTCGACGCTCGCAGCGCGAACACTCAGGAGAACACGGAATGCCGATAGTAAAAATCGAAATGCTCGCCGGACGACAAGGCGATAAAAAGCACGAATTGGCACGTGAAATAACGGCTGCCTTTTCCAGGATCCTCGGTTCCGCGCCAAGGGACGTCACCATCACATTCACCGATGTGGCGCCCTCCGACTGGGTAATTGCCGGCGAACCGCTTAGTGCCTCCGTCACTGCGCCCTCGCCCCAGCGTTAAACGACTCCCTGAATGGCGTTTGCGGATTGAACGCGATCAATCTCGAAGCGCTGTGTTCTCTATCCTTCAATGTCGAGTTTCACTCATGTATTTGAATGCCCAACAACTGGCCGATGCATTGCCTTGGGACGCGCTGATGAGTGCGTTATCCGATATATTCACCCGCACCGTGCATTCCCCTGTGCGTCATCACCACAAGATAGAAGTACCGGGCGACCCCGCCGCCATGCTGTTGCTGATGCCAGCATGGATCGAGGGCGAGTATCTGGGGGTCAAGCAAGTCACCGTGTTCCCCGGGAACAATGCAAAAGGCCAACCGGGGCTCAGCAGCCACTATCTCCTCAGCTGTGCGAAAACCGGCCTGCCGCTGGGTCAGTTTGATGGCAATGAACTGACAGCCCGCCGCACAGCCGCGGCTTCTGCGCTTGCCTCTCGCTATCTGTCTCGTGCCGATTCGAAACGACTGCTGATGGTCGGGGCCGGCCGTATGGGACGATATCTGGTCAGCGCGCATCGATCGGTTCGAGATCTGGAAGAGGTCATTGTTTACGACCTCAACTTCGAAGCTGCGACAGCTTTCGCGAACGACATCAAGGCCAAAGGAATCCAGGCAAAAGCCGTCACGCTTCAGCAATTACCCGCAGCCGCTGCGTCCGCCGACATCATCAGTTGCGCCACGCTGGCCACGGAGCCGGTCATACAAGGTCAGTGGTTGAAACCTGGCGTTCATCTGGACCTGGTCGGCAGCTTCACCCCGGCCATGCGCGAAGTCGACGACGATGTTGTGGCGTGCTGCAGCATTTTCGTTGATACCCGCGAAGGTGCTCTCGCGGAAACAGGTGACCTGATCCAGCCAATTAAGAAAGGCGTTATTACCGAAGACGACGTGATCGCCGAGTTCAGCGAGCTGTGTGCCGGGAAACACTCCGGGCGCGCAGCCCTGAAGACTCCGGATGAAGCCATGACCCTGTTCAAATCGGTTGGGGCGTCGGTAGAAGACCTCGCAGCCGCCATTCTGGCTTACCAGCGGACTTCAGTTGCCCACTAAGCCCAACCTTTCGTCGTTTGCACGTTCAATACATGTCGGGCGCCAGGCGCCCCTCGAATCCTCGGAGAAATACCATGCGATCATCCAAAGTCATCCATGTCGTCAGTTGCCATGCAGCGGGTGAAGTGGGCGACGTCATTGTTGGCGGTGTTGCCGCCCCTCCGGGGGAAACGATCTGGGAGCAACGCAAGTTCATTGAAACCGACCAGACACTGCGCAACTTTGTCTTGAATGAGCCACGCGGCGGAGTGTTCCGGCACGTCAATCTGCTAGTTCCGCCCAAGCACCCGAAAGCAGACGTTGGCTGGATCATCATGGAGCCGTGCGATACGCCACCAATGTCAGGGTCCAACTCGATGTGCGTGGCGACCGTACTGCTGGAGACAGGGATCATCCCGATGGTTGAGCCGGAAACCCGCATGTTCCTCGAGCCGCCAGGAGGATTGATCGAAGTGGTTGCAAGCTGCCGCAATGGCAAGGCTGAACGAATTACCGTACGTAACGTGCCATCATTCGCTGACAAACTCGATGTGACTATCGAGGTAGCCGGGATTGGGTCTCTAACCGTCGATACTGCTTATGGTGGTGACAGTTTCGTCATTACCGACGCCAGAAGACTGGGCTTCTCGCTGACCCCTGACGAAGCCAGAGAGATTGCCGATTACGGCATGAAGATCACCCAGGCAGCCAACGAACAATTGAGTTTTGTCCACCCGGAAAACAGTGACTGGAAGCATATTTCCTTCTGCCAGATCGCTAACCCGGCAGAAATGAAAAACGGCGTTCTGACCGCAGCCAATGCAGTGGCTATCCGCCCCGGAAAAGTAGACCGTTCCCCATGCGGCACGGGTTGCTCGGCACGCATGGCAGTCCTGCATGCAAAAGGCCAGATGAAATCGGGTGATCGCTTCATCGGCACGTCGATCCTGGGCACCGAGTTCGATTGTCGGATCGATTCAGTATTATCCGTGGGTGGCCGTCCAGGTATCAGTCCGATCATTTCCGGACAAGCCTGGATTACAGGCACACACCAACACACGCTGGATCCTACTGATCCGTTTCCGGCAGGGTATCGTCTTTCCGACACTTGGCCTGTGGAGAAGCAGTGATAGGCGCTTGTTCAAGTGCTAACGATAATTTTGCTCAGAGATCCCAGTTGTAATGAATCAAATTCTTTGAAGTCGTTGCAGCATTCGAGGATCTTGGCGCGTTGAGCAGGTCGGGCTGTAGTTTGTCCAGCGACGCAGCATTTGCAGCGTCGCTGGACACTTGGTTATAAATTTGTGCGTTGATAGTGGATCAAGTGGAAGCTTACTTCGCCGTCATCATCGAGCAGTGACTTCTCCAAGGGGGGCGGAGCATTGGAGGGCGGAGCGAACGCGGCCCCCTCATAATTGTAGCGGCGCTCCTACGGCCACTCTTCCAGGCAAACGCGCAAAAATTCACCGTAAATGGGCAGAAGCGATTTGCAGGCCAGTTTCTCCTCTGCCAAGCCTTCTCTGCCTTTCGCGAACACCGACGCAGTAAAACGTCGGGCCCCGTCGTCCTGAGTGCGTCAGATGCTTTCGAGCTTTGTCAGTCCTTGGGATGATGTTTGGAGCTTGCGATCCAGCGTGTGAGATATTCTGCATACTGCTCAGCAGCCGACTCCAGTTCGCAAGATGAGAGTTTGTCGGCCTGATACAGGACAAAGGGTTCGCCCCATTCCAATCCGCACCGGTGCGCCGTCGCTCGCAGCGGTGCGAGCAAGTCCGACATCGTGTACATATTGCGTCCGCCTGAGGCATAGGCCCCAACAGTGTTCCCAGCAGTAATGGCGATCATGATGGGTTTGCCTTCCAGGCGCCGCCCCTCGGACTCATAGGCGATGTAGAACATGCGTGTCAGCACCGCGTCCTGCCAGGCTTTGAGCAGTGGCGGGCTCGAATACCACTGCATGGGGAATTGAAGTACGATCCGGTCGGCGGCGAGCAACCGGGCGGCTTCTCGCTCACCATCGCGTGAAAGATCGAGGCCTTCGGGACAGGCGGCGCTCATGTCGACGATTTCCACGCCAGGCAGCGGTTCGACGGCACGCACCAAAGCAGCATTGGCTTTTGATCGGTTTAAATCGGGATGAAAAAGCAGCAGAAGAGTTTGGGTCATCACCCTCTCCAACGTTTTGGATGATGTAGATGATCACCGTGCTCTTCTAAATAATCTAATCGATGAAATGTCTAATCTATTATCGACTGCATGAATTTACGATCGCTGGACCTCAACCTGCTGGTCATACTGGATGCGCTTCTCGATGAAGCGCATGTCAGCCGTGCTGCCGAACGACTTTTTCTTTCCCAGCCAGCTACTTCAGCCGCGCTGCAACGTTGCCGCCATCTGTTTCGCGACCCATTGCTGGAGCGCGGTCGAGGCTGCATGCGCCTGACGCCGAAAGCACAATCCTTGCGCTTGCCGTTGAAGTCATTGCTTTCTGACGTGCGCAATCTGGTCGATCTACCCGAGGTGCCGCTGTCAGATATCAAGCAAACGCTGCGTATTACGATGGCCGACTACCCCGCATTGTTGGTGATCACATCATTGCAACGCGCGCTCCTCGAAACGGCACCGGGTATTGCGATCGTGGTTCAACCTTGGCGAGGGGCCGAGGCCGCTCGCGCCGCCCTGATGGATGGAACAACCGACATCGCTGTTTCGGTCTTCTCCGGGCCCGACGCAGACATTCATTGTGAGTGGTTGCTCGACGAAAACTATGTCATTGCTCTGCGCCATGACCATCCGGCTATCCCGGGATTCGATCTCGCCCGGTGGCTCTCCTACCCTCACATTCTGGTATCGGGAATCGGTGAGGCCAACAGCCCTTTGGATGACGAACTTGCACAGCTCGGCATGACCCGGCGCATCGGGCTGGTGGTGCCATCTTTTGGAATGGTCCCCGAACTGCTGCGCGGTTCAGACATGATTGCCATGCTGCCATCGCGGGTGTTATCGGTGACCGGCGATTTGAGCGTGTTACCCGTGCCTATTCCGGTTAACGGGTTCAGGCTTCATCTAGCTTGGAATCAGCGCAGAGAGAAAGATAAAGCACTAACACATGTCGCGGGATTACTCACAGATCTACTGAAAAGGATCGACAACTAGCGTCCCACGTTCAACTCCTGCGAGTAGCGGGTCATTCAACGGGAGTCCGCGTATGCCCACTTTGCTAACCTTTAGGCACAGCATCGCTAACGCTTCAGCGTCTCGCTCGGCAGCTCTTTGAACAGCGCCCGATAACTGTTGGAAAACCGCCCCAGATGCCAAAACGACCAGTTCATCGCCACTTCGGCCACGGTGGTTTCCGTGGGCCGGCGATTGAGCAATTCGCAGTGTGCACTGTTAAGCCGGCGCAGGCGCAGCCAGTGGCTCGGGGTCATGCCGGTGTAAGCCTTGAACGCCTGCTGTAATTGACGCAACGGCACCCCTGCCACCTTCGAAAGCTCAAGCAGGTTGACAGTCTCTTCCGGCGAATCCGCTGCCCATTCCCCTACTCGCTTCATGATCGTCCGCTCTTCAGTACGACGCTGCAAACCGCCTCGATCAAGGCGGGTGTGAGCGTTGTCGAGAATGAACAGACAGTCTTCGAGCAGCTGCTGAGTCAATGAGTTTTTATCAAACGGATCAACAGCTTGCGACAACCTCGTGAGCGTTGAGCTTAACCAGCGACTGAACAAGGCGTTCTGCCCGCAGTTAAGCGGCGCCATGAACAGTCCCTCGAGTTTCGCCACATCCAGACCGTGTTCCCGGACGAATTGCGGGCCGAACACCACGGCGATTTCCTGGTAGTTCTCCGGGGTGATCCAGATGTTGCGGCTGTCTTCGTTAAGCAGGTAAAGCGCGTTGTCACTGCGATCAAAACAGAACGCCAAGGCACCCGATGGCGCACTGAATGCCTGCTCGACGCGGGTGTTCATCTGTTCTTCGTAGACCTGCACACCTTCCAGATCCAGATAGCGGATCTGCCCGGCGAAATGCCCAGGCGACATCTGCTGGTAATGCTGGACCCAACCCGGTGTGGCGCGGATTTGTTCGGTGACATCAGCGGTATTGAACGCCTGAACCTGAAGCGGATTACACGTTGTCATGGGAGACCTTGCGCACTCTTTTGGTGCGCTTTGGTGCTGCTTAAAGTGGATAGATGGAACGGCAAGGCACGCCCAAGATAGTCGTCAACGCGCCACAGGGGAAGGGGCGGAAGATGAAACCTGCCCTCCCCGGCGTCTATAAAACCAATAACGAGGTCTTTATGAATGCCCCTTTCGATCAGCTGTTCACATGGCTGAAAGATCACAAGATTACCGAAGTTGAATGTGTGGTCAGCGACCTGACCGGCATTGCCCGCGGCAAGATCGCACCGACCAACAAGTTCCTGCATGAGCGAGGCATGCGCCTGCCGGAAAGTGTGCTGCTGCAAACGGTAACCGGGGATTTTGTCGACGACGACATCTACTACGACCTGCTCGACCCGGCCGACATCGACATGGTCTGCAAACCGGTGAGCGACGCCGTGTATGTGATTCCATGGGCCATCGAGCCGACCGCCATCGTCATCCACGACACCTTCGACAAATTCGGCAATCCAATCGAACTGTCGCCGCGCAACGTGCTGAAAAAAGTCCTGC
>Ga0209563_100335_pt1 | contig 18136 bp, 21 predicted proteins | sample AraplaCvi_mMF_r2_FD_184271 | JGI IMG/M metagenome (GOLD analysis project Ga0209563, IMG submission 184271) | Arabidopsis root microbial communities from North Carolina, USA - plate scrape CL_Cvi_mMF_r2 (SPAdes) (version 2) | ecosystem: Host-associated > Plants > Roots > Endosphere | place: USA... | reverse complement strand
GCGCCGACCGTGCCGGCCAGGCTGAGGTTGACCACCAGCGTCGCCGCAGGGAGGCCCCAACGCACCAGTGCGCCCGGATCGGCGAGCAGCGGGGCCGCGGCGCCCCCGCCGAACACGAGGGCGACGATCATCGCCCCGACCGCTGCGAGCAGCAGCACGGCAGGGCCGATCACGCGGAGAATTCGGGGCACCGCTCCAGCCTACGTCCCCGCCGCTGAGCGGGCGCCCGGAGCGGGAGAACTGTGGATAACACGACGAGGGCGGCACCGCTGTGCGGCACCGCCCTCGGTCGAGCAGGAAGCGTTACTTGACGGCAGCCTTCAGCTTCGAGCCCGCGGTCAGCTTGACGCGGTGGCCGGCCGGGATGGAGATCTCGGCGCCGGTCTGCGGGTTGCGGCCCGTGCGGGCAGCGGTCTCGCTACGCTCAGCGGCGAGCCAGCCCGGGATGGTGACCTTGCCGCCCTTGGCGACGGTCTCGCTGATGGTGCTGAAGAAAGCGTCGACGACGCTCGAGACGGTGGCCTGGCTCTGACCCGACGCCGCAGCGACGGCGGCAACGAGCTCGGTCTTGTTCAGGTTGTCAGCCATTGAGTGTCCTCCTCGGACCTTGTGCTGGATCTACAGCTATCTTGTGGAACGGTTGAGGCCACGCTGGGCCGTTACGTTTGGTCGGTCGACCGCATCGAATGTATCAGAATCCCCCGGAAACACGCGGATTTCCGGCTCCTTTCGGTCATCGGGGACGACAAAGGGGCGCCCGGCCGAAGCCGGACGCCCCTTCGGTGCGTCGTGTCGCGTGCTTACCAGCTCGACTTGGTGATGCCGGGCAGCTCGCCACGGTGCGCCATGTCGCGGAAGCGGACACGCGAGATGCCGAACTTGCTGAGGTTTCCGCGGGGACGGCCGTCGACCGCGTCGCGGTTGCGGACGCGGATCGGCGAAGCGTCGCGGGGAAGCTTCTGCAGGCCCACGCGAGCGGCCTCACGGGACTCGTCGGTGCCGTTCGGGTCGACGAGGGCCTTCTTCAGCTCGGCGCGGCGGGCGGCGTAGCGCGCGACGACGACCTTGCGCTGCTCGTTCTTGGCGATCTTGGACTTCTTGGCCATGATTAGCGCTCCTCTCGGAAGTCGACGTGCTTGCGCACGATGGGGTCGTACTTCTTGAGCACGAGGCGGTCAGGGTTGTTGCGGCGGTTCTTCTTGGTCACGTAGGTGTAACCGGTGCCCGCCGTCGAACGGAGCTTGATGATCGGACGGATGTCCTGCTGCTTCGCCATTGTTAGATCTTCTCCCCACGGGCCAGGAGGTCCTTCACCACGGACTCGATGCCACGGGCGTCGATGACCTTGATGCCCTTGGCGCTCAGCGTCAGGGTGACGTTACGGCGAAGCGACGGAACGTAGTACGTCTTCTTCTGGATGTTCGGGTCGAACCGGCGCTTGGTGCGGCGGTGCGAGTGCGAGATGTTGTGACCGAAGCCGGGAGTGGCTCCTGTCACCTGGCACACTGCTGCCATTGTCTTCTTCTCCAATACCGTGGTGCCGGACGGCACCACCCAAGGTCACTTGTCGGCGCACGACTTCCCCGACGTTTCGGAAGGGGGTTTCGTACACGATCCGAGCGGGAGGAGCCCACTCAGCCAAACATCCATGCTACGGCACGGATGCGGATACGGCGAATCGTATTGTCGCGGATACTGAGAAGGGTTGATGCGGTCAAGGCATCATCGCGAACGTGGCGAACCGTATTGTCGTAATTTCCGCACTACCGTATAGTGGTTCTTACCAACCCGCTCCTCCACGTGAGGGCGGGTCTTTTCTTTGCTGATCACCACCCGGCGGGTCGGCGCAAGCCGCCGACGGGGTTCGGAAGCTGACTGCGACGAAAGTCTTCAGCCTCCAGTCGACGCCACCAGTGTCGCCCCACACCATCATCGGGTCGCCCCTTGAGCGCACCAGCTGTAGGGTTCGATGACGGGTTGACGGTTCCGACAGGAACGCGATCCCTCGCCAATCTCAGCGGTAACTCGAGGTCAGAGTCATTCGACACCACGATTGCGCCGTCGACCGCCGCGGTGAGGACATCGAAAAGCAGATGGGACGCGACATTGACGTCCGAGCCCTTCTCCTCACGCTTGCGCACTGTCGCCATGACCATTCTCTGACCGTCCGGCCCGGAGTGGACGCTACGAAGCGGTAGCCGGTCATCCCACTGCTCATCCCCATGCGCATACAGCGTTGGCCGGTACGTGCCGCGGGACTCATTCGTCAGCGGTTCTTCCTTGGCCCAAGAAACATAGCGACCTTCTGCAACGACATCCACGGATCCTGAATATGTCAGCGCATCCAGATAGATGGACTGGTCAAGGCTCGCGCTCGGACTGTCGGCCTGGGCGACTCGAGCCGTGCAGTAGACGATTCGCGAAATGACGGCGCCATCCCATTGCGCTAGGGGTTCAACCAGTCCCCGCACATCCAGCCACCGCCAACCGGCGGTCGAGCGGCCGCAGTGCTTACGTGCCCCGTAATACAGGTTGTAGCCGTCGACATAGACTCCGATACGCACGCGACGATTCTACCGGCGACCAATGACGCGGGTTATTGAGAAACAACCTTGACGAGTGCTGCACGTCGGCGTCGCCCTACGAAATGAGATCGGCCTAGCGCCGGTGGACCGTCGCTAGGCCGATGGGAAAGCCCTCCGAACGGCCGATCAGTACTTCGTGAGGCCGACCCAGGGCACCACGGCCTGCGAGCCGTTCGCTCCCGTGATGTCGAATTTGAGGTACGGATACCCGGTGGCGAACTCGCCGGTCTCCAGCATCTGCCCGGTCTCCCAGGCGGTCGGAGCCCACGTGCCGCTGGTCAGCCGGGTGAAGGAGATGCCGTCCCTGCTGCCGTAGACCGTGTACGCGGTGATGCTGCCCTGTGCCCCGGGAGCCGGACGCGCCATGAACCGCTTGCCGTCGGCGTACCGCGACTCGTCGATCTTGACCGTCATCGACAGCGGCGACCGCTTCAGGTCCGTGCCCGGCTGGCTCGTCCAGTAGCCGGAGTCCAGCGGGTTGATCGCCGCCTGCACGTTCGACCCCGTCGAGGCGATCAGCTTCGTGTTGTCGTAGGAGCTCGTCCACGATGGCGCAACGGCCGTGAACGCGCCGATGGTCTGCGTGATCCAGGACAGGACCTTCGGCGCCTGAGGCGACACCCCGTAGGAGAGGGTGTACAGCGCGCCGCAGGCCCCGGTTCCGGAGTTCATGATCCCGGTCAGTCGCGGCCCGTCGGCCGTCTTGGTGATGATCGGGCTGCCGGAGTCGCCGGCGCACGTGCCGGTCTCGGGCTGCACGCCCTGCATCTGGAACCCGACGCTGTTGTCATCCGGGTACCCGGGCGCGTGGGTGATCACGAAGTCCGCCGAGCCGAGACGGCCGTTGCTGCCGCCGCCGCTTGCGACGTTCGTCACCGTGTCCAAGTACTTCAGCTGCGTCGTCTGGAGGGCGATCGGCGTCACGTTCGCCACCGGGTCCACCCGCACCAGGGCGATGTCCGCCGGTCCGAGGACGGCCTGACGCGCGGTCGTCTGGACGCCCAGGTGGTCGCCGGAGCTGTACCCGATCGAGATCGTCGCGCCCGGCGTCGAGCTCTCGTCGACGCAGTGCGCCGCGGTGAGGACCCACTGCGCGTCGATCAGCGCACCGCCGCACCAGCCCCATCCGACGCTCGCGTAGAACGGGTACTCGTCGGCCACAGCGTCCGTCTGGTTGCTCAGCGCGTTCGCGGGGGCGGCCGCCAGCGCGACACCCCCGAGCGTCGCCATCAGCGCGCCCGCCGCCACGACGACCCGCGTCGCCCGAATTCTGCTCTTCTGCATGTCCTAGCCTCCCGGCGGCCGAACTGGCGCGGACCGGTCGCCCACGCATGCCGCCATTGACTTGAGACGTGGATGCGGCGCGTTCTATGGCGCGAAAGCATGCATTTATTCCGGAATCCCGCAGTCCCGCCGCGGGAGGCGCGCCGTCAGACGGTCGCGCCGGCGCTCTTCTCGGTGCACGCGGCGCACAGCCCGAAGACGTCGACCACATGCTGCGCCTGGGTGAAACCGTGCGCCGCCGCCGCCTGCCGCGCCCACTCCTCCACCGCATCCGCCTCGATCTCGACGGTCAGACCGCAGTTGCGGCAGATCAGGTGATGGTGATGGCCCGTCGTGCACGCGCGGTACAGGCTCTCGCCCTCCGGCGACTGCAGCGAGTCGGCGTCGCCCTCCGCGGCGAGGTCGGCCAGGGCACGGTAGACCGTCGCCAGACCGATGGGGGAGCCCGCCTCGTGCAGGCTCAGGTGGAGTCCCTGCGCGCTGATGAAGCCCTCCGTCGAGGTCAGAGCCTCGCGGACGGCCTCCCGCTGCCAGGTGTTGCGCTTCACCATTCCAGGCTAGCCCGCCTGGCTCACGAGCGGCCGTGAAGTCGTGGCCGTGCTGCGCCGCCGCGCCCGGCGGCCGCCCACGATCCGGCAGACCACATAGATGAGGAACGAGATGGTGGTCACGTACGGGCTGATGGGGAGGGCGCTGCCGAGCGCGAGGAGGATGCCGCCCACGACCGACAGCAGCGCGAAGCCGACGCTCAGCAGCGGCACCCCGAGCGGCGACGACGAGATGCGCATCGCGGCCGCCGCCGGCGTCACGAGCAACGAGAGCACCAGCAGTGCTCCCACGATCTGCACCGAGACCGCCACGGCCAGGCCGAGCAGCACCATGAAGGCGAGGGCGACGAACCGGGTCGGGACCCCGCGGGATGCCGCGACATCCGCGTCCAGGCTGTCGAAGGTCAACGGACGCCACATCAGCAGCAGCGCCACCAGCACCACCGCACCGATGACCAGCAGCCAGCCGAGCTGCGGGTCGTCGACGGAGACGATCTGACCGGTCAGCAGGCCGAACTTGTTGGCGCTGCGGCCGGGATAGAGCGCCAGCGCCAGGATGCCGAGCCCCAGCCCGAAGGGCATGAGCACGGCGATGATCGAGTTGCGGTCGCGCGCTCTCGCGCCGAGCAGTCCGATCAGGATGGCGGCGATCAGCGACCCGACCAGCGAACCTGCCACCACGTTCACCCCGAGCAGCAGGGCGATGGCCGCGCCCGCGAACGAGAGCTCGCTGATGCCGTGCACCGCGAACGCCATGTCGCGCTGCATGACGAAGACGCCGATCAGTCCACCGACGATCCCGAGCACCGCACCGGCGAAGATCGAGTTCTTCACCAGGAGCAGGAGCTCGCCGTAGTCGGTGAAGTCGAACAGCTGCTGCCACAGATCCGCGTGCATCATGCGACCGGCTCCGGGTGCGCCTCGCGGGTGTGTGCGTGGTGGTCGTGGGTCTCGGCGTCGGGGATGCCGACCACGACGATGCGCCCGCGGCTGCGGATGACGTCGACCGGCGTGCCGTACAGGTCGGTCAGCACGTCGCTGCGCAGCACCTCGTCCGGCGTGCCGGTGCGGAAACGGCCGCCGGCCAGGTACAGGACGCGGTCCACCATCCCGAGCACCGGGTTCACGTCGTGCGTGACGAAGACGACCGCGCTGCCGTGCTCGCGCCTGCGGCGGTCGATGAGCTCGCTGACGCCGCGCTGGTGCTGCAGGTCGAGCGACAGGAGCGGCTCGTCGCAGAGCAGGAGGGCGGGGTCCCCGGCGAGCGCCTGCGCGACCCGCAGCCGCTGCTGCTCGCCGCCGGACAGCGAGCCGACGGCCGTGTCGGCGTACCGCCGAGCACCGACCGCGTCGATCAGGCGGTCGACCTGCGCGCGGTCGGCCCGGCGGGGGAGCGGGAGGCCCCAGCGGTGCCCGTTCACGCCGAGCGCCACCAGGTCGCGGGCGCGCATCGGGGTGCCGGCCGGGATGAGCTTCTGCTGCGGGATGTACCCGATCCGCCGGTCGCCGCGGCGCACCGCGTGCCCCTCGAAGGCGATCTCGCCGCCGTCGAGCCGCTGCTGGCCGAGGATGGTCCGCAGCAGGCTGGTCTTGCCCGACCCGTTCGGCCCGAGCACGGCGACGAACTCCCCGGCGTGCACGTCGAGGTCGAGCCCGCTCCACAGGGTGCGGTCTCCGAAACCGAGGGACGCGTCCCGCAGCCGAAGCACCACGTCGCGCTGCTCGGGCGCGGCGACGCGTTCCAGGGGCTCCGTCACTTCGCCAGCGCCTTCCCGATCGCGTCGACGTTGGACTGCATCCAGTCGAGGTAGTGGGTGCCGCTCGGCAGCGTCTCGGTGACCGGGACGACGGGGATGCCGGCCTGCTTCGCCGCGGCGAGCACCCGCTCGGTCTGCGCGCCGGTGGTCTGCTCGTTGTAGGCGAGGAGCTTCACCTCGTGCCCGCTGAACAGCGCGAGGGTGTCCTTGAGCACGACGGGAGAGACATCGTTCTCCTCCTCGATCGCCGCACTGAACGCCTCCGGCGTCTTGTTGACGAGACCGGCCGCGTCGAGAAGGTAGAGCGGCACGGGCTCGGTGATCGCCACGCCGTCGCCCGCATACGACGCCTTCAGCTTCGCGGTGGCGTCCTCCAGGCCGGACAGCCGCTTCAGGAAGGCGTCGGCGTTCTTCTCGAACGTCGCCTTCTTCGCCGGCTCGGCGTCGGCGAGAGCGGAGGTGAGGGCGGAGGCGAACTTCTGGATGGTCGGGAAGTCGTACCAGACGTGCTCGTTGAACCCTTCGGCTGTCGCATTCTTGCCAGAAAGGTCGACGACGTCGAGCACGGTGGCATCCGCGTTCTTCGCGCCCTTCACCAGGGTCTTCATGAACTCGTCGTAGCCTCCGCCGTTCTCGATGACCACGCGGGCCTTCGAGACGGCGAGCTGGTTCTGCGCACTGGCCTCGAAGGAGTGCGGGTCCTGCGCCGGGTCGGACATCAGGGAGGTGACGTGGACGGCGTCGCCGCCGATGGTCTCGGCGATGTCGCCATACACGTTGGTGCTGGCCACCACGCGGATGGCGTCGCCGTCGGATCCCGCCGACGACGAGGAGGAGCAGCCGGCGAGCGCCGCGACGGTGGCGGCGGCGATCGTCAGCACGGAGACGAGGGAGCGCGTCTTCATGGGGTGAGCCTGTCTAAGTCGCGAACGACACGAAGGGATGCGTCCGCGGTCGCGGACACGGCTCAGGCTACGTCTTATTGAAAATGATTGTCAAATTCAATCGAGGAGCAGCGCGGGCTCTTCGATGATGGAGGCGACATCCGCCAGGAAGCGCGACGCCACGTCGCCGTCCACCACGCGGTGGTCGAAGGAGGCCCCGAGCGTGGTGACGTAGCGCGGGCGGACCTCGCCGTCGACGACCCACGGCTTCTGCTTGATCGTGCCGAGCGCGACGATGCCCACCTCGCCCGGGTTCAGGATCGGGGTGCCCGTGTCCATCCCGAACACGCCGATGTTGGTGACGGTGATGGTGCCGCCGCTCATGGCGGCCGGCTGGGTCTTGCCGTCGCGCGCGGTCAGGGTCAGCTCCTCGAGCGCCTTCGCCAGCTCGAGCAGGGTCATCGACTGCGCCTCCTTCACGTTGGGCACGATGAGCCCGCGCGGGGTGGCGGCCGCGATGCCGAGGTTGACGTAGTGGTGGACGATGATCTCCTCGTCCGTCCACGTCGAGTTCACGGTGGGGTTGCGGCGGACCGCCCACATGATCGCCTTGGCCATGATCAGCAGCGGAGAGACCTTGACGTCCGCGAAGTCGGCCGAGTTCTTGAGGCGCTTGACGAACTCCATGGTGCGGGTGGCGTCCACGTCGACGAACAGGCTGACGTGCGGGGCGCTGAATGCGCTCGTGGTCATGGCGTTGGCGATGGCCTTGCGCACGCCCCTGACGGGGATGCGGTCCTCGCGGTCGTCCGGCCATTCAGGAGTCTGGATGTTGCGGAAGACGGTCGCCTGCGTCGCCTCGCGCAGCACGTCGTCGCGCGTGACGTCGCCGATCGGGCCGGTCGGGGTCACGGTGGTGAGGTCGACGCCGAGGTCTTTCGCCAGCTTGCGGATGGGCGGCTTGGCGACCACCGGGCCCGCCGGACGCGCAGTCGGTGCCGACGCGGGTGCTGCGTGGCTCGCCGCGGCCGGGGCGGCGGGAGCGGAGGCCGGCGCGGCCGGAGCCGGCGCGATTCCGCCCGAGAACGAGACGGGGATCGACGCGGTGCCCGGGTGGGTCACCCGACGGCGGCGGCTGGTGCCGTGGCCGGCCGAGCCGTAGCCGACCAGAACGGCGCCCGGCTTGGGCTCCTCCTCGTGCGAGACTGTCGCGGCGGCGTCGGACGCGACCTGCTCGGCGGGTTCCGGCTCCTGTTCCGGCGCCGCGGCCGCAGCGGTTGCGCCGCCCGCGGTCACGGTGAAGATGGGCGTGCCGACCTCGACGGTCTCGCCCTCCGACACGAGCAGCTCGCCGACGGTGCCCTCGAAGGGCGACGGCAGCTCCACCAGCGACTTGGCGGTCTCGATCTCGACGATCACCTGGTTCACCGCGACCTGCTCGCCGGGCGCGACCTTCCAGGCGACGATCTCCGCCTCGGTCAGGCCCTCGCCCACGTCGGGCAGGAGGAACTTCGACTCGCTCATGTGCGACTTCTCTCTGTCTGTGAAGGCGGGGTCTGTGAGGGCCGGGTCAATGGGGCCCGGGTACGTCAGTACGCGAGCGCCCGGTCGACGGCCTCGAGGATGCGGTCGGCGTCGGGGAGGTACAGCTCCTCGAGCTTCGCCGGCGGGAAGGGGACGTCGAAGCCGGAGACCCGCAGAACGGGCGACTCGAGCGAGTAGAACGCCTTCTCGGCCACCGTCGCTGCCACCTCGGACGCCACCGACACGTTGCCGGGCGCCTCCTGCGCGATGATCAGCCGGCCGGTCTTCTGCACCGAGGCGATGACGGGACCGTAGTCGACGGGGGAGAGCGAGCGGAGGTCGACGACCTCGATGCTGCGACCCTCCTCGGCGGCGATCTCCGCCGCGCGCAAGGCCACGCTGACCATCCCGGCCCACGCGACGACCGTCGCGTCTGTGCCCGTGCGGACCACCCGGCTGGCGTGCAGCGGGGTCGGGTTCTCGACGAGATCGACCTCGCCCTTGGGCCAGTAGCGGCTCATCGGCTCGAAGAAGACGACCGGGTCGTCGGACTCGATGGCCTCCTGGATCATCCAGTAGGCGTCGTGCGGCGTCGACGGTGCGACGACCCGCAGGCCCGCGGTGTGGGCGAAGTACGCCTCCGGCGCCTCCTGGTGGTGCTCCACCGCGCCGATGTGTCCACCGTGCGGGATTCGGATGACGACCGGGAAGCGCATCCGCCCGCTGTGGCGGTTGGTCATCTTCGCGAGCTGCGTGGTGATCTGGTCGAAGCCGGGGAAGACGAAGCCGTTGAACTGGATCTCGACCACCGGCCGGTAGCCGCGCATGGCGAGGCCGATGGCCGACCCGATGATTCCCGCCTCGGCCAGCGGGGTGTCGAGCACGCGCTGCGGACCGAACTCCTTCTGCAGGCCCTCGGTCACGCGGAAGACGCCGCCCAGCGGGCCGACATCCTCTCCCATGATGAGCACACGGTCGTCTTCGGCGAGCGCGCGACGCAGCCCGGCGTTGAGGGCCTTCACCATCGGCAGCGACTGTATGCGCGGCTCGGGGGCGGCGGCGACCGGCTCGGCCGCGCTCCCGTCGCCCTCCGCGCTGGTGTCGTGCTCGGCTGCGGCGGCCTCCTCGCCGACCTCGGCGGACGCCTGAGCGTCGTGGTGGGCCGTGTCGTGGTGGGCCGTGTCCTCACCCTCGGCGGCGGCGGCCTCGTCGTCGATCACGAACTCGCGCGTCCACTCCTGCTCGGCGACGTGCTCTTCGAGCACGCGGGAGCCGGGATCGCTCTCGATGATCTCGACGACGTCGATCGCCTGCGTGTCGAGCGACGTGCTGTCGGTCGCCGACGCGTCGTCCTCCTGGCCTGTCTCCACCAGTTCGGCCTCCACGTATTCGGCCTCGCTTCTCACATCGCTCATGCGTCACCTCCGAACGACGCCTCGTAGTCCTCGAACCAGCGTCGCTGCTCCTCCGTCAGCGGATGCGGCTCACTGTAGACGTGCTCGAACATCGAGGCGACGGACGGCGACGTCAGCTCGAGGGTGCGCCGGCGGATGTCGGCGGCCAGGTCGGCCGCCTCCTCGTCCGCGCTGTCGAAGAACGCCTGGCCGACGCCCTGCTGCTCCAGGAAGACGCGGAACCGCAGGATCGGGTCGCGTTCCGCCCAGTAGGCGAGCTCGTCGTCGCTGCGGTACTTGCTGGGGTCGTCGCTGGAGGTGTGCGCGCCCATCCGGTACGTCAGCGCCTCGATCATGCTCGGCCCCTCTCCGGAGCGCGCGTCGTCGAGGTGCTTCGCCGTCACGGCGTAGGCCGCGAGCACGTCGTTGCCGTCGATCTGCACGCCCGGGATGCCGAAGCCGCTGGAGCGCAGGTAGAGCGGGGTGCGCGACTGGGTCGACACCGGCACCGAGATGGCCCAGTGGTTGTTCTGCAGGAAGAAGACCTGCGGGGTCTGGTAGCTCGCGGCGAAGACGTACGCCTCGTTGACGTCGCCCTGGCTCGTCGCGCCGTCGCCGAAGTAGGCGATCGTCGCCGCGTCGACCTCCGGGTCGCCGGTGCCCACCACCCCGTCGAACTTCATGCCCATCGCATACCCGGTCGCGTGCAGCGTGTGGGAGCCGATGACGAGCGTGTAGAGGTGGAAGTTGCCGACCGCGGGGTCGGTCGGGTCCCATCCGCCGTGGGTGGTGCCGCGCAGCAGGCCGATGATGCCGATCGGGTCGATGCCGCGGATCATCCCGACCACGTGCTCGCGGTAGGACGGGAAGAGGTGGTCCTGCGGCTTCGCCGCGCGCGCCGATCCCACCTGCGCGCCCTCCTGGCCGTGGCTGGGCACCCAGAGCCCGAGCTGCCCCTGCCGCTGGAGGTTCGCCGCCTCCGTGTCGAACGCGCGGACGCGGACCATGTCGCGGTAGAAGCGGCGGTAGTCGTTCTCGTCGAGTCGCTCCAGATAGGGCAGGTACTCGGCTGACGTCTCGCTCGGCTGGAACCGACCCTCTGCGGTCAGCAGCTGGACGGTGTTCGCCGGGCGCGGATTCTCGTTCGTCGCAACCACCGTACTAACCTAACCGCTTCGCCGGGTGGTCATTTGGTAGGTTCCACACAATATCGGCCGTGACCTGCAGGAGTTTCTCCACAGATTCTTCCTCTCCGACGCTGATGCGAATGCCCTCCGGCGGGAAGGCGCGCACCGTGAGACCCGCGTCGAAGAACGCATCGTTGGCCGCGGCGGTCTGCTCGCCGGTGGCCAGCCAGACGAAGTTTCCCTGCGCCTCCGGCACCGCCCAGCCCTGCGCGAGGAGCGCCTCCCGGAGCCGGTCGCGGACCATGGCGATGCGCGCCACCCGCTCCATCAGCTCCTCTTCAGCGTCGATCGAAGCGAGAGCCGCGACGCGCGCGGCGTCGGTCACCGAGAGCGGAACGGCGGCCGAGCGCGCCGCGTCGAGCACCGCCTGCGGCCCCACGGCATAGCCGATGCGGAGCGCCGCCAGGCCGTACGCCTTGGAGAAGGTGCGCAGCACGACGAGGTTGGGGTATCGGGACAGCAGCGGGATGCCGTCGACCGCAGCGTCGTCGGTGACGAACTCGTAGTACGCCTCATCGAGCAGCACGAGCAGGTCGGACGGGACCCGCGCCATGAACGCCTCGAAGGCCTCCGCGGTGACGATCGTGCCGGTCGGGTTGTTGGGCGTGCACACGATCACGACACGGGTGCGCTCGGTGATCGCGTCGGCCAGCGCATCCAGATCGTGGCTGCCGTCAGGCAGGTTGGGCACCTGGACGCTGGTCGCGCCGGCGACGGTCACGAGCCCCGGGTAGGCCTCGAACGAGCGCCAGGGGTACACGACCTCGTCGCCTGCCCCGGCCGCGGCGGAGATGAACTGCGACAGCAGCGCGACCGAGCCGCTGCCGAGGTGCACCTCGCCGACGCTCACGCCGTGGCGCTCCGCCAGGCGCTCGCGCAGGTCGGCGCCGCCCGCGTTGGGGTATCGGTTCAGGTCGTGCAGCGTAGCCGCGACGGCCTCCACCACCGAGGGGAGGGGCGGGTACGGGTTCTCGTTGCTCGACAGCTTGAAGCCGTCCGCCGGCGCCGGGCGCCCCTGCCGGTAGGCCGGGACGGCGACGATCTCGGGGCGCAGTCTCACGCCGAGCGTGTCTTCGGAACTCACAGACCCAACTTAGCCGCGGCCGCATGCCGGGAGGAGAATTCCCTCAGGCCTGTGGATAACTCCGGCCGAAGGTGAGCCGGGCGGCGCAGTTCAGGAGCGCGAGGCCGAACAGCCCGGAGACGACGGCCTGCACGACCTCCCACCACGGCAGCACGTGATCCCTCGGGAAGAGGGAGACCACTCCCGATAGGACGAACAGAAGCCCGAGCCACCAGCCCGCCCGCGGCCGCGCCGTCAGCCGCCACCACGGGCGCGGCGGCGCGACCGGCTCGTCGCGGCCGCGGAACGACCGGGCCAGAGCGACGATCGTGACCAGGAAGACGGCTTCGATGACGATGGTGAGCGCCGCTGTCGGCAGAACGAGGCCGAGCACCGCGGCAAAGGCGCGGACGAGCACGACCTGGCCGAGCAGGAAGCCGAGCTTGTGCCACGGATTCGTCACCCGCAGCGGCCACCACTGCAGCGGCGGGTACTGCCTCTTCTCCAGCGCGGCGACCGTCGTCGCGCGGTCGAAGGGCGAGCGATCGAATTGAGCCACGGGCCGACTCTAGCGACGGCCCTGTACCCCGCCCCTCCGCCCTGGGAGGATGAGGTCATGCGATTCCTGCTCAGACTGATCATCAACGCCTTCGCCCTGTGGCTCACGACGCTGATCGTCAGCGGCGTGACCGTGCACCCGTATGCGCCCGGCGCCACAGCCGCCGTGCTCACCTACCTGCTCATCGCGCTGATCTTCGGCGTGGTGAATGCGGTCATCGGAACGGTCGTCCGGATCGTCGCCATCCCGCTCTACATCCTCACGCTCGGGCTGATCTCGCTGGTGGTCAACGCGTTCCTCCTCTTCATCGTCTCCTGGATCAGCGACGCGATGGGCTTCGGGCTGCACATCGACGGCTTCTGGTCCGGCGTGCTCGGTGCGCTCGTGCTCGGCATCATCGCGTGGCTGCTCGACCTGGTCTTCCTCCGGCCCTCGCGCCGCAGCTGAGGTCAGCGGCGGCCGCGCGCGTGCGGGAGAATGGTGGGGTACCCGCCGCCTGATCCCGCGAGGAGCACCATGACCGCCCTGCCTCCCCAGCCGCTCAGCCCGCTCGACGGCCGCTACCGGTCCGCCGTGATCGGGCTCGGTGACCACCTGTCGGAGGCCGGTCTCAACCGTGCGCGCGTGCAGGTCGAGGTGGAGTGGCTGATCTACCTGACCGAGCACAGGATGTTCGGCTCGTCGCCGCTGACCGGCGAGCAGAAGCAGGCGCTCCGGGCCCTCGCCGACGACTTCGGCCAGCCCGAGATCGACCGCCTCGCCGAGCTGGAGGCGACCACCAAGCACGACGTCAAGGCGGTCGAGTACCTCGTGCGCGAGCGCCTGCACGCGCTCGGGCTCGACCACATCGCCGAGCTGACCCACTTCGCCGCGACCAGCGAGGACATCAACAACCTCTCCTATGCGCTGACCGTGAGCGCAGCCGTGCGGGAGTCGTGGCTGCCGAAGTTCCGCGCCGTCATCGCGGAGCTGCGGGCGCAGGCGAAGCAGTACCGCGACGACGCGATGCTCGCCCGCACGCACGGCCAGCCGGCGACCCCGACCACGATGGGCAAGGAGCTCGCCGTCTTCGTGCACCGCCTGGAGCGCGTGCGCACCCAGATCGAGGGCGGCGTCCACCTGGGCAAGTTCAGCGGCGCCACCGGCACCTTCGCCGCGCACCTCATCGCGGACCCCGAGGCCGACTGGCCCCGCATCTCCCGCGAGTTCGTCGAGAGCCTGGGCCTCGACTGGAACCCGCTGACGACGCAGATCGAGTCGCACGACTGGCAGGCGGAGCTGTACGCGCGCATCTCGCACGCCAACCGCATCCTGCACAACCTGTGCACCGACATCTGGACCTACATCTCCCTCGGCTACTTCCGGCAGGTGCCCGAGCCGGGCGCGACCGGGTCGTCGACGATGCCGCACAAGGTGAACCCGATCCGCTTCGAGAACGCGGAGGCCAACCTGGAGCTGTCGAGCGCCGTGCTCGACTCGCTCGCCGCCACCCTCGTCACCAGCCGCCTGCAGCGCGACCTCACCGACTCGACCACCCAGCGGAACATCGGCGTCGGGCTCGGCCACTCCCTCCTCGCCCTCGACAACATCGAGCGCGGCCTCGGCCAGATCGCGATCGACCGCGGCGTCCTCACCGACGACCTCGACGCGAACTGGGAGGTGCTGGCGGAGGCCATCCAGACCGTGATCCGCGCCGAGGTGACGGCCGGCCGGTCCACCATCTCCGACCCGTACGCCCTGCTCAAGGAGCTCACCCGCGGCAAGCGCGTGGATCACGCGGCGCTGACCGAGTTCGTGAACGGGCTGGAGATCGGTCAGGCCGCGAAGAACCGCCTGCTCGCGCTCACCCCCGCCGGGTACATCGGTCTGGCGTCGGAGCTCGTCGACTACCTCTGAGCCGGGAGCGCTCAGCCGTCCGCGCGCTGCGCGTCAGTGACCGCGCGGGCGGTCGTCGCCTTCCGCGCGTGCGCGGGCCGCTTTGGCGCGCGCCTCGGCGTCCTGCTCGTGGATGTCCTCCACCTCGGCCTCGGTCGGCTTGAACGCGAGCGCGAACAGGGCGAGCAGCACCAGCGCCAGGATGAACGTGACCCCCAGGCCGACGGCGGCGAGGAGGAACTCTCGGGTGGCGATGAGGACGATCAGCCCGACGAACACGGCGAGTCCGCCGGAGATGGCGAGCAGCTCGACCGGCAGGAAGCGGTCGCGGCGGCTGGGCTGAAGGTTCTGGGTCACTCGGGGGTCTTTCTTGTCGCGCGGGGTCACGATGCGCCCTCCGCTCCGCGGGAGCCGGACGTGCCGTGCGCGCTGCGCAGGGTGGCGGCGCCGATCGCCTGGAACACGCCGACGACGACCGCCCAGGCGCCGAAGAGCCCGATCGCGAGCACGGCATCCGCCGGGGCGAACAGCAGCACCAACGCCAGCACCGCGGTGATCGCGCCGGTGATCAGCCAGTCGCGCGCCGCCGCATCCCTGCTGCGCTCCCGGAGGCCGTTGTACAGCTCCAGGATGCCGGTGAGCGCCGCCCACACGGTCACGAGGTAGAGGAAGAGGCCCAGGCCGGACGCGGACAGGGCCAGTGCGAGCACCCCCGCGAGCGCCCCGATGCCGCCCTGCACCGCGAAGAGCGTGCGCGTGACGCGGCGGCCGGCCAGCATCCCGCCGAGCACGCCGGTCGCCAGCCCGTCGAGCACGGCGAAGGCGCCGAACACGATGAGGCCGAACATCGGCGTGTGCGCATCGCGCGTGAACGTGATGACGGCACCGGCGGCGAGCGCCACGACGGCACGGACGGCAGGGACGACCCAGTACCGGCTGTGTGCGTGGATGTTCGTCTGCTGGGCAGGGACGGCGGTCGCCACGGAGGCCCTCTTTCGTACGGATTCGGCTCCCAGTCTAGTCGCGGCCTTCCTGCGCGTTCGCCGCATCGGGATGCCGCCCATCGCTACGATCTCCCCATGCGGATCGGTTTCGCGATACTCCGTGCGGTGGTCGTGGTCGTCATGGTCGCCGCGGTGGCGGCCCAGCTCACGCGCAGCATCCAGGTCACGGCCGCGGCGGGCGGGAGCGTCGCCGGGCTCCTCGTGAACTTCTTCAGCTTCTTCACGATCGACTCCAACGTGCTCGGCCTCGTGGTGCTGGCGATCGGCGCGGTGCTGCTGCTCGTGCGACGCGGCGACGACCCCGAGTGGTTCACCGCGCTGCGGGCGGCGGCCGTCACCTACCTCGTGACCACCGGCGTCGTCTACAACCTGCTGCTGCGGAACATCCCGCTCCCGCAGGGCACCACGGTCGCGTGGTCGAACGAGGTGCTGCACGTAATCGCGCCGGCGTACCTGCTCATCGACTGGCTCTTCGCGCCCGGCCGCACGCCCCTGCGGCTACGAACGGTGTGGGGCATCGCCGTCTTCCCGATCGTCTGGGCGGTGTACACGCTGCTGCGCGCACCGATCGCCGCGGACCCGGTGTCGGGGAAGCAGCCGTGGTACCCGTACCCGTTCCTCAACCCGCAGACGAGCCAGAACGGCTATCTCTCGGTCGCGTTCTACGTGCTGCTGATCGCCGTCGTCATCCTCGCCGTCGGGTACGGCGTCGTGTGGATCTCGCGCCGGTGGCGCGGCGGGCGTCCGCTGCCGAGCGTCTCGGCGGCCGATCCCGCCTGAGCGTCGCCGCCCTCGCTCAGGCCGCGGAGGACCGCGGCTCGGGCTCTTCGGCGCGCGCCCACGCCACGAAGGTGGCGAGTGCGGCCAGCCCCAGCAGGAACGCCCCCGTCGGCGTCACCGTGTCCGGCCAGCCGTGCTGCGTGAGCATGACGGACACCATCCCGGCCAGCACGCCGCACGCACTGACGACCGCGAACGCGAACGAGATGACCCGGGCCGCGCCGCCGAGGACGAGGCCGCGCACGACCAGCGCGACCGATCCGATCAGCCACAGCGTGGCGACGGGGAGGGAGAGGAGGAGGCTGAGCGAGTCGCGCAGGAGCACGCCCGGCGTGAGATAGAGGAGGGCGGCGGCGATCAGCAGCACCGCGACGAGGCCGGTGAAGGCGAGCGCCCGCGCGCCGTCCGTGCGCAGCCGCAGGATCGGGCGCGTCAGCGTCGTCCACGTGAAGGCGAGCGCGAATGCGATCAGGGCGAGCGCCACGCTGCCTGCGCCCTGCAGCACGGGGAGGAGGATGCCCAACATGCTCCCATTGAACACCTGCGCGGCGGTCGTCGCGTCCTCCGGGAGGATGATCCGCGCCGCTGCGTTTCCGCCCTGAGATCGTCACAGGACGCCATTCTTGACCCCTTGATGGGGGTCGCCGCGATGTGATGTCATCCTGTTATGCGATTGATCTTCCGGGCCCTTCTCGTCGTGTCGGTGGTCGCTGTGGCGGTCGTGGTGTTCTCGGCCCTCGGTCTGGCGCAGACCAGCGGTGTGCGCTGCGGGGACGAGGTCATGAAGCCGACCGACCGGTGCGCGCCGATGAAGACCACGTTCTCGGCCTACCAGGATCAGGGACGGTCCTATCAGGAGATGGAGGCCGTCTCCGACGAACTCCACGCCACGCAGACGGGGTGGTTGGTGGCGGGCAGCATCATCTTCGTGCTCTCCGCGGCCGGCGCCGTCTTCGCCTGGCGGCGGGACCGCGGGCCCTCCGGCCGCGCACGCTATCGGACGTCAGAAGTCTCAGGCGTCCACTGAGCGGCGAGCCCGGCCGCGGCGCGCCCTGCGCACCCCGCGTCGCACAGCCCACGGGATCATCCCGACGGCCAGGGCCGCCACGAGGGTCCCTGCGCTGAGGAGCACCAGCCTGGCCGGCAGACTTCCCCCGGTCGGGAGCGCACCGACCGGGTACTCGATGTACTTCGCGGCGGTGCGCGCCACAGGTTCGCCCGCGAGCTGTGCGATGTCGCGGAGCACCGGCTCGAACGCCGACTCTCCGGCGGGCCGGCCGCCCGGCGTGATCGTGCGGTCGACGTGTCCGGCCTGGTCCAGCGGAGTGGTCAGCAGCGTGAGGCCGTGCGCGGTCGTGACGCTGCCGCCGTCCGCGACGGGCACGACGTGGGCGAGGAACGCCGCCGCTCCATACAGTTCGGCCGCGGCGGCGACATCCAGCTCGTGGACGCCGTCTTTCAGGGCCAGTCCGTAGGTCGGCTGGAACCACGGCATCGTCGCCGCCAGGGGGTAGGGATAGTCGGCGAGCGCGATCGTGTTGACCGGCATCGTCTCCGCCGGTCCGGCTCGCCACGCCGGGTAGCCGACTGCGGCGGCGATGCGGGTCGCTTCCTCGGTGCCGACGTACCGCTCGACCAGGTGGAGCGCCCCCGCGATGCCCGAACTCACTCCGGCGGTGGTGAGGACCATCC
>Ga0209563_100330_pt1 | contig 18492 bp, 15 predicted proteins | sample AraplaCvi_mMF_r2_FD_184271 | JGI IMG/M metagenome (GOLD analysis project Ga0209563, IMG submission 184271) | Arabidopsis root microbial communities from North Carolina, USA - plate scrape CL_Cvi_mMF_r2 (SPAdes) (version 2) | ecosystem: Host-associated > Plants > Roots > Endosphere | place: USA... | reverse complement strand
GATCGCATGCGATGTCTTCGCCGCAAGACGCAAGTGCCCGGGCCGGATGCCGATGCGGCATGTGCCGTTCGCAGCGGTGCCGCGACGGATCGGCACGTCGATGCCGATCGGCAGTCGCGCGCTGCCGTTACCGTTCAGTTCGCTCGTGAGCATGTTCATAGGCGGATCGTTGAAGACGGCCGCGGCGTCCACGTCGACCGGTGCGTTGTAGACGTCGAGCGTCGGGCCGAATTGCAGCACGCGGCCTTTATCCACGATTGCCGTATAGCCGCCCAGCAGCAATGCTTCAAGAGGCTCCGTGGTCGCGTACACCACGGTCGTCTTGCCGTCCGCGAAAAGCGTGGCGAGTTCCATGCGCAATTCTTCGCGCAGCTTGTAGTCGAGATTGACGAGCGGTTCGTCGAGCAATACAAGCGATGTGCGCTTCACGAGCGCGCGCGCCAGCGCGCACCGCTGTTGCTGGCCGCCTGACAGTTCACTCGGCCGCCGCTCCAGCAGATGCTCGATATGCAGTTTTGCGGCGACTTCCTGCACGCGCCGGCGAATTTCGGCGGGGTCGGTCTTCTGAAGCTGGAGCGGCGAGGCGATGTTCTGAAACACCGTCATCGCCGGGTAATTGATGAACTGCTGATAAACCATTGCAAGGTTGCGCTGGCGCACACTGACGCCTGTCACGTCCTGACCGTCTACGAGCACGCGGCCCGCACTTGGCCTGTCCAGTCCCGCCATGACGCGCATTAGCGTGGTCTTGCCGGCCTGGGTAGGACCGAGCAACACATTGATGGCGCCTGGCACGAGACGCAAATTCACGCCGTACAGATACGGTTGCCCGCCAGAAACGACACTCACTTGCTCCAGTTCCAGGACCAAATTGCTCTCCTTTCGGGCGCGAGATATGTCTGGGTGTCTGTGCGCCGTCCGCGGAGCCGGAGCTTCGCGAAGGCGTCAATTGGTTTGCACTCTTATTACACGCAGCAAACAGAATGTCCCTTTTGTTGGTTTGCGTTTAAATCGGGGTTAACCTTACGAAAGGCGGAAATAGAGAACCTTGTCGATTCGGGTGTTCGCAAGCGCGACCAGCAGCCTTCGGTTTGCTCTGGATGCCCAACAATTGGGAAGGCGATTTACGCCGCTTCCCTGTCCGATTTAACCTTTCGACTTAGGTTTACGTAATAATCGGCCACGCTGCCGTTTCGATTCACTAACCATTAAAAATGCGCAGGTCATGGCTTTTAGCGAACCAAGGTCTCCATTTTTCAGGTGGATCGTCTCTTCGGCTCAAAACCTGAGCGCCGAGAACCGGCAAATACTTCTCGCCAATCTTTTCACGCGAACGTGGTCAATCGTGTTCGCGTCGATCTGCGAAATCAGCGTCTGCGCCACGGCCTACTATCTGTATCCAAACCTGCTATATGCGAGTTGGACAGGCGCCGTTGTTGCGCTGCTCATGGTGCGTCTCTGGCTTATCTGGCTGTGTCGCCGCTGTAGTGCGCGGGATTTGCCCACGTCTACCTCCGCGTTTGTGTTCGCAAGTATTCTGTGGAGCGCGTTGTTTGGCTTCGGTAGTTTGCTGTGCAATATCAGCGGCGACGCGACGCTCTTTCTGCTTGGCAATGTTTGCGCCGTCGGCGTTGTCGGCGGGCTGGCCGGACGCAATGCGGCCACGCCGCGGCTGGTCATGCTGCAGATCCTTTTTATTCTCGGTTTGCTGGGAGTCGGCGCCGCGCTGTCGCCCGGCTCAGGAAAACTCGTGCTGCTGTTTCAGGCACCGTTCTGTGCCGCCGGTTTTCTGACCGTTGCGCTGCGCAGTAATCGCGATACGGTCGCGCTGCTGCTCGCGCGCGAAAACAGTCAGCGGCTTGCGCATCACGATAGCCTGACGGGCTTGCCGAATCGGGCGCGCATTAATGAACTGCTGCTGGAGCGCACGGCGGTGGGCTCGTCGCATCGCGAGCCATTGTTCGCCGTTCTATTGATCGACCTGGACGGCTTCAAGGCAATCAACGACAGCCTGGGTCATGCCGCCGGCGACCAGATTCTCCAGGAGGCCGCGGTCCGCTTGCGCGAAGTGCTGCCTGCGGCCGACATCGTCGGACGCCTTGCGGGCGATGAATTCGTGGTCATTTCAGAAGCACCCGACCCGTCCCGCGATGTCCGCGTGCTCGCGGACAGAATCGTCAAAACCTTGGCCCGGCCCTTCGCGTTGAGTGAGGCGCTCGTGCATATTGGCGCGAGTGTGGGCGTCGCGCTGTGTCCCGAGCACGCGACGACCGGGCCGCAATTGCTTATCTGCGCCGACCGCGCGTTGTATGCGGTCAAGCGCAGCGGCAAGAGCGCGTACGTCATTTTCGACGCGGAGCAACATGTATCCGACGAAAACCTGAGCCTGCTGCGCAGCGACCTTGAAGGGGCGCTGCGTTCGTTCAGCGGACTGCGCATGGAGTATCAGCCGATTGTCGATGTGGCCAGCGGCTTTGTGACGGGCCGCGAGGCGCTGATTCGCTGGAAGCATCCGACACGCGGCGAGCTGTCGCCCTCGGCTTTCATTCCGACTGCCGAGCGTACCGGCCTGATCCTCGCGCTCGGCGAATGGGCGCTATTGCAGTCGTGCAAGGAAGCGGTCATGTGGCGCGACAAGGTTCCGGTTGCGGTCAATGTATCGCCGGTGCAATTGCGTGAAGAGACGTTTGCGTCGATCGTTGCGGGCGTGCTTCGCAAGACGCGGCTTCCGCCCGAGCGTCTTAACATCGAGGTGACGGAGACGGTACTGCTGAACGACGACGTCGTGACCCGGCGCAATATTTCGCGGTTGCGTGCATTGGGTATCGGCCTTGCACTCGACGATTTCGGCACGGGCTTCTCGACGATGTCGACGCTCGTGCGTTTCACTTTCGACAAGCTGAAGATCGACAGTTCGTTTGTCAAGGAGTCGGTGCATCGGCGCGAATCTGCTGCGGTCGTGCGAGGGATCGTCGCATTGGCACGCGAGATCGGTATGCCGACCACGGCGGAAGGCATCGAAACTGAAGAGCAACTTGACTTCGTGCGCCGTTCCGGCTGCACGCACGCGCAGGGTTTTTTACTCGGCAGACCGGTGCAAGGCTGCGAGATCGCGCGCATCGACGAAAAGCTGCCGGCGCAGTCGGTGAATCCGGCCTAGGCGGTTTCATGACTGCGGCGCAATACGGCGGCTTTATCCGACAGTGAGGAACACGTGGACTCGACACTCAAATTCCAGCTACGGCTCACCGTCTCGCCAGAACTTGCCAGTGCATTGCGCGCCGATTCTTCCGGCGCGGCGCATGTCCCGCTTCAACGGATTTTGCATCGGCATAACGCGACCGTAATTTGTCAGTACGACGCATTTGCGGATTATGTGAGCGAGGCGGAGCGGCTCGGCATCGAAAGATATCCGCTCTATCAGTGGACGCGCGAGACGATCGAAAACCCGGAGAAGAAAGCGAAGTACCTGCGCTCGTTCACCGTCTACGTGAATGGCGAACAGATCTACGACAAGCGAACCGCCGATGCAATGGAGACCGAACTATTAGCGCTATGCGGTGAGAGCGGCGCATCCGGCGGTATTGAAAGCGGTATCGAGCGCATTTCGAAGTTCGATACGAATCCAGCCGGCAATCCACAGCCTCCCGGTCGTTAGCGTTTGACCCGTTTCATTCAACTGTCACTGTTTCGCGACTAGGATCACTGGTCAAGCCGCCAGTCCTTCCTACCCACAAAACATAGACATGTCGAACACAAAAAACGCTAAGGCTTCGCCGGCCGATCAGGGCGCTTCCATCGTTTCGCGTCGCGGGTTCCTGAAGTTCGCCGGCGCATCGAGTCTCGCTAGTGCAGCCAACGCGCTGTCGACGGCGCGCGCCGCAGGCACAACGCCGGACGGCACACCGGAGCAGGTACACCTGACCTGGGGCAACGATCCATCCAATGAAGTCACGGTGTCGTGGGCGTCGCTCGCGGCTGCCGTGAAGCCGCATTTGCGTATTGGCCGCGTTGGAGAAGGCAAACGGATCGTGCATGGCGTGCAGACCACGTACACCGACGGCCTCAACGGCGAAGTGGTATTCAACTATCACGCGCGTCTGCGCGATCTCAAGCCGGACACGAGTTACGAATACGAGGTCACGGCCGATAACGACAGCAATGCGGCGCAGCCCTTCAGCGGCAGCTTCCGCACGGCACCGCGAGGCCGCGCACCGTTTCGCTGGACGAGTTATGGCGACCTCGCCACGCCGAATACCGGCTGGGTGCTCTCGTCGCCGCAAAGCCGGTTCGCCGTGCAGGCGGTCGAGCGCTTTCAGCCGCTCTTTCACCTGCTCAACGGCGATCTTTGTTATGCAAATCTGAACCCGACACAGCAGCCGGAAGTGTGGCGCGACTTCGGCAACAACTGCCAAACTTCAGCCGCGAATCGACCGTGGATGCCATGCCCCGGTAATCACGAGATCGAGTTTCACAACGGCGAGCAAGGGTTCGCGTCGTACCTCGCGCGCTACGCGTTGCCTGACAATCACACGCGATTTCAGGGGCGCTGGTACAGCTTCCGCGTGAGCTCGGTGCTGTTCATTTCGCTCGATGCCGACGACGTCGTCTATCAGGACGCCGCCGCGTTCGTGGGCGGGCCGGCACCGCTCGTGCCGGCAGCGAGCACCGGGAATCCGCCGATCGAGCCCGGCACGTCCTTTTATGTGCGAGGCTACAGCGGCGGCGAGCAAACGCGCTGGCTGGAGAAGACGCTCCGCCACGCGGCCCAGGACGACGACGTCGACTGGATCGTCGTGCAGATGCATCAGGACGCGTTGAGTTCTTCGAAGACGGGCAACGGTTCGGACAAAGGCATCCGCGAAGCCTGGCTTCCGCTTTTCGACCGTTATGGCGTGGACCTCGTGCTATGCGGCCACGATCACGACTATGAGCGCAGCTATCCCGTGCGCGGCTGCAATCACAACAAGGGCACCGATATCGCAACGGGTCGTCCCGTCGATACATTGCAGCCCAAGCCGGTCATGTCGGCGATTTCTGCTGGGGCGTCCACATTCGATACGAGCCACGGCACGATCCACCTGATTCTCGGCGGCGGCGGCACGAGCGCACCGCTCGACGTGTATGGCCTCGACGCGGGCACCGGCCTGCCGCAAGCGCGCATTTTCACGCGGCCTAACCGTCCGGCTCCAGGCAGCACGGCGGGCACGTTCGTGCGAGCGAGCGCCGATGCGGTGGAAGACGCAATCTGGTCCGCGCAACGAGACACCGGCACCGGCTACGGCATCGCCGTGTTCGATCATGAGCCGGGCCATCCGGGCGGCGAGACGACCATCACGATGAACTACTATCACGCACCCGGCGCGGACCAGACGCCTACATCGAACTATGAACTGTTCGAAACCATCGAGCTGAAGAAGAAACGCAAGCGCTGACGCGCGAGCCGGGGAGAGGCAAGAAGCAAGGGGAAGAGACGGCGCGGCAGGTTTTGTTACACGTCTTACCGGTACGCGATGAGGCGGTTACAGAAGCCTTTCGAATCGCCGGTTATACTCGCGCCGTCTCATAAAAACCAAAGACCTCTTATGTCGAAGCGAATCCTGAAAATTGTGGCTGTTGCAGCGCTCACGAGCGCGGCGTCGTTGTCGGCTGTGGCCGGCGATATGAACAATGCGCTTGGCGGCGCGCTCGGCGGCGTAGCGGGTGCGGCACTGGGCGGCGCGGTCGGCGGCAGCACGGGCGCTGTGATCGGCGGCGCGGTGGGCGGCGGCGCGGGCGGCGCGGTGACGTCTAACCGCCGCGAGCGCACGGGCGCCATCGTAGGCGGCGCGCTGGGCGGCGGTGCGGGCACCGCGGCCGGCAACGCCATGGGCGGACGTGGCGGCGGCCTGATCGGCGCAGCGCTAGGCGGCGGCGCGGGCTCCGCGCTCGGCGGCAATATCTCGCGCTCGAACTCGTATGCCGACGACTACTCGCGCGATTACCGCTCGGGCAAGAAGCATCATAAGCATCGGCATTACGACTAAGCGGTACGCCTGAGTGCTTCGGGACCGCACCGGCAATACACGTGCGGCCCGGAGACTTATGCCTTCGAAGATCCCGACGTAAACGCAAGCACCGCTTCCTTGAAGCTGGCGCTGCCATACACTTCTTCGATCAGGTCGTCATCGTCGAGTCGTTTTTCGACTACGATGCGGCGCAAGCTCTCCTTCACGGCTTTCTGCGTGACGGGCGAGAGCGCCATCAACCGCTCTGCAAGCGTATGCGCCGCTTCCTGCAACAGGCCAGGCGCGCAGACCTGATAGACGTATCCGCAGGCCAGCGCTTCGTCGGCCGTCAGATAGTCGGCGAGCAGCAGCATCTTTTTGACGCGCGGCGTGCCCAACGCCGCCTGGAGCCGCGCGATGTTGCGCGATGAAAGCGTATTGGACAGCGTTTTCGCAATCGGCGCGCCAAAGCGCGATGCGTCGCTGCAAACGCGGAAATCGCAGGCCGTGGCAAGCGCCAGACCCCCACCCACGGCCCAGCCGTCTATCACCGCGATGGTCGGCTTCGCAATTCGCTCGACCGTGCCGATCACGCGCTCCACGAACGCTTCGTATGCAACGCCGTCGCGACCATCGCGGAAGCCCGTGAAATAGCCGATGTCCGTGCCGGAGATGAAAGACTTGCCGCCGGCGCCGCGCAACAGAATGCAGCGCACGCTGATATCCACTTCACACTGCGCGACGAGTGCGAGTAGCGACTCGTACATGTCGAGCGTCATCGCGTTGTGCCGCTCGGGTCTGTCGATCAGGATCTCCGCCGCGCCCGAAGGGTCGACGCTCAGGCTGACCAGTTCGCTCATGATGCGGCTCCGTTGATCTCCGCGAAGATCTCTTCGTTATGTTCACCGAGCAACGGTGGATGGCGGCGCACGGTCGGCGGCGTGCCGAGCAGCTTGACGGGAAAGCCGATGTTCTTGACCTTGCCCTCGTTCGGATGATCGATTTCCATGCACATGTTGCGATGCCGGGCGTGGTCGCTTTCAAACGCTTCGGGATACGAAAGAATGGGGCCCGCTGGTATGCCAGCCGCGAGCAATACGTCGACCCATTCGCTGCTGTCGCGTTTGCCGAATTCCTGCTCCAGCACTTCGATCATCGCCTCGCGATTTTTCAGACGCAGCGACACGTTGGCGTAGTCGGCATGGTCGATCAGATCCGGCCGCTCCAGCACGTGGCACAGCTTGGTCCATAGTTTCTGGTTCGTCGCGCCCATGACGAAGTAACCGTCCCGGGCCTTCACCGCCTGATACGGCGCGCTCATCTTGTTGCTCGTGCCGAGCGGCGTCGGCGGCACGCCCGTGCCCCAGTAGTCGGACATGTCCCAGATCGAGAAGGCCATGATCGAATCGAACAGCGACGCGTCGATATGCTGGCCTTCCCCGGTTTTCTGCGCACCGATATAAGCCGACAGGAGACCGTACACTGCAAACATCGCGCAGCCAATATCGGCCACCGGTACGCCCGCCTTGACAGGCTTGCCGCCTTTGTAGCCCGTCACACTCATCACACCGGACATGGCTTGCGCCATCAGATCGAAGCCGGGCCGCGACGCCCAAGGCCCGCTTTGCCCGAAGCCTGAGATGCTCGCGTAGACGATCTTCGGGTTGATCGCCTTGATCGACTCGTAGTCGATTCGCAAACGCTGGACGACGCCGGGGCGGTAGTTTTCCACGATCACATCGGCCGTTTTGGCAAGCTTATAAAACAGCTCGCGCCCCTCGTCGCTCTTCAGGTCGAGCGTGACGGAGCGTTTGTTGCGGTTGAGATTAAGGAAGCCCATGCTGTCGGGGCCCTTCATCTTGAAGCCCATTGAACCGCGGGTCTGATCGCCTTCTGGCGGCTCGACCTTGATGACATCCGCGCCGAGGTCGGCCAGCATCATGCAGGCGAACGGGCCCGCCATGACCTGACTCACGTCCAGCACGCGAATGCCTTGCAGTGGGAGATGCGCAGATTCCGTCATGTCGAGCTTCCTCCTCGGATAAGTGGTGTGTTGTAGCTCCACTGTCGCCGAGTGCGCAGGCTGCCGCAAGAATCGCCGCGTCATGGCTGGTTTCGCGGTTCGCGAAACCGCCCCGGTGGTTTGGCTAGGCGCCGCCCTCCAGCAATTGAGCCACGACGTTGCGCAGCGTTTGCTCCTGAGCGTGTCCTTCGACGCAGGACAACACGTAGCTACGCCGGGACCAGTCTGCGTCGAGCTCGACCGAAGCGAGCGAATCCTCGGGATGGAAGCTCTGTAGAACATCGGGCGGCATCAAGCCGACGCCGAGACCGTGGCGCACCATGGCGAGCATCGTGTCGAAGCCGTTCACCGTGAAGTTGTTCGGGAACAGCCGCCCGCGGCTGCGATATGCGCGCTCGACCGCGGACAGCACCGCCGAGCCTTTGCCCAGACTCACAATGGGAAGGTCGAGAATGTCGTCTACGCCCACGGGCTCCCGCTCGAATGTGAAATGTGCGCGGCTATAAACCAGCACGAGCCGATCCTCCCTGTACGCGAACTTGTCCAGATCCAGAAAGCCGCTTTTCTTCTCGTAGATGCCCACGTCGATCACTTTGTCGCGCAGCAGTTGCTGCACGATCTTGCTGTTTTCCTCGACGATTTTCAGTGCGATCCGAGGGTACTTGCGCTGGATCGCGGCGATTTCACGAGCGAGGAACTGAATGACAACCGCTTTCGGCGCGCCAATGATGATGCGTCCGTCGAGCCCATGATTGAGCGCCTGTGCGTCGCCTTCCATGCGGTCGATCAGGTTGTCGATCTGCCGGACATACGCCAGTAACTTCGCGCCTGACTCGGTGATCTCCACGCCGTGCGGCACGCGCCTGAAGAGCTTCGCGCCAAGTTGATCCTCCAGGTCCGACACGCGCCGCGACGCTGCCGCGACTGCCAGGCTCAGCTTGTCGGCAGCGCGCGAGATGCTGCCTTCTTCCGCAATGGTCAGCATCAGCCGGACGGTTGTCGTGTCGAATTTCACTTTGTCTCCACTTGTATCGAACGAGGATGGGCGCGCGCCGCCCGATAGTTTAGTGTGCCGCGGCAGGCGGCATCCGGAACCGGTGCGTCGGATGAACGCCGCGCACCGATCGCCGCATCGACCATGGCGTTCTGACGGTAACGATAACGAAAACGCTATCGCCACATACCGTTTCGACATTGGAGCTCTCGCGTTTGCGTCCGTACACTTGTCATTCAGCATGTGCATACAAGTACAGCGTCACGCTGCACCGCACATGCATACCGACAACGACGAATGGTCTTGAACGGCCATCTTGACGGAGACACGTTTTGGACAAGCCCACCAGTTCGCTCACGGCCGCCGCAGTGCGTCCCGCCCGGTTCAACTTCCGTTGGCATGTGCTCATCTGGTTGCTGATCGGCGGGATTATCAACTACATGGACCGCGCGAGTCTTTCCATCGCAGCGCCGGGCATGATCCAGGAACTCGGCCTGACGCGCACGCAGATCGGCCTGCTAGGCAGCGTTTTTGCGTGGACGTATGCGGTGATGCAATTGCCGGCGGGCTGGGTGATCGACCGCTTCGGCGCGAAACGCGCTTATGCGTTCGCCATGATCTGGTGGAGCGTCGCCACGTGGCTCACCGGTGTGGTCGGTTCGATCTCCGGACTCATCGTGATGCGCGCGTTGCTCGCGGTGGGCGAGGCGCCGTGCTGGCCGACGTCGGCGAAGATCACTGCCGCGTGGTTTCCGGCGAAAGAGCGCGGCTTTGCGACGGGCGTATGGGATTCGTCTTCAAAGTGGGGGCCGGCCATCGCGCCGGCCATGCTCGTCGCGCTGATGGTCGCGTTCGGCTGGCGCTCGCTCTTTCATGTGACGGGTGCTTTCGGTATTGCGTTTGCGCTGCTGTTCCTGATGTTGTATCGCAACCCGATGGACAGTAAGCGTCTCTCCAAAGACGAGCGCGAATACATCGAAGCAGGTGGCGGCGGTCACGAACGGTCGCTCGTCAATTCAAAGCTGCGGTGGCGGTCGCTGTTCGCGCGACGCAGCGTGTGGGGCATGATTCTCGGCTACTTCTGCACGATCTGGCTGTGGAATATCTTCCTCGTATTCTTGCCGCTCTATCTGCTCGACCGGTTCCATATTTCGTTCGCGCAGCTTGGCGTGTATGCGGGCATTCCCTGGGCGGGCGGCGCCCTCGGCGAGATCGCGGTCGGCTATCTTGCGAAGAAGATGGTGGACCGTGGATTCGCGTCGCCGATCGCCGCGAAACGGTTATTGATTGCGTGCTGCGCGGTGGGCGCCGCCGTGTGTGCAATTGCGTTGCCGTTCACTCACGCGTTGAACGTTACCCTCGCTTTATTCACCGTCGGGCTCGCATTCATTGCGGCCGTGGTCGGTTCGGCGTGGGCGCTGGCGGCGGACATTGCGCCGTCGTCGATGATTGCCTCGGTCAGTTCGATCCAGAACTTCGGCGGATACTTCGGCGGTGCGTTCTCGCCGGTCGTCGCGGGGTTCATCGTGGACCGTACCGGTTCCTATGCGCTTGCCTTCATCTCGGGCGGCGCCATTGCCGGATGCGCGGCACTGTTCTACTGGTTCATGGCTCGCGAACCGATTCTGGAGGACGAGGCTGCGTGAACGAGACGGCGCGAGAAAGGGGCTGTCTTGCGGGGAATGACAGGCCGAACGTCGGGAGACTGAGCAGCCACCAGGTAGCGTCTACGGCATCCAGCGAGAAAACCGCCGGATGCCGTTTCACATGAAGATGCGCGCCCGAACACCGAGATTGCTGGCGCAGCCCAAAGCGGCCATCCGTTCGAGCAGTCGGCGGTTATTGCGTGCCCGGCTGTCTCTGAGCGCCTGACGCGGGCGTCACCCGAGCCGACTCCTTGACCAGCTGATCGGTCATTGCAGCCGCGACAGGATTCGAGTTGCGCCGATTGATCGGCTCCCGATCCGTCACGGACGACGGCGGCGGTGTCGGAGACGCGGGCGGCGGTGGCAACGACGGATCGAGCTTCGCGGATTCGCGGACGAGCAACTCCGTCATCAAGGCGCCGACATCGCTGGAACCATGGCGACGCAGATCTTCATGGCTCCGCGCGTCGTCCGCATGCTGCGTGGCCTTGGATCTGGCGCTGTAGCGCTGAGGCTGCTGTTGCTGTTGCGGCTGCGATTGAGGTTGAGGTTGCACCTGCGTCTGCTGCGCCTGCTGCGCCTGCGGTTGTACGGGCTGGGCGACTTGTGCTTGAGGTTGCATCTCCGCCGCTGGGATATTCGCCACTGTGGCAGCAGGTGCCGCCGTGGCTGCAGGCGTCGTCGGCATAGGTGCGGCCGGTGCGGGCGCCCGCACATCGCCGCCACTCACAATCGTGCCGCTATTGGATTTAGCGTTCGCGTTCGCATTAGCGTCCGGCGAACCAGGACGCGCGATACTGCCTGCGATCACATGGCTTTCGCCGTAGGAGCGCGACTCGGTCGTGTCTGGCGCGGTCAAGGCCGCCTCGGCTGGAGGCGCCGACTTCCTGTCCTCACGCGGATAAAATAAATAGCCGCAGACCACCAGGTCCGCTAGCACCAGACCGATAATCAACGTCTTGCCGGTATTCGTCATATCTAAACTGAAGCTTCATTCAAGGCAGTGTAAGGTCCATGATAAACGACGACTCGTTGCCTCACCGTGACGCACTCGGTTGCAAATCATGCAGGAGCGGCCAGGCGTCGACGCATTACGTGGATCGTACGAAGAGTTTCTAGAGAAGTCGGCTATTTGTCACCCGCCGTTATTCAACGTTTCGGGCCATCTTTTTTAGAAGTGTGGCGCTATTTGTAGAGGCGACTACCGGCGCTTTGCTGGTTTTCCGGAGAACCCGCAACGCATCGGGGCAATAGAGGCACGCTGGGCATTCTCTGTTACGCTGCTCGACTCATCGCCAACACGTAGAAGGAGCGTCAAATGAGCAAGGGGTATTGGGTAACCACGTATCGCAAGATCAAAGACCCGTCGAAGCTGGCGGCCTACGGTCAGTTGGCGGGCCCGGCCGTGGCCGCTGCCGGCGGCAAGTTTCTCGTGCGCGGTGTGGCGGACGAAGTTCACGAGCAGGGCCTGAAGGAGCGGACGGTGGTGATCGAGTTCCCGTCGTATGAAGACGCAGTCGCCGCGTACGACCGCGACGACTACAAGAAGGCGCTCGCGGCTTTGGGCGATGCGGTCGAGCGCGACCTGCGGATCGTCCGCGGCGCCGAGTAATTCGCTGAGAGTGCGCTAAATAGTGCTGTTTATGGCGGCCGACACCTCGACCGCCGTAACTGCACCTGGCGCAGGGCACAACAGCGCGGTCCGCAAAGACCTATTTCACCGCGCCCAACGCCAGCCCTTTCACCAGATACCGCTGCAACCACGCGAACACGATCGACACAGGCAACGTCGCGCAAAGCGTAGCGGCCATCACGAGATGCCATTCCACCACGTACTTGCCGGCGACCATATCGGTCACCTGCACGGTGAGCGTCTTGTTCTCCGGCGAGCGGATCAGCGTGTACACCACGGCGAACTCATTCCAGGCGTTGATAAACGTGAAGATCGCCGTGACGACGATGGCGGGCACGGCAAGCGGTAGAAACACCTTGAAAACGGCCTTCGTGCGGCCGCATCCTTCGAGCCACGCTGATTCTTCGAGATCGCGCGGCACCGTCTGGAAATACGACGACAGCATCCACACAGCGAATGCAATATTGAACGCGGCATAAGAAACGATCACGCCGATTTTCGAATCGACGAGGTTGCCGTCGCCATAAGGAATCATGGCCGCGAGCCTGAACAGGCCGACCACCAGCAGAATAGGCGACAGCATTTGCGTGACGAGCAGGAACTGGCGATACGTTCCGCGTCCGCGAAACGGGAACCGCGCCAATGCGTAAGCCGCCGGCAAGCTCACTGCGAGCGCGAGCAGCGTCGAAAGCAAGCTGATTACCGTGCTATTGCGCAACGCCACGCCAAAATTCGCGGCTTGCCACATATCGACGAAATTGCTCCATTGCCAATGCACCGGCAGCCAGCGCGCCGGATATACGAAGATCTCCGAAGCAGGCTTCAATGCGGTGAAGAGCATGACGGCGAACGGGAACAGCACGACCACCACGAGCGGCGACAATGCGAGCCAGCACCACAACGAGCGTTTCGTTTTTGCGCTGAGCGTCATGACGGTTCTCCTTCTTTCGCGGGCTGCAAGCGCAGATACGCCATCGAGAAAACGAACAGCATGACCAGCATGATGAGCGAAACGGCCGCGGCCTCGCCTGGACGTCCGAGCCTGAAGCCCAGTTCATACAGATACGTGACGAGAATATGCGTGCTGTTGTCGGGCCCGCCTTGCGTCATGACCCAGATGATCGGAAACGAGTTGAACACATAAATGACGTTCAACAAGATGGTCATATTGATGAAGGGCCGCAGCAACGGCAGCGTCAGCTTGCGAAACTGCTGCCATGCGCTGGCGCCGTCGATGCGCGCTGCTTCGTAGATGTCGCCTGGCACCGATGACAATCCGCCGAGCAGAATCGTCACAGTAAACGGAATGGATACGAGAATGCCGACCGCGATTTCTACCGGAAAAGCGAACTCGGGCGTCGCGAGCCAGTGAATCGGTCCGCCGATCAGGCCTAGGCGCTGAAGTGTGACGTTGACCATGCCGTAGTCGTCGTTGAAGGCCCAGCGCCACACAACGGCGGTCATCGTCAACGAGACAGACCACGGCAGCATGACGATCGTTCGCGCGACGCCGCGTCCATAGAAATCCTGATTCAGCACGAGCGCAACGGGCACGGAAATCAGCACCGTGCCGCCCACCACGAACACGGTCCAGACTATCGTGCGCCTCGCTGCCGCAAGAAACGCGGGATCGCCGAAGATCGTGTAAAAGTTCTGCAGGCCCGTGAAATCGCGAATGGCGCCGAAGCGCGACACCTCATGCAGCGATTGCCAGACAATGTTGAAAATCGGATAGCTGATGATAAAAAGCGCCAGCACGAGGCTGGGCGCAATCAGCAACCAGGGCGCTTGCAGGCGTGAAGAAGCGGAACGGCTCATACGTGCTCGATCGTGAGACGCGCCTGCACAACGGAGCGGGCGCGTCGGAATGGGCCGGATAGTCGATAACGGTCGATGACAGTCTTACGGCCAGCATGATGGCCGGGATGCGCGCCGCGCGTTTCTATCCGGCTGCTATTGCAGCCGCGCGGCGCGCGTCCCGTGTGCAGCGAATTACCGCAATCTCACCGCGTAGCGCCGCTCAATGACCGAGCGACTTGTTGGCTTGGGTGGCCGCCGCATTCAACGCGTCGGCAGGCTTGGCTTTACCCAGATAGATCGACTGCATTGCGTCGGTCACGGCCTTCGCGGTGTCTTCCCAACCTGTCACGGTCGGCGCAAAGCGGGCCGTGGGCAGCAGTGCGACGAATGCTTTGGTATCCGGATCGTTGAACGCCGGGTCCGACGATTCAGCCTTGGTGGTCGGCAGGAAGCCCTCGGTCGTCGTGAACTCGACGCGCGGTTCCTTCGTGAACAGATAGTCGAGGAACTTCCATGCCGACTTCTTCACCTTCGAGTTCTTGAACATCACGATCGAGTCCGTGACCGCGTAGGTGGCGTGAGTGGTGCCCATCGGAATCGGATCGATGCCGTACTTCAGGTTCGGCGCTTCCTTCTTGATCTGTTTGGCGAGGAACGGTGCGGAGATCATCATCGCAACGCGGCCCTGCTTGAAGAGGTTCTGCACGTCTTCACGGCTATAGCCGGTGACGCCAGGCTGCGTCAGGCCCTGATCGATCATCGACTTGTAGAGCGTCGCGGCCTTGATGCCCGCAGGCGAGTTGAACGCCGCCTTGTTGTCCTTGCCGATTACTTCGCCGCCGTTCGTCCACAGTGCATAGTAAAAGTAGACGTCCGTTTCGATTTCTTTGCCCTGCAGGCCGAAGCCGGCAATACCTTGCGCCTTCAGCTTCTTCGACGCTTCGATTACGTCGTTCCATGTTTTAGGGCCGTCGGGATAGCCGACTTTCGCAAGCAGATCCTTGTTGTAGTAGAGCGCTCGTGCGGAAGCCGCAATCGGCAGACCATAGACCTTGCCGTTGATCTCGCCCGGCGCGAGGAACGGACCAATGAAGCGGCCTTTGAAGCTTGCATCCATGTAGCCGTCGAGCGGCTCCGCCACGTCGTCCTTCACGAAGTCGAGCAGCCAGCGCGTGCCCACGATCGCGAGATCGGCGTTCGCGTTGCCGGAAATATCCGTCTGGAGTTTCTGTTGCAGCGTGTCCCAGTTCACGTCTTCGATCTTGATGGTGGTGCCAGGATTGGCTTTCTCGAAGTTGCGAGCCATCTTTTCGAAGTACGGCGCGGTTGCATCGCTGTAGTGCGCAACGGTCACGCGAACCGTGTCGGCGTGGGCCGCCACGGCAATACCTGCAAACGCGAGCGCCACGGCAACTTTGCCGAGCGCGAGGGAAGCACGGGCATGCAACGACATTTCTCTCTCCTGTGTCGACCTTAGTGAGTGCATTAACGCTTACCAAGGTCCCATCAACGATTGGTGGGATGGTCCGCTGCCGTCGCCGGCCGCTGTGGTTGAATTGTTTGAAAAAATCCTACACGGCTAAAAATGCATTGTCACGTAGGGTCTGCGATATTTCGTTCGCGATGGTTTTGTGCATAAGATGCCTGTAGGCAAGGCATATTCTGCGCGTGGCATGCGGTGCAAAAACCCAATATTCGGGATGACGAAGTGCGACGCGGCTTCCATGCTGTAATAAATTTACAGACGATTTAGATAGACGCGGCAAGCGTGAAAAGCGAGGCGGACATGAATCGTGTGGTGTTGGTGACGGGCGCTTGCGGCGGCATCGGCAGCGTGTTGTGCAAGCGTTTCGTCGAGCAGGGCGACACGGTCCTCGCGCTCGACATCGATGCGGGGGCGCTGGAGCGCTTGACGAAGCAACTCGGCGAAACGCAGGTCAGCCCGATTGCGGTCGATCTCGGCGACGCGGCCGCGGTGCAGCAAGCCGTTGCATCCGCCGTGGAAAAACGCGGACCGGTGGATGTGCTCGTCGCCAATGCGGGCGCAGCCGAAGGTCTGACGCTGGCCACGACCGATGCCGCGAGCTGGCAGCGCGACATTCACCTGAACCTGAACGGCACCTATCACACCGTCGAGGCCGTGCGTTCGTCGATGATCGAGCGCAACAGCGGAGCGCTAGTGCTGATCGGTTCCGTGAACGGTTTGGCCGCGCTCGGACATCCCGCGTATAGCGCGGCAAAAGCCGGGCTCATCAGTTACACAAAGGCCCTTGCTGTGGAATTGGGCCGTTACGGCATTCGCGCGAACATCGTCTGTCCCGGCACCGTCAAGACGCAGGCATGGCAGGCGCGCGTCGACAAGAATCCGCAGGTCTTCGAAGATCTGAAGAAGTGGTACCCGTTGCGCGATTTCGCAACGCCTGACGATATCGCCGACGCCGTGCTCTTTCTCGCTTCGCCAATGGCGCGTGTGATCACCGGTGTAGCGTTGCCTGTAGACGGCGGATTGATGGCCGGCAACCGTCTGATGGCTCAAGAGTTGACGCTCGAATCGCTTTGATAGAAACCGCAAGACGATGAGGAAAGCATGGCAGCAGTGCAACTGAGCGGCATCTTCAAACGCTATGGCGACACGCAGGTCGTGCACGGCATCGACCTTCATATCGACGACGGCGAGTTCGTCGTGCTCGTGGGCCCGTCGGGTTGCGGCAAGAGCACGTTGATGCGGATGGTCGCGGGCCTCGAGGAGATCAGCGGCGGCGATCTCATGATCGGCGGCACGCGCGCGAATAATCTCGCACCGCAGCAGCGCAATATCTCGATGGTGTTCCAGAGCTACGCGCTGTATCCGCATTTGTCGGTGTACGAAAACATCGCTTTCGGCCCGCGAATCCGCAAGGAGTCCCCAGCCAATTTCAAGCCGCGAATAGAGGCCGCCGCGAAGATGCTGAATCTGGGCGGTTATCTCGATCGTCTGCCGCGTGCGTTGTCGGGCGGTCAGCGCCAGCGCGTCGCGATGGGCCGCGCGGTGGTGCGCGAGCCGTCGCTGTTTCTGTTCGACGAACCGTTGTCCAATCTCGACGCGAAGCTGCGCGTGCAAATGCGCACGGAGATCAAGGCATTGCATCAGCGCCTGAAAAACACGGTGATTTACGTGACGCACGATCAGATCGAGGCCATGACGATGGCCGATCGCATCGTCGTGATGAATGCCGGGCGGATCGAACAGATCGGGCGTCCGTTGGAGCTTTACGATCACCCCGCGAATCTGTTCGTCGCAAGCTTTCTCGGCTCGCCGTCGATGAATTTCGCCGAAGGCGTTCTCGTGAACCGCACGCAAGGTTCGGGACTCGCATTGAAACTCGCGGACGGCGGCGAGATCGTGCTCGAAGGCGCGCCGGCTTCCGCGACGGTCGGCGCAAAGGTCACGCTGGGCGTGCGGCCCGAACACATCGAGACAATCACGCAGACACCCGACGTGACAATGCAGGTCGAAGTCGTGGAGCCGACTGGCGCCGAAACGCATCTGTACGGGAAGATAGGCGGCGACACGTGGTGTGTGACGACACGTCAACGTTCGAAGGTCGAGCCTGGTGAACGCGTCACGCTGCGCTTGCCGGCCGCTCATATTCACCTGTTCGATACGGAGAGTGGGCGCAGACTGGTCTGAGCCGCGTGTTGCCGATCGAAGCTGCGACCCACGCGGATTCATTTAACCCTTAAGGAACACCGGGTGTCCGCACCGAACTTGATTCCCCACATCCGCAGCGCACTCGCCAATTTGCGGCCAGCCGAACGCAAGGTCGCGGACATGGTGCTGAGCGACGTCGATTTCGCGATGCGTGCGAGCATCACTGAACTTGCGCAGCGAGCGGACGTGTCGGAGCCCTCTGTCACGCGGTTTTGCCGCGCGATCGGCGCGCACGGCCTGCGCGACTTCAAGATGCAACTGGCGCAGAGCGTGGCGGGCGGCTTGCCGTATGCGTCAGCGGCAATCGCGCGCGACGACGACGTGCAGACCTTGATGGACAAAGTGGGCGAAGCCGCCGTCGATGGCATCACGCATGCGCGCGGCGCGCTGGATCCTGCGGTGGTCGAAAGCGCGATTGCCGCGCTATCGAGCGCACGGCGCGTGTTCTTCTTCGGCGTTGGCTCGGGTTCGGGGCTGGTCGCGCAAGACGCGGCGCTGCGGTTCCTGCGCCTCGACATCGCAGCCACGGCTTTTACCGACGGTCACTTGCAGCGCCTGTATGCGGGCATGATGGAACCGGGCGACGTCGCCTTTGCCATTTCGCATTCCGGACGCAGCACGGAAGTGAACGAAAGCATCCAGATCGCGAAAGAGCGCGGCGCGACCACAATCGCGCTCACCAACGTCGGCTCGCGCCTCGCGTGGCTCGCGGATATAC
>Ga0209563_100328_pt1 | contig 18557 bp, 16 predicted proteins | sample AraplaCvi_mMF_r2_FD_184271 | JGI IMG/M metagenome (GOLD analysis project Ga0209563, IMG submission 184271) | Arabidopsis root microbial communities from North Carolina, USA - plate scrape CL_Cvi_mMF_r2 (SPAdes) (version 2) | ecosystem: Host-associated > Plants > Roots > Endosphere | place: USA... | reverse complement strand
ATCGAAGCTGTAGGCGCTCGCGAGATCTTGGACTCGCGCGGTAACCCGACCGTCGAGGTCGAGGTCCTGCTGGAGGACGGCACGGTCAGCCGCGCCGCCGTCCCGTCCGGAGCGTCCACCGGAGCGTTCGAGGCCTACGAGCTGCGCGACGGCGACAAGGAGCGCTACCTCGGCAAGGGCGTGCTGAAGGCGGTCGACGCCGTCCTCGACGAGCTCGGCCCGGCGATCGAAGGCTTCGAGGCCTCCGACCAGCGCCTGGTCGACGAGGCCCTGATCGACCTCGACGGCACCGACAACAAGAAGCGCGTCGGCGCAAACGCCATCCTCGGCGTCAGCCTCGCCGTCGCCAAGGCCGCGGCCGACTCCGCCGACCTTCCGCTGTTCCGCTACGTCGGCGGCCCGAACGCGCACGTCCTCCCCGTGCCGATGATGAACATCATCAACGGAGGCGCGCACGCCGACACCGGCGTCGACATCCAGGAGTTCATGGTCCTGCCGCTCGGCGCCGAGACCTACTCCGAGGGCCTGCGCTGGGGAGTGGAGACCTACCACTCGCTCAAGTCGCTGCTGAAGTCGAAGGGCCTCAACACGGGCCTCGGCGACGAGGGCGGTTTCGCGCCGGAGCTCGAGCACAACCGCGCGGCGCTCGACCTGATCTCCGAGGCGATCGAGAAGGCCGGCTTCACCGTCGGCCGCGACATCGCGCTCGGCCTCGACGTCGCCTCCACCGAGTTCTTCGAGAACGGCGTCTACCGGTTCGAGGGCCAGGAGCGCAGCGCCGCCGACATGAGCGCCTACTACCAGGAGCTCGCCGCGAACTACCCGCTCGTCTCCATCGAGGACCCGCTGGCCGAGGACGACTGGGAAGGCTGGGCGCACCTCAACGCCGAGCTCGGCTCCAAGCTCCAGCTCGTGGGCGACGACCTGTTCGTCACCAACCCGAAGCGCCTCGCCGAGGGCATCGCCAAGCGTGCGGCGAACAGCATCCTGGTGAAGGTCAACCAGATCGGCACCCTCACCGAGACGCTTGACGCGGTGTCGCTCGCGCAGCGCAGCGGCATGACCGCCGTGCTCTCGCACCGCTCCGGCGAGACCGAGGACACCACCATCGCCGACCTCGCCGTCGCGACGAACTCCGGCCAGATCAAGACAGGTGCTCCGGCCCGCTCCGAGCGCGTCGCCAAGTACAACCAGCTGCTCCGCATCGAGGAGGAGCTGGGCGACGCCGCCGTCTACGCCGGCCGCAGCGCCTTCCCGCGCTTCACCGCGTAACCGCGCACCCAGCCCGAAATCCCGCTGAGGTGCTCGTCGTTGCACCCGCGACCGGCGTGTCGCGCGCAACGTCGAGCACCTCACGGGACCGCGGAGGGGCGCGGCCGGTAGGGTGCTGGGATGCGGACCGAGTCGGAGGTCGTGCCGCTGGTGCTGTTCGTGGTGCTGGCGGCGCTGTTCGGCCTGCTCGGGCTGTTCCTGGTCGTCCGGCCGGGCAGCGCGTCGGCCTTCTTCGCGGACGCGGAGGCCCGGAGGCGGTTCCGGCCGCGCGACGCCCGCGCGCTCGGCGCGGTGTTCGCCGTCGGAGGCGGAGCGCTCGCGGCGATCGGAGTGATCCGGCTCGTATCCCTGCTGGCCGCGGGCTGAGCGCAGTCCCACGCCACCGTGCTCGGCGGCGGCCGCGCACCAGCCGCGTCGGCCTGGTGCGGCCGACGTGCTCCTGACCGCGGGCTGAGCGCATCCCGACACCCCGCCGTGCCTCCGGACGGCTGACGGTCATCGCCTACGATGAGAGGGGGCCGACCGGCCCAGATCGTCGACCGGGGAGGGCCATGCCGAAGCCGCGCACGCGCCGCGTCCCGGTGCGCATGCCCCGCCCGACCGGGTCGGGGCGCTGGCTGCGCCAGCTGCACTTCTCCGCGTACTCGCTGGTGATGATGGGCGTGCTGGTGCTCGCCGTCGTCATCCTCGCACCCACCGTGCAGGCGTTCCTCACCCAGCGTCAGCAGATCGCCGATCAGCAGCACGCGGTCGACCAGCTGTCCGCCCGGGTGGATGCTCTCAAGGACCAGCGCGCCCGCTGGAACGACCCCAGCTACCTGCGCGCCCAGGCCCGCGACCGGCTCTACTACGTGATGCCCGGCGAGGTCAGCTACCTCGTCATCGACGACCGCCCGCCTGCGGCGGCGAAGAACGACGGCCCCGTCACCTCCAAGCTGCAGAAGACCCAGACGGACTGGGTCGGCTCGCTGTTCGGCTCCTTCATGGGGGCCGGTCTGACGGAGGCGACGCCGCAGCAGCTGAGCGGCACGCCCACACCGGCACCCACTCCCACGACCGCACCCACCGCACCGACCACCCCGAAGAAGTAACCCGCATGACCAGACCCCCGTTCGATCCCGTGACCGACGAGGACATCGCCGTCGTCTCCGAGCAGCTCGGCCGTCCCGCGCGAGACGTCGTCGGCATCGCCGCGCGCTGCGTCTGCGGGCGCCCGACCGTAGTGTCGACCGCGCCGCGGCTGAGCGACGGCACGCCGTTCCCGACGTTCTATTACCTCACGCATCCCGCCGCGACCGCCGCCATGTCCGCGCTCGAGGCGACCCAGGTGATGGCCGAGTACAACGAGCTCCTCGCCTCCGACGAGGACGTGGCCGCGCAGTACCGCATCGGCCACGAGCAGTACCTCGCCGACCGGGAGTCGATCGCGGTCGTCGACGAGATCGCCGGCATCTCGGCCGGCGGGATGCCGTCCCGCGTGAAGTGCCTGCACGCCGTGGCGGCGCACGCCCTCGCCGCCGGACCCGGCGTGAACCCGATCGGCGACCTGGCCCTCGCCCGCGGCGACTGGTCGCCCGCGGTCTGCGAGTGCCGCATCGACGTCGCCGGCTGAGGGGGCGACGGTGGGGGAGCGGATGCGACGTCTCGTCGCGACGGCGACAGCCGTCGCGCTCGGACTGGGTACCGCCCTCGTGCCCGCGACCGTGGCGCGCGCCGACCAGGTGCGCGACATGGAGTACTGGCTCAACGACTACGGCTTCTCCCGCGCCTGGCAGACCACGCGCGGCGCCGGCGTGAAGGTGGCCGTCATCGACACCGGGGTGGACGGGTCGGTGCCCGACCTCGCCGGTGCGGTGGTGGGCGGGACCGACGTCAGCGGCGTGGGCGCAGCATCCGGCCAGAAGCCCCTCGGCGACGCGGAGAGCGCCAATCACGGCACCTGGGTCGCCTCGCTGCTGGCCGGCCGTGGCACGGGGAACGGCAACGGTGTGCTGGGTGCCGCTCCGGAGGCGAGCGTGCTCGCCGTCTCCGTCGCGCTCGGGAAGTCGATCGGGCCCGTCAGCAGCGACGATCAGATCGCGGAGGCGGTCCGCTGGGCGGTCGACAACGGCGCATCGGTCATCAACATGTCGCTCACCCGCAACACGCTCGACTGGCCGACCAGCTGGGATGAGGCGTTCCAGTACGCGTTCTCCCACGACGTGGTGGTCGTCGCCGCGGCAGGCAACCGTGGGAGCGGGACCAGCGAGGTCGGTGCCCCGGCGACCATCCCGGGCGTCCTCACCGTGGCCGGCGTGGACCGGCAGGGCAAGGCGAGCTTCGACGCCTCCGCGCAGGGCATCACGATCGGCGTCTCCGCGCCGAGCGAGCAGCTCGTCGGCGCGAACCCCGGCGGCGGGTATGTGCAGTGGGCGGGAACGAGCGGCGCGGCGCCACTGGTGTCGGGGGCCGTCGCGCTGGTGCGGGCCGCGCATCCCGAGTTGAAGGCGCCGGACGTGATCGAGCGCATCGTGAAGACGGCCAAGGCTGCGGGAGGGGCGGTCCCGAGCCCGATCTACGGTTTCGGGCTGCTGGATGCGGCCGCAGCGGTCACCGCCGACGTGCCGCACGTCACGGCGAACCCGATGGGCGACCTGGGCGACTGGATCCGCATCCATCGTCGCGCGGAGGCCCCGGAATCGCCCTCGACCGGCAAGGGAGTGCAGGCCGCCCCGCCACCGGCCAAACTGAGTCCCGAGCGCGCGGTACCATGGAGTCGGTTCTTCTGGCCGCAATGGAGCGTCCTCACCGCTTTCTGGCTTCCGTTCGCCCTGATCGCCGGCTTCCTCGCCCTCGCCGTGCTCGGCGGGGTCGGTGCGTGGTCGCATTTCAGGCGAATGCGGAGCAAGGAGTAATGTAGGCCCAAACATTTCGTGTTGAGGAGACGCATCACTGTGCCCAAAATCCTGATCGTCGGCGGCGGCTACGCCGGCTTCTACACCGCGTGGAAGCTCGAGAAGCAGCTCCGCCCGGGCGAGGCCGAGGTCACCATGGTCGACCCGCTGCCCTACATGACGTACCAGCCGTTCCTCCCCGAGGTCGCGGCAGGCTCCATCGAGCCGCGTCACGCTGTGGTCGCCCACCGTCGTCACCTCAAGACGACCAACATCATCACGGCGAAGGTCACCTACATCGACCATGCGCGCAAGGTGGCCACCATCCAGCCGCCGATCGGCGAGGCCTACGAGTTCGCGTACGACATCGTCGTGGTGACCGCGGGCGCCGTGTCGCGCACGTTCCCGATCCCGGGCGTCGCGGACCAGGCGGTCGGCCTGAAGAACATCGAGGAGGCCGTGTACATCCGCGACACCCTCCTGACGAACTTCGACAAGGCGGCCGGGATGCCTCCGGGGCCGGAGCGCGACCGTCTGCTGACCGTCGTGGTCGTCGGCGGCGGCTTCGCCGGTATCGAGATCTTCGCCGAGCTCCGCTCGTTCGCGAGCGCGCTGCTCAAGCGCTACCCCGAGCTGTCCTTCGAGGACACGCACTTCCACCTGATCGAGGCCATGGGCCGGATCATGCCGGAGGTGTCGCTGCCGACCAGCCACTGGGTCATCAAGAACCTGGCGGAGCGTGGGGCGCAGATCCACCTCGAAACGCAGCTGCAGAGCGCGACCGACGGTGTCATCCAGCTCTCCACCGGCGAGTCGTTCGAGTCCGACCTCATCGTCTGGACCGCGGGCGTCATGGCCAACCCGACCGTGGTGCGCCACACCGACCTGCCGATCGAGGAGCGCGGCCGCCTCCGGGTGCGCGCCGACCTCCGCGTGGGCACCGAGGACGAGATCATCGAGGACGCCTGGGGCGCCGGCGACGTCTCGGCTGTGCCCGACCTCACGGGTGCCGGCGTGGGCGGCTACTGCGTCCCGAACGCCCAGCACGCCGTGCGCCAGGGCAAGCTGATGGCGAAGAACATCATCGCCACGCTGCGCGGTGAGCTGCCGCGCCAGTACTACCACAAGAGCCTCGGCGCGGTCGCCGGTCTCGGCCTCGGCATCGGGGTGCTGCAGTCCGGCAAGATCGCCGTCAAGGGCTTCTTCGGCTGGGCCGCGCACCGCGGCTACCACGGTCTGGCGATGCCGACCTGGGAGCGCAAGTGGCGCGTGCTGTGGGGCTGGTGGAACAACGTGTGGCTCGGGCGCGACATCGTCTCGCTCGAGGCGCTCCAGCACCCGCGCGCCGGGTTCGAGGAGTTCGCCGCCCGCCCGAAGCCGGCCGTCGAGGCCGCGCCGGAGGAGCCCAAGAAGAAGCCGGCCACTCGCAAGAAGGCCGAGCCGGCCAAGGAGCCGGCAGAGGTCTCGGCGAAGTAACGTCTGAGTGCAAAGGCCCGGTCCCGTGGGGACCGGGCCTTCGTGCGTGCGGGACCGGTCGATCATGCCGTCCAGCATCCCGGCCGTGACCGGCGCGGCGAGCGCGGCCCGGGAATCTGTGGATAACGTCCGGCGATCGGCGCCTGTGTAGAAGAGCGCTCGAACGGTCGAATCTCCGTCTCGGCCGCATCCTGTCGGGGATTCGAACGCGAGGCGGCCGAATCTCCGACGGAAGCGGCAGCGCGGCAGCGCGCGGGCGCTGTATTTCGCCGCGTTGGGTCAGCCTGGCACGGTGGGGGTCCGGCGCTCTCGTCGTGGCGTCGCCGAAGGGTGGTGGCGCGGTGTCGGAAAAGAGCGGGGTGGAGAGGCGGCGCGCGCGGGAGTTCTGGGTGCGGGGCGTGGGAGCGCTGCTCGCGCTTGTGATTCTCGGGGCGGGGTCCGGCGCGGTGGCGGCACCCGGCGGCGAGCACAGCGACGGGGAGGACCGGGACGGGCACTACTGCGACGGATGCGCGCCGCCCCTGACGGATGCGGGCGGTCCGACCATGGACGCGTCCGGCGACGGCATCGTCGTCACGCCGATCTTCTGGGCGCCGCCGACGGCAGCCCCCTTTCCCGCCGGCTACACGGGCGGGATCGAACGCTACCTGAGCGATGTGGCCGCGGACAGCGGAACCACGGCGAACGTGTACTCGCTCACCCCGGAGTACGGGGTGGACTACCGCATCGCCGCGGGGCCGGCGCTGACCGACCAGGGGGCCTTCCCGGCGGACGGTTGCCGTCCGGACGACGGTGTCAGCACGACATGCGTCACCGACGAGCAGCTGCGCGACGAGTTGCGCAGGCTCCGGGCGGCGGGGGAGATCGCGCCGGGCCTCGACAGGTTCTACCCGGTGCTCCTGCCGCCGGGGGTGGAGACGCAGGACAGGGACTCGTCCACGTCGGCGTCGGGCTTCTGCGGCTACCACCGGATGTTCGGCGACGGCGACACGGCGATCGTGTACGGGAACGAGCCGTTCGAGGCGACGAACTGCGACGCCGGTCAGGCCCCCAACGGCAGTGCGGCCCTCGACGGCGCCATCAGCACGCTCAGTCACGAGGTGATGGAGGCGATCACCGATCCCGACGCCGATTCCGCGGCGTGGCTGGACGCCACCGGCCATGAGATCGGCGACCTGTGCGCGGAGGACTACGGGACCGCGGCCGGCTCGACGGATCCCGCGAATCCGTACGCGACGGAGTACAACCAGGTGATCAACGGCCATCCGTATTACACGCAGACCGAGTTCAGCAACGCCTCCTTCGCGCACTACGGCGCCGGGTTCGGCTGCGCCCAGAGCGCCGATCAGGCCACGACCGATCCATCGCGCTCCCCGGACGACGTCGCCCAGATCTTCGGGGTCGCCACCCCGAACGTCCTCGGCGCGGGAGACGAGGCGAGCCTGGAGGTGACCGTGATCGACAGGGCGGGCGGCCCGGTCGCCGGCGACCGCCTGTCGTTCAGCACCTACGCCGTCCGGGGGGAGGGCGCTTGCGGCGAGTTCTCGGAATCCTCGGCGTCGACCGATGACGCGGGCCATGCGACGGTGACGTACACCGCGTCCGGCGATCCGGTCGTGTGCGCTCTCGTCGCTCTGGAGGCGAAGGGCGGCTACTCCACGATCAGCCGGGTCTACCAGGGCGACACGGCGGGCACCGCGCCGCGAGCGGAGGCGACGTTCCCCCGCTCGATCGAGGCGGGAGGCGATGCGCGGTTCTTCACCGCCACCTTCGCCAACCCCGGCTCGGACCGGGTCGAGGGAGCACGCGTCGAGTTCGACGTGTTCCCCGCGGACGGTTCCCGCACGGTCGTCGACGCGTCGCAGCTGCACCTCGCCTATTCGCTCGACGGCGGCCTCGGTCCGTTCGTGCCGGTCGCCCTCGACGGTTCGACAGCGGGCGCAGGCGTGGTGAACGGGTACGTCGAGCCGTCGGAGGGCATCTCGATCGCTCCGCACGGGGAGCAGACGGTGACGTTCCGGCTCACCCTGGACGGCGAGGTCCCCACCAGTGCGAAAGGCCCTCAGCTCTCGCTGGAGGCGTTCCTCGACGAGGTGAACGCCGCGACCGGGGCAGGTACGACCGTCGCCGACACCTATGCGACCGACGTGCGCATCGCGCCGGCGTCCGCGTGGATCGTGCGCCCCCGCATCCTCTCGGCCTTCGGCGTCGCGGCGGGGTTCGTCGTGCTCGTCCTCATGCCGCTGGCGATCGTGCGCCTCGTCCGGTCGCGCCGGGGCGCGCGCGGGTGACGCCGACAGGCCGATCCCCGGCGGGGACGTCCGGGTGGACATCCCCGCCGGGGACTTTCCGGGGCGGTCCTCAGCGCCGGCCGAGCGCTCCCGACGCGACCTCGGTCAGCGAGCGGTTGGTGGTCTCCGGCGCGAACAGCTGGGAGACGATCGCGCCGATGACGCACACGCCCGCCATGATCGCCATCGCGAAGGGCACGCTCCAGGCGAGCACCAGCGGGAAGGCGAAGGTGCCGACCGCCGAGCCGATGCGGCTGACGGAGCTGGCGAAGCCGACCCCGGTGGTCCGGATCGCGGTGGGGAACAGCTCCATCGGGTACACGCCGCAGAGCACCGACGCGACGCCGTAGGCGAACAGGTAGGAGAAGAAGCAGACCACGATCACCGGAGCGGGGAGGGACTTCTCGAAGATGACCGTGACCAGGGCGATCGCCATGATCCAGAACGGGATGATGAGCAGCTTCCGGCGGCCCACCCGGTCGACCAGGAACGTCCCGAGCGTCGCTCCGAGCACGACGACGATCGTGCCGAGCAGGGCGGTGAGGATGGCGTTGGACAGGCCGAGCGCGTCGTAGACGGCCGCCTGGAAGAAGATGATCGCGAAGTAGGGGATCACCAGGCACAGCCAGAAGACGCAGACGAAGGCCGTGCGTCCGAGCTGGCCGCGGGCGAAGAGGGCGGAGACGCGGGTGCGCTCTCCGGCCTCCGCGTGGAAGTCGCCGGACTCGAGCGTCCAGCCGAGGCGGTGCAGCACCGCGCGGGCCTCATCGTCGCGGCCCTTGCTGAGCAGCCAGCGCGGCGACTCGGGGAGGCCGTGGCGGGCGACGAGGCAGATGATGGCCGGCACCGCGGCCGACAGGAGGACCCAGCGCCAGGCGTCCGGGTTGGCGGTGGTGACGAGGTAGCCGATCAGGAAGGCGATCATGTAGCCGACGTTCCAGGCGATCTGGAGGGTCGCGCCGAGCCGGCCGCGGGACGATCGGGGCGAGAACTCGGAGAGCAGTGGTGTGCCGATGGCGTAGTCCGCGCCGACGGCGAGGCCCAGCGCGATGCCGAGCGCGAACATCTGCCACGGCTCCTGGACGAAGAAGAGCAGGATGGCCGCGCCGGCGAACAGGATGAGGTCGGCCACGAACAGTGGCCGGCGCCCGTATCGGTCGGTGAGCCAGCCGAACAGGAAGGCACCGACGAAGATGCCGATGAGGGTGGAGGAGGAGATGAGCCCCAGCCAGATGGAGTCGACGCCGAGCTCGGTCTGGAAGGTCTGCAGCGCGATGGTCACGCCGATGACGGCGAAGACGTAGCCGTCGATGAACATTCCGCCGGCGGTGACCGCGGTCAGCCGGGTGAGGAAGCGTTTGGCCTGGGGGTTCATCGTCTCGGCCTGGACGCTGCGTGCGTCCAGGAAGCCGGTGGGGGCCTGTGAGGTCATTCGGTCACCAATCTCATCGTCGAGGGGGCTGCCTGCCCGCATCGGTACGGCATGAGATTACTGATTGTCGCCGTAGCGCCAAATTACGTTGCGCATATGGCAAGCGCCTAGACGCCGCCGAGGGTGCGCGAGAGCTCGCGCGCACTGCTGGCCACATACCGGCCGAGGCTGTCCAGGCGGTCGGCGATCCGCACCTTCGGCGCGCTCACGTTGAGGGCCGCGACGATGCGCCCGGTGTGGTCGACGATCGGGGCCGAGGCGCCGACGACGCCGAGCTCCAGCTCCTCGTCGAGCAGGGCGTAGCCGGTGCTCCGGATGCGCTCCAGCTCGACCAGGAGCGAGTCGAAGTCGGTGACGACGGCCTTGCTCGCGGGCGGTGCGGGCAGCACGGAGAGTCCGCTCGCCGTCGGCGGCACCGGGCCGACGATCGCAGTGTCCTGCCCGTGCTCCCGATACCAGGCGGAGAGGCTCTCCTCGTCCCAGTCGGAGAGCAGCACGCGCCCGGAGGGGGTGCGCCAGGCCGCGGTCGTGACCCCCTCCCAGCCTGTCGTGCGGAACTCGTGCGGGCTCAGCTCGCTGAGGATGGTGAGCACGTTGCCGCCGCGGAGCACGCACAGGTGCGCGGTCTCGCGGGTGTTCTGCGTCACGCGGCGCAGGGCGGTCCTGGCGTGGCCGGCGAGCCGGCCCTCCACGGTCCGCCCGGCGAGGGCGTACAGCCGCGGCCCGAGCCGGTAGTTGAGGGTCAGCGGGTCGCGGGCGAGCAGGCCGGATTCGGCGAGGGTCGCGAGTGACCGCGAGATGACCGCTTTGTCGCGTCCGGTGCGTTGCGCCACCTGGACGACGCCGAGGCCGCCGTCCGCCGCTTCGGCACTGCCGAGCAGCTCCAGGATCTCGATGTCGCGGGCGAGCCCGGAGGCGTTGCGCCGGGGTGCGGGGGGAGTCGTCATGGTCGGCCCTCTTCCGTGGTTGCCATATGGTCATCAGCATATGCTCCAGTGGCATCGCCGGGCTACGGTGGGGGAACGCTTCCGCGCTCGATGCCGAGCAGAAAGGACCACCATGAGGATTGGCGAGAGTTTCGTCGGAGACGGCGTGAACGCCGCGCACATCAACACGGTCGCCGGGCCGAGGACGGGCCCTGCGGGCGCCGCCTGGGCGGGCGCACTGGCCTCGCCGAGCGCGGGTCACGTCCCGTTCGTCGCCGTGCTGGCCCCCTCCCTGCCGGTCAAGCCGCTCACCCTGTTCGTGTCGAAGTCCGCTCCGGTGGACGACGGGCACGGGACCATGATCTGGGGTCCGGCCCAGGCGGGCGTCGCCGCGGGTGTGGCCGACGCGCTGGCCGAGGGCGTCATCCCCCGGGAGTCGGCGGACAGCGACGTGGTGATCGCGGCAGTCTGGGTGAACCCGCAGGCCGACGACGCGGACGCCGTCTACCGGAACAACCGGGAGGCGACCCGCACCGCCCTGAGCAACGGCGTGACCGGCGGCCCCGGCGTGGACGCGGTGCTCGCCGCCCGCCACAGCCCGGCGAACCCGTTCTACACGGCACCCGTGGATGCGGAGGCGGCCCGATGAGCGCGACCCCCACGGTCGGCTTCGTCGGCCTCGGCAGCATGGGCAGCGGGATGACCCGCAACCTGCAGAGGGCCGGCTTCCCCCTCGTCGTCACCGACCTCCGCCCGGAGGCCGCCGCCGAGCTCATCGCCGGCGGTGCTCGCTGGGCCGAGAGCGCGGCCGAGGTCGCCGCGTCCTCCGACCTCGTCATCACGATGCTGCCGACCCCGCGCCATGTCGCGGACGCCGTGAACGGCCCGGGCGGCATCCTGGAGGGGATCGGTGACGGCGGCACCTGGATCGACATGTCGACCTCGGTGCCGGAGGTGGCGGACGCCGTGCGCGCGGCGAACGCCGACCGCGGGCTGCACATCCTCGACGCCCCGGTCAGCGGGATGTCGGTGGGTGCGGCGAACGGCATGCTGCAGATCTTCGTCGGCGGGGACGCGGACGACGTGGAGCGGCTCCGCCCGGTGTTCGAGGCGATGGGCGACCCGGAGCGCATCCTGCACGTCGGCGGCCACGGCGCCGGCTACGCGGTCAAGCTGATGATCAACCAGCTGTGGTTCTCGCACCTGGTCGCGACCGCCGAGGTGCTCTCGGTCGGCGTGAAGGCGGGCGTGGACCTGGGGGTGCTGCGGGATGCGCTGGTCGCCAGCCCCGCCAACAGCAACTTCGTGCAGAACGACGTGCTGTCCATCCTGGAGCACGGCGACTACGACGAGGGCTTCGCGCTCGCGCTGGCCTGCAAGGACCTCGGCCTGTCGATCGACCTCGCGCGTTCGGTCGGCGTGCCGGTGGAGCTCTCGTCGCTCGTCGACCAGGTGTTCCGCCGCGGTCGCGCCCAGTACGGCGACCGCGCGGGGGAGATGGCGCCCTTCCAGCTGTACGAGGACCTCATCGGCACGCCGCTGCGGCTCGCCGCCGTGACCGAGGGGGCGACCCGATGACCCGCGAGCAGGAGCTGCTGTCGCGCATCCCCACCGGCCTGTACATCGACGGGGCCTGGCGGGACTCCGCCTCCGGCAACCGGTTCGACGTGGTCGACCCGGCGACCGAGCAGGTGCTCGCCCGCGTCGCGGACGCCACGCCGGAGGACGGCGAGGCGGCGCTCGCCGCCGCAGACGCCGCCCAGCGCGGCTGGGCGGCCACCGCACCGCGCGAACGCGCCGAGGTCCTGCGCCGCGCCTTCGAGCTGGTCACCGCCCGCGCGGACGACTTCGCGCTCGCGATGACACTCGAGATGGGCAAGCCCCTGGCCGAGGCGCGCGGCGAGGTCGCCTACGGCGCCGAGTTCCTGCGCTGGTTCTCGGAGGAGGCGGTGCGCATCTCCGGCCGGTACGCCACCGCTCCGGACGGGGTGAACCGCCTGCTGGTGGTGAAGCGCCCGGTCGGCCCGTCACTGTTCATCACGCCGTGGAACTTCCCGCTCGCCATGGCCACGCGGAAGATCGCTCCCGCCATCGCGGCCGGCTGCACCATGGTGCTGAAGCCCGCGGCCCTCACCCCGCTGACGGCGCTCCTGCTGACCGGGGTGCTGGAGGAGGCGGGTCTTCCCGCCGGCGTGCTCAACGTCATCCCGACCACCCGCGCCGGTGCGGTCACCGGGCCGCTCATCAAGGACGCCCGGCTGCGCAAGCTGTCCTTCACCGGCTCGACCGAGGTCGGCCGCCGGCTGATCGCCGACTCGGCCGACCAAGTGCTCCGCGTGTCGATGGAGCTCGGCGGCAACGCGCCCTTCCTCGTCTTCGAGGATGCCGACATCCCCGCGGCCGTCGACGGCGCGGTGCTCGCCAAGATGCGCAACGGCGGCGAGGCGTGCGTCGCCGCCAACCGGTTCCTGGTGCACGAGTCCGTCGCCGCCGCGTTCACCGCGGCCTTCGCCGAGCGCATCGCCGGCTTCCGTGTCGGCCGCGGCACCGAGCACGGAGTGACGATGGGACCGCTGGTGGATGCCGCCACGCGCGACAAGGTCGAGTCGCTTGTGCAGGGCGCCGTCGCCGACGGTGCCACGGTCGCGGTCGGCGGCTCGCGCGTCGACGGCGCCGGCTACTTCTACCAGCCCACCGTGCTGACCGGCGTCCCAGCCGGTGCGCGCATCCTGGGCGAGGAGATCTTCGGCCCGGTCGCGCCCATCACCACCTTCCGCACCGACGAGGAGGCGATCCGGCTCGCCAACGCGACCGAGTTCGGCCTCGTCGCCTTCGCCTACACGCAGAACCTCGACCGCGGTCTCCGCCTGGCCGAGGAGCTGGACACCGGCATGCTGGGACTGAACGCGGGCGTCGTCTCCAACCCGGCGGCCCCCTTCGGCGGCGTCAAGCAGTCCGGTCTCGGCCGCGAGGGCGGCTTCGAAGGGATCGAGGAGTACCTCGAGACCCGCTATGTCGGCATCGCCGACCCGTTCGCGAGCAGGAAGGCCTGACCGATGGAGATCACCGAATTCAGCACGGGACTCTTCTCGCTGGAGGGCGCGCGCGCGATGGTCACCGGAGGCAACGGCGGCCTCGGCCGCGCGTTCACGGTCGCCCTCGCGGCGGCCGGCGCGGACGTCTTCGTGCCGAGCCTCGCCGACGACGACGGGACCACCGCCCGCCTGGTCGAGGAGCGCGGCCGCCGCTACGTCTTCGCGCAAGCGGACGTGACGGAGCGGGGCGTGCCGCAGCGGATGGTGGACCAGTGCGTCGCCGAGCTGGGCGGCCTCGACATCCTCGTCAACTCCGCCGGCATCAACCTGCTCGACGACGTGCTCGCCTTCGACCGCGACAAGTGGGACCCGATGCTCGCGGTCAACCTGACGGCCGCGTTCGACTTCGCACACGCCGCGGCGGCCGCGATGATCCCGCAGCGGTCGGGGAAGATCGTCAACATCGCCTCCCTCTTCTCTTTCCTCGGCGGGAAGCAGTCGCCCGCGTACGCCGCGTCGAAGGCCGGGATCGTGGGCTTCACCAAGGCGTACGCCGACGAGCTGGGGGAGTACGGCATCCAGGTGAACGCCATCGCCCCCGGCTACTTCGCCACCGCGCTGACCGAGCGCACCCGCTCCGACGAGACCGCGAACGCGCGCATCGTCGACCACGTCCCGGCCGGACGCTGGGGCGACCCGGCGGACCTCATGGGTGCGCTGGTGTTCCTCGCCGGCCGGGCCTCCGACTACGTCACCGGCCACACCCTCGTCGTCGACGGCGGCTACCTGCTCCGCTGACCGGCCCCCCCACCTCCCGCACGATTCTCAACGCCAAGGACACGATCCATGCCCGCTTCCCGCTCCGCCCTCTCCCGCGACCAGATCGCCGAGCACCTCGTCCGGCTGCTCGGCGCCGGCCGGGTCGACACCGACGACGCCGCGCTCCGCGAGGCGAGCGTCGACCGGTTCAAGAAGTACACCGCCGTGCACGGCATCTTCGACGGCCCGTTCCCCGCCGCCATCGCCTACCCGCGGACGACGGAGGAGGTGGCCGCGGTGCTCCGGTTCGCCGACGACAACTTCGTGGCCGTCGTGCCGCGCACCGGCCGCACCGCCACAGAAGGCGGACTCGAGACCGTGGTCGCCGACTCCATCGTGCTCGACGGGTCGCGGATGGATGCCGTCCTCGACGTCAACGAGACCGACATGATGGTCACCGTGCAGTGTGGCGTCCCTCTCCAACAGCTCGAAGACCAGCTGCGCGAGCGGGGCCTCACCACCGGCCACTCGCCGCAGTCGAAGCCGCTCGCCCAGTACGGCGGCCTCACCGCGACGCGCTCCATCGGGCAGTTCTCGACGCTGTACGGCGGCATCGAGGACATGGTGGTCGGGCTGGAGGCCGTGCTCGCCGACGGCACGGTCACCCGCATCAAGAACGTGCCGCGGAGGGCCGCCGGACCGGACATCCGTCATCTCGTCATCGGCAACGAGGGCGCGCTGTTCTTCATCACCGAGGTGACCATCAAGGTCTTCCGCTTCCACCCCGACAGCTACCGCTTCTTCGGCTTCCTGGTCGACGACTTCGCCGACGGCGTGGATGCGCTGCGCGAGCTGATCACGCAGGGCTACCGTCCCTCGGTCTGCCGCCTCTACTCGCCGGAGGACGCCCGCCAGCACTTCGCCGACGTGTACGACGGCCGCAACGTGGTCGTTCTGGTCGCCGAGGGCCCGCAGCGGATCGCCGACGCCACGGCGGAGGCGATCCAGGAGCTGTTCCCGGAGCCGGTCTTCACCCGCGTGGACGAGCAGCGCATCCGGTCGTGGTTCGACAACCTCAACTGGGGCCAGGACAAGATCGACGCCGAGAAGCGGCAGATGCTGGAGACGCGGCACCTGGGGTACACCACCGAAGTGTCGGTCGACTGGTCGCGGGTGAACGAGCTGTACACCGCCGTGATGGACCGCATCCGCACGACCTTCGACCGGGCGGGCGACCTCACCATGCTCGGCGCGCACTCGTCGCACAGCTACCAGACCGGCACCAACCTGTACTTCGTGTACGACTACGAGATCCGCTGCGAGCCGCGGGACGAGATCGAGGTGTACCACAAGCCGCTCAATGCCATCATCGTGGAGGAGGCGCTGCGGCTGGGAGGTTCGATGGTGCACCACCACGGCATCGGCAAGTACCGCACCGACTGGACGGCCGAGGAGCACGGCTCGGCGTACGAGCTGCTGGTCCGGCTGAAGGCCGCGCTCGACCCGAAAGGCATCATGAACCCGGGCACCATCCTGCCCCTGGACGAGGAGGGCGCGCGGGCGTGACCTCGTACGTCGTCGCCATCGACAACGGCTCGCAGAGCACGAAGGTGCTCATCGTGGACGAGCATGGTGTCGTCCACGCCTCCGCCCGGGCCGGGCTGCTCCCGTACGAGCACCCCGCCCCGGGCCGGGCCGTGCACCCGGACGACGACGTGTGGCGGTCCATCGTGGCCGCGTGCCGCACCGCGATGGAGCGCTTCACCGGCGATCCGGGCCGGATCGTCGGGGTCGGCCTGTGCACGATCCGGTTCTGCCGGGCGCTGCTCACCGGCCGCGGCGAGCTCGCCGAGCCGATGCTGAGCTGGATGGATGAGCGCGTCTCCCGGCCCTATGCGGCCGAGGACGACGCGGTGGAGTGGGTGACCACCTCCTCCGGGTACATCACCCACCGGCTGACCGGCCGGTTCGTGGACACGGCCGCCAACTACCAGGGCATGTGGCCGATCGACCAGGCCACCTGGCGCTGGTCGGACGACCCCGCCGCGTTCACGGCGACCGGGATGAGCCGCCCGCTGCTGTTCGACCTCGTCGACCCCGGCGACCCGCTCGGGACCGTGACTGCCTCCGCAGCCGCCGACACCGGCCTCCCGCCGGGCGTCCCGGTGTTCGCCACGGCCAACGACAAGGCGGTGGAGGCGCTCGGCGCCGGACTCGCCCGGGAGGACCAGCTGCTCCTCTCGCTCGGTACCTACATCTCGTCGATGACGGTCGCCGCGGCCGCAGGGGGCGGAGAGCGCCACTGGGTCAACTTCGGCTCGCGTCCGGGCCAGTACCTCGCGGAGAGCGCCGGCATCCGGCGGGGGATGTGGACGGTCAGCTGGTTCCGCTCGCTCCTCAAGGAGGCGGCGGTGCGCGACGACGGCATGTACGACCTCGAGGCGGAGCTCGACCGGGAGGCGGCGCTCCTGCCGCCCGGAAGCGACGGCGTGCGCGCGGTGCTCGACTGGCTGGCGCCGACCGACGAACCGACCCGGCGCGGCGCGCTGCTCGGCTTCTCGGGTCCGCAGGGCCGCGCGCACATCTACCGGGCGCTGCTGGAGGGCATCGCCTTCGAGATGGCCGACAACGCCGCGGCCATGGCGGACGAGCTCGGGGCACGCTTCGGGGAGGTGATCGTCACCGGCGGGGGCGCGCGGTCGCGCATCCTGCCGCAGATCGTCGCCGACGTGACCGGGCTGCCGGTGCGGCGCGCGGCGGTCGACGACGCGGCCGGTCTCGGGGCCGCGGTGTGCGCCGCGGTCGGCTCGGGGCTGCATCCCGGATGGGACGACGCGCTGGCCGCAATGGTCCGCCTCGGCGAGCCGGTCGGACCCTCGCCGCAGGCGCCGGAGTACACGCGGCTGCGGGCGACGCACCGCCGCGCCCGGGAGGGCGTGCGCGCGCTCAGCGCGGCGCTCGCCGACGAGGACTGAGACGTCCGTACTACGATGACCGGACCCGACAGGAAGGACCTCCGATGACGGACAACCCGGTGGAGCAGGCCTACGCGATCGACGTGCCGCCGGAGGTCGCGCCCGGGCGGTACGCGGACTTCGCGAGCATCTGGCACACCCCCAACATCTTCGTGCTCGACTTCGTCGCCATGCTGCAGCCGCCGCAGGTGGGCGTCGACGACGCCGGCCAGCCGCAGATGGTCCTCAACGGCCAGGTGGTGAGCCGCATCCGCATCCCACCGCAGCAGGTCTTCGAGCTGGCCAAGGCGCTCACGCAGCAGCTGGAGCAGTGGGAGCAGGAGACCGGCCAGCGCCCGCCGGCGGGGTGACGCGGGTCACCCCGCCGACGCTGCAGAGTTGACGCGTCGCTGCGTCAGGGAAGGACGAAATCGCCTACTCGTTGAGTGAGGTGGGCATGTCTCCGCATGCTGGTCGACTCTGACTTGTTAGCCCACTTCGATGGGTGACTGAGCGCCGCGAGCGTGGCATGGTCCTGTCGCGCAGGAACCCAGATCCTCGATTCCTGAGTCGCCCTGCCCCGGAGGATCTGTCCCACAACGGCCGGAGCCCACGAGAATTCTTCACTGGTACCAAAGTGGAAGTCAGCCGCCCGTCCAAGCGCTGCACAGAGCCAATCGGCGTACTGCATCGAGCCATACCGATGGCTTTCCAGCTGCATCGGAACCTCAAGTATCCGCTTCATGTGGGCGTCGGAGGATGCGTAGATGAACTGAGCCATCGCTGTGATGGCTTCTTCCCGAGGCATCGGCCCGCCTTCGTCTAACACGACCAAGAGGTCGGTGCCCTGCGAATCGGCATATCGGCAGAGCCGGCGGACGGTCTCCGTGAGTGCCTTCTTCGTCCGATCTGCCGCGTTCTCGCCGGTTTCTCGGGGGCTGCCGATCTTCTTAACTTCTCCATAGAAGAAGACGCGGCCGCCGAGCTTGCTCAGATAGTCAGCAAGGTCGGAAACGACCTTTGAACGACCGGGATATCGCCGAATACTGCCGGTGGTGAAGATTTCGGAGCCCTTTTTCTCCCAGCGACGCGGATGCTTGCCCGACTCGTGAATCTCGGAGCGGAACTCGCGCTCCTTGATGCGTTCGAATCGTGCCCCGAAAGCGCGAACCGACGTGGACGGTAAGACGATGCCTGCATAGCCGAAGACAGGGTTGTGGAAGAACTTGGGGTGCGCAGGATCGATGTACGGCCCAACGTGCCCGAACTCGTCCAGGTAGGCGATGAGCATGACTATCTCCCGGATATGCGCAGAAGGCCGCCCAAGGCGGCCTTCTGGAGTTGGCGCGTGGTCCGCGAGGGAACTGCTACCCGCTAACAAGATAGACCAACCCCGGCAGCCCATGTCAACATTGACCTGAATTGCACAGCGACCCGGCTCGCTGATCAGCGTGACAGCAATGTGGATCGCGATCCCCAGTACCCCCAGTGGGACTCGAACCCACACTCGGGCGAGTTTAAGTCGCCTGCCTCTACCGA
>Ga0209563_100326_pt1 | contig 18720 bp, 15 predicted proteins | sample AraplaCvi_mMF_r2_FD_184271 | JGI IMG/M metagenome (GOLD analysis project Ga0209563, IMG submission 184271) | Arabidopsis root microbial communities from North Carolina, USA - plate scrape CL_Cvi_mMF_r2 (SPAdes) (version 2) | ecosystem: Host-associated > Plants > Roots > Endosphere | place: USA... | reverse complement strand
CGCCATGCCCGCCTGCGGAACGGTCTCCGGACCCGTGACGCTGGTCTGCGCCGACACGACGGGGGCCTCGCCGAACGTGGTCGTCGCGCCGGTGAGCACCCCGTCGACGCTCTGGGTGGCCACCTACGACGCGGCGGGCAACCCCTCGCTCGACGCGGCAGGCACCTCCGCTGCGGCCGGCTTCGAGATCAGTCCGTTGACCGACGACACGACCAATGTCAGCACCACCGCCGGCCACATCTGGGACACCACGAACTCGTCCACCACTGACACATCCGTGCCCGACCTGAACACCGTCGCCGGCTCGTCCGGCACGACGACCCGCCAGGTGCTGGGCCAGCCGCTGAAGCTGGTGACCTCGAAGTTCTTCGGCATCCCGACCACCGTGCTGGACGTCAGCGCCACCTCGAAAGCGAGTCAGTCCGAGCGCACGGCGATCGACACCAAGAACAGCTTCACCGCATCGGTGTGGGTGCAGCCGTCGACGACGGCCGCGACCGGCGTCGAGCACGTCGCGATGTCTGAGAACTCGCTCGGCACCACGGTGTTCACGCTCGGCACGGATGCGGCCGGTGCGGCGAAGTTCTGTCGCACCAGCCTGGTCAACTCCGCGCGCGCCTGCGTGACGGGAGGCGCTCCCGTGCCGGGCAAATGGACGCTGGTGACCGGGATCTGGGATGCCGTGAACGGCAACCTCCGCATCCTCATCAACGACTCGATCACCGCAGCGGGCGTGACCCCGCAGGCCGTTCCCGCGAACGACACCAGCCCCACCGGCTGGCTGTGCGCCGGCGCGAGCTGCTCGCTCGTCTCCGGATCGATGGTCTCCACGTCACCCTGGGAGGGCCAGCTCTACCGGCCGTCCGTCTTCCCCGGGGTGATTTCGCGCAACCAGCTCGACAACGTGTTCGGACTCCTCGCTCCCAACGCCGAGCCGCCGGCGGACACCTCGATCGGAGCGGTCGTCAACCAGAGCTGCAGCCAGCTCATCACGCCCGCGCAGATGTACGCATACGACCCCAATCTCTCGGGTCTCGTCCCGTGGACGCCGGCCGCCGGAACGCCCGGCGCCCGTGCACTGCAGCTGAACGGCGTGGCCTGCCAGTGGATGCGGGAGTCCGGCAACGTGTCGATGTACGTCTCCGTCGCGAACATCACCGACCGCGGCACCCTGGCACAGCTGCAGACCGCCGCCCAGGGCGGGACACCTGTCGCGGGCCTCGGCGACGCCGCGTACTACGCCAACAATCAGTTGCAGGTCTTCCGCGGCGGCTACTGGATCGTCTTCCAGTACGCCTGGTCGACCGAAGGCGCGGACTTCTTCCCGCTGCCCCAGGACGTCCTCGCCGCCCTGCCCTGACCGGCGACGGCATCGCCCCGCGGCGTCCGCGCGGGGCGATGCCGGCCGCCCGCTCGTTGAGTCACGAACCGAAGGACCGGCATGTTCCCCAGGAATCGGCAGGGCAAGACCGCCCCGCGTATCGTCCCCGTCGTCTCCGGCATCGCGGCCGGTGTTCTCGCCGCTTCGCTGCTCGCGGCGACGCCAGCGAGCGCCGCCGGCAAACCGACCCCGTTCCTCGGCAAGCCGGTGCCCGGACACAGCGCGGGTGCGCTCGCGGGAGCGGAGATGCCGGCGTCGTCGCACTCCGTCCCGGAGCAGAAGACGGCGCTGCCGTCGCCCGCCGAATACACGGTCGACACACCCTCTTCCGTGCCCGACCGCCGCGTCTCCACCCGCCTCGGCGGCCGGCAGGTGGCCGTCGTGGGAGGAGCGTGGCAGCAGCTCGGCTCGACCGGGATCTCGGTCGCCCCCGCCGCGGACGCGACGCAGACGCTGCCCAAGAGCACCAAGGGCGCGATCCCGGGCTCGGTGGGCGCGGTCCGGGCAGCGGTGGTCGACCCGAAGACCACGAAGAAGCTTGGCCTGACCGGCCTGGTGCTGCAACTGAGCAGGACGGATGCGACCAAGACCGGTGCGCGAGTCGCGGTCCGCATCCCGACGAGGCTGCTCGACAGCCTCTACGGCGCCGACTTCGCCTCCCGCGCCTCCTGGGTTCAGGTCGGCGGATCGCCGTCGAATGCGGCGGCGGCCCGCGCGAAGGCCGCGCAGGTGCCCTCGGTTCAGGACGCTGCGACGAAGTCGCTCGTGCTCAGTCCGACCGTATCGTCGGCCCCGGTGCTCCTGGCGGCCACGTCGGCCCCTGTGTCGGCCACCGGCACCGGTGCCTACACGGCAACGTCGCTCAAGCCGTCGTCCACGTGGGACGTCTCGCGGCAGACGGGCGACTTCTCGTGGTCGTACCCGCTCCGCGTCCCGCCCGCGGCGGCGGGGCCGGCGCCCGCGCTGGCGCTGACCTACGACTCGCAGTCGGTCGACGGCGAGACCGGGTCGACAAACAACCAGACCTCGGCGGTCGGGGAGGGCTGGAGCCTAGGCGGCTCCGGCTTCATCGAGCGCACGTACGTGTCGTGTGCGACCGACAACGGCGCCTCCGGCCCGGTCACCTCCTCCGGCGACCTGTGCTGGAAGACCGACAACGCCACCATCTCGTTCGCCGGCCATTCCGGCCAGCTCATCCGCGACAGCGCCTCCGGAGCGTGGCGGGCGCAGTCCGACGACGGCACCCGGTACGAGCACCTGGTCGGCGCCGCCGCCGGATGCGCCGCCAACGGAACGTACGACACCGACTGCTGGCGGATGACCACCACCGACGGCACGCAGTACTACTTCGGTCTCAACCAGCTTCCCGGCTACAGCTCGGGCAAAGCGACCACGAACTCCGCCTGGACCGTTCCCGTCTTCGGCAACGACCCGGGAGAGCCCTGCCACGGCGCGACTTTCGCGGCGTCTTCGTGCGCCCAGGCCTGGCGCTGGAACCTCGACTACGTCGTCGACACCCATGGCAACGCCGAGGCCTTCTACTACAACGCCCAGACCAACCGGTACGCGCAGGGCGGCACGACGGCCACGTCGTACGTGCGCGGCGGCGAGCTCGATCACATCGACTACGGCTTCACCACGGGCAACGCTTATGCGGCGAACGCCGCCTCGGGGCGGGTGGTCTTCGCGTACGACGCCAACGGCCGGTGCTCCGACGCCACACGCGCGAACTGCACCGCGGAACCGGCCTCGGGGCTCGCGACCGCTCCCGCGCATCCGACCGCGTACCCGGACGTCCCGTTTGATCAGAACTGCCCGTCCGGCGCCTGCACGGGCCTGCTCTCGCCCACCTTCTGGAGCACCGCGATGCTCACGACGGTGACCACGAAGGCCCTCCTCTCCGGAGCCTATGCGAGCGTCGACGCCTGGACGCTCGGTCACTCGTTCCCCGACCCGGGCGACCTCACCAGCGCCGCACTCTGGCTCACCCAGATCGCTCACACGGGCTACTCCGGATCGGCCAGTCTGACCGAGCCGGCCACCGTGTTCACCGGCGCGACGCTGCAGAACCGGGTCTGGGTGACGGATGGACTGGCGCCGCTCGACAAGTACCGGATCACGTCCATCCAGACCACCCTCGGCGCGATCATCTCGGTCAACTACTCCAACCAGGAGTGCACCCCCGCCGGGGCCGCCGCCATCGAGGCGTCGCCGCAGACGAACACCGCGCGCTGTTTCCCGCAGTGGTGGTCGCCCAAGGTGACGCCGCCGCAGGCACCGCAGAAGGACCTCTTCCACAAGTACGTGGTCACGAGCGTGATCGTCAACCCGAAGACCGGCGGCGGCAACGACCTCGCCCAGGAGACCGACTACGTCTACACAGGCACCCCCGCCTGGCGGTACGAGACCTCGCCGCTGGTGCCGGACGACAAGCGCACATGGTCGGTGTTCGCCGGCTACAACGCGATCGAGGTCCGCGTGGGGGACTACAACACCCCGAGCGCCCAGAAGGTCACCGACTACACCTTCTACCAGGGCATGGACGGCGACCGTGCCACGGCGTCGGGCGGCACCAAATCGGTGGCCGTCACCGGAGCGCCGGGCGTGCCGGACTCGCTGTGGTTCGCGGGGCGCACCCGCGAGACTAAGGTGGTCAAGGGAGTCGGCGGACCTGTCGTCTCCGACACGGTCACCACACCATGGGCCTCGGCGGTGACCGCCGCCAACGGCGTCAGCACCGCACGGATGACCGGCGACGCCGACGAGGTCGTCACGACGCCGCTCTCCACCGGAGGTTCGCGGACAGTGGAGACGGTCACCACGTACGACCCGGCCACCGGTCTTCCGACGCAGGTGAACTCCGTGCCCTCCGATGCGACACCCACCTGCACCACCACGACCTACGCCGCACCGAACACCTCCGCGGGCATCGTCGGGGCGGTCGCCGAGGTCGCCGCGGTGGGCGTCAGCTGCGCGCAGCTGGCCTCGGCCCACTACCCGGGCGACGCCATCAGCGACACCCGCACCAGCTATGACGGCGGAGCCGTCGGCGCCGCCCCTACCAAGGGGGATGCAACGAAGACGGAGGTCGTCGACGGCTACCCCGCGGGAACCCGCGCCTCCGCGCACTGGATCACCTCGGGCACCACCACGTACGACGCCCTCGGGCGACCGCTCGTCGCGACCGACATCCTCGGCCGGACGAGCACGAAGGCGTACACGCCGGCCGCGGGCGCGCCCGCCGGTAGCGGTGCCACCACCGCCATCGCGACGACCAACACGGCCCCCTTCAACTGGACCACCACGACCACCTACAACCCCGCGTGGGGGGTCGAGCTCTCGTCCACGGACGCCAACGGCAAGGTCACGACCGCCACCTACGACGCGCTCGGACGCCGCTCGGCCGTGTGGCTGCCCAGCCAGCCGCAGGCCGCCAACCCGAACACACCCTCCACCGCGTACAGCTACCAGCTCTCGCAGACGGCCACCTCGTCCGTCAAGACGACGAAGCTCACATCCGGCGGGATGGTGACGAGCTACGTGCTCTACGACGGGCTCGGGCAGCCGGTGCAGACGCAGGCCTCCGCCGAGGGCGGCGGCACCGTCGTCACCGACACCGCCTACGATTCGCACGGGCGCACGGCGTTCACCGACGCCGCCTACTGGACCACCTCCGTCAAGCCGTCGGGCACGCTGTTCGTACCGACGAGCCTCAGCCAGATCGCATCGCAGACCGTCACCGGCTACGACGCCGCCGACCGGACGATCACGACCACGGTGAACTCGTACGGCAAGGAGCGGTTCCACACGACCGTCGCCTACCCCGGATCGGACCGCGTCGACACCACGCCGCCGGCGGGCGGCACGCCCACCAGCGAGTACAGCAACGCGCTCGGGCAAAAGACCAAGCTCGTGCAGTACATGGCAGCGACCCCGACCGGCAGCGCCACCGAGACCACGACGTACGGTTACAACGCGCAAGGCAAGATGACCGACATGACCGATCCGGCGAACAACCACTGGTCGTGGTCGTTCGACGTGCTCGGCCACCAGACCGGCGCGACCGACCCGGACACCGGGACCACGCTCTCCACCTCCGATGCCGCCGGCAACACGCTGACCACCACGGACGCGCGCGGCGTGACCCTCGCCTACACCTACGACAATCTCGACAGGAAGACCGCGCGCTACAGCGGAAGCGCTTCCGGGCCTCTGCTCGCGTCCTGGAGCTACGACACCGTTGCGAAAGGACAGCTGAGCGGCTCCACCTCGTACACGGGATCCACACCGGGCGCGCCGGGCGCCGCGTACGCGATGAGCATCACGGGCTACGACGACCTCTACAACGCCACGGGGACGACCGTCAGCATCCCCGCGAGCGCCCCCGGATTCGGCGGCACGACCTACACGACCTCCGCCTACTTCGACACCGACGGCTCGCTGCTCACGCGGTCGCTCCCGGCGGTGGGCGGCCTGGCGGCGGAGCGTGAGCGCTACTCGTACGACTTCCTCAACAACGTCGCCTCCCTGAGCGGCACGAGCAGCTACGGCGTCGCCACGTACTCGGCGATCGGTCAGCTCGCCGAGGTCGGCCGGCTGGCGACGAACGGCCTGACCACCGACTTCGGCTACGATCCGGCGACAGGGAACACGGCCGAGATCAAGGACACCTCTTCCGTCTCCAGCGCCTACACCGTGCAGGCCGACCGGTCGTACTCGCGGAACGACGCGGGCGACGTCACGGCGATCAAGACCACGGGCGCGGCCGGGACGGACACCCAGTGCTTCGGCTACGACTACCTCCACGACCTCACGCAGGCGTGGACGCCGGCCGGCAACGACTGCGCCGCCGCGCCCAGCGCGACGACCATCGGAGGTGCCGCCCCCTACTGGACCTCGTACGGCGTCGACCCCTCGACGGGCAACCGCACGACCGTCACCCACAACCCGACCAACGCCGCCGCCTCCGCCACCACCGACACGTACGCCTACCCGGCGGCGGGGAGCGCGCACCCGCACGCCGTACAGACGGTGACGCGGTCCGCGGGTACAGGCTCGACCGACACCTACGGCTACGACGCCTCCGGCGACACCACCGCCCGGCCGGGCCAGTCGCTCACCTACGACGACAACGGCAAGCTGTCGACCGTCACCACCGGCGCAGTGACGCAGACCAACGTCTACGACGCGGCGGGCATCCTCCTGCTCCAGAGCGATGGCACGAACGGGTCCACCTTGTTCCTCGGCGACACCGAACTCCACGTGGCGGCCGGCTCGACCACCGCGACGGCCGTCCGCACCTACACCCTCGGTGGCGTCCCCGTCGCCGAGCGGACGACCAAGGCCGGCGTCAGCGGCTCGGCGCTGACCTGGATCTCCGGAGACGCCAACCACACGCAGGACCTCGAGATCGCGGTGTCCAGCGGGGCCGTCACCCGCAGGTACGTCGACCCGTACGGCAACGCGCGAGGTGCGGCGGCGAGCTGGAGCAGCGGACACGGCTACCTGAACGCGCCGACCGCGGCGCTCAGCGGCCTGACCCAACTCGGGGCACGCGCGTATGACGCGACCATCGGCGCGTTCCTCAGTGTGGATGCGGTGCTCTCGGCGGCCAACCCGCAGCAGAACAACGGGTACTCCTACAGCGCCAACGATCCCGTGACGAACGCCGACCCGACCGGCGACTGCTACGTCGGCTCGAGCGACTCGTTCAACTTCAAGTCCAATTGCGGCACCGACAAGAACCACATCACCCACGGGATCAACCAGGCCGGGCCGGACCGCTCCACCTATGGAGGTGCGAACCCGCACCACCGGCCCCCTGCGCCGAAGCCCTCGGGCCCGTCGGGTTCGTCGGGGCGGAGCTCCGGCTCGCACCTCACCCCCGCCAAGGCCAGCCCGAGCAACGCCACCGATCCGCTCGGACAGATCGGCAACTTCTTCCAGGGGCTGGCCGCGCAGAACGGCGGGCAGTGCGCGTCGACGGCACCGACCCGTGACTGCGCGGGTTCTGCCGGCCCGACGAAGCCGCACCTGTGCGAGGGGATGAACCCGTCGTCGTGCCGCGATGCCCTGCCCGGGGAGGGCGACATTCACCTCGCGACCAAGGACTCGGGATCGATTCAGAGCTCGCTGTGCGTCCTGGTGTGCATCTTCGTGTCAGAGGACAAGAACGGTCGCGCCACGGGATTCGGGCTGGGGGCCGGACCGCGGCTGGGCGCAGAAGTAGACCTGGGCCGCAGCTTCGCGGACGAGCCTGGCTTTTCTGGGAATGTCTCGGGGAGCGCCATCCTTGGCGGCGGCCTCTACGCCACCGGCGGCATACAGAATGACTACTCCGGGTCGAGTGAGGTGATCTATGGGGCGGGCACAGCCCTCGGAGTTGAAGGCGGATTCTCCGCCAACGTGATGTGGACGTGGTGAGCCGATCGGCGCTCGTGGCCACTGCTCGATTCGTGCCGAATGTGCGCTCTGGCCGCGCCATTCCGCACCTTCGGCAGGAAAGCGCCGCGTTGGGAGGAGGCCGATCCGTGGACGATGGCTTTCGCCCGTCCGCGGGCTACGTGCTGGGGGTCTCGATCGCCTCCGCCGTCCTCGTCGCCTTCGCGTTCCACCTGCTCGCGACCTTCCTGCCGGTCGGGTGGACGCCTCCCCTGATCGTCGGCTTCTACATGGTCTTCTGGCTGCTCTGGACGCTCCCCATGTCCGCCGTGCTGGGCGCGGTGCTTGGGTTGCTGCTGTTGCTCACGCTCCGGCGTCTCGGCGCGGGTACCTTCGCGTCGCGGCGGAACCGGCTCGCGGTCGCCGCAGGCTTCGGCGTCCTGGCCGGCGTCGGCATGTTCCTCATCTACTCGCGACTGTGGGCGATGGGCGTGTGCCTGCTCGGCGGCTTGGCGGGACTGGTCGTGGGAATGGTCGTGATTCTTCTCGTTGGTCGTCGCAGGGCGGGACCGGCGTCGTGACCGTGCCCGACGGTCCCGTGCCGGTGGCCGCGCACGTGAGGCGGGCGGGGACTCCCGAGCGACTGCGCGATCGGCGTCGCCGCCTCGGCCGGCGGGGCTGGATCGTGGTCATCCTGGTTCTGCTCCTGGGACTCGGGGCCGCCTACTACGTCCGGTCGAACCTGCCCGCCGACCTGACGCGCGCGGGGGTCGTGGGCACCTGGGTCAGCGCCGACGGCGGCCGCGGCGTCGCCGTCTTCCGCGCGGATGGGACCGCCGTGTTCGACGACATCCCGGGCGGAGCCCCGGAGTCCGGGAACGGGAGGTGGCGCCTGTCCGATTTCCACGATCCCACCGTCACCGTGCAGGTCGGCAGCGCCGGTTTCGATCTCCACTCGAAGTGGGACGGCTTCCGAACCGTGCTCATCACCTACACCGGCGATCCCGACGACCCGAGAAGCGAGCACACCTTCCTCCGTCGGTGAGTTGCAGCACGGATTTGCGCGGTCAGCCGAGGGCCTCCGCCACGACCTCGGCGACGCCGCGGGGCCGGCGCTGGAGCAGGTGTTCGAGGTCCGGTGTCTCCGTCCGGAGCACGCCCGCCGCGGCGGCGAGGTGCAGCGGTGCGAGCGCACCCACCTCGTCGGCGGGTGCGTCCCGGTGGCGGACGGGCTGACTCAGTCGAGCGCCCAGCTCGTCCGCGAGCTCGTCGTAGGTCCAGGCCGGTCCGCGCAGTTCCCAGCTGCGACACTCGGGGATGGTGGCGACGGCGCGCGCGGCGGCTTCGGCGAGGTCGTCGATCGACGCGGTCGCCAGGGGTCGGGAGGCTGTGGCCGAGACGATCGTGCCGTGCCGCGCCTCCTCGATCGCTCGGGCGACGAAGGGTTCGGTGTAGAAGCCGTTGCGCAGGATGGTCGCACCGTCGCCCCGCTCGCGCAGCGCCGCCTCCGTCGCGGCGTGCGCCGGATCGTGGTCGGCGCCCTGCACGCTGGTGTAGGCGATGTGCTCGATCGCCGCGGCGGCGTCCAGGACGGCGGCGTGCTGTCGTGTCCGCTGGGCCGGGTCGAGCACAGGGCTCGACACGAACAGCAGACGGTCGATGCCCCGGAATGCGGCGAAGAGGGAGGCGGGGTCGTCGTAGTCGGCGACGCGCACGTCCACGCCGGCAGGCAGCGGAGCGGCATCGGGGCGGCGGACGAGCGCGTGCACCGTGACGCGCGGAACGAGGGGGAGAAGGTGCCGGACGGCGGCGCGGCCGAGGCGGCCGGATGCGCCGGTGACGAGGATGTGGATCACAGGATGCTCCAAAGGGTCGACGAAGAAGGGGTGATCGCGGGAGTCGGGAGACTCCCCTCCGTCACGACTCGATCGTCGGCAGAGCGCGCCGAAGGCGGCCTATGTCAGGCTCCGCCGTGGCCGGCGCGCGCACTGGTGATGAATGCGGGGCATCTGGGCGCCAGCGTAGCAGGGGCGCACCGTCCTCACTTCAGGGTGACGGAGTTGGCCTGATCGTTCATCCCGCCGAGGCTGGCGGCGTTGACCGCGTAGCCGTAGGAGGCTCCGCTGTAGGCGGTTCCCTGCCAGAGCTTCGTGCTGCACCCCGAGAAGCTCTTGAACGAGCTGACGCGGCCGGACCAGCCCACGTTGCCGAGCGGCCCGAAGTACCAGGTCGTGCTGCCGTTGCAGGCGCTCGAGTTCGTGATCTGGAAGAACGAGCCTCCATAGTTCGCGTCGTCGTAGAGCTGGCTCTGGACGTAGGTGGTCTGAACACCGGCGGGTGCGAGCGCCGCGCGGGAGGCGGCGCCACCGGACTCCGCGGGTGCGACGACCCTGAGGTGGGCCTGCGCGAGGACGGCCGCGTTCAGGTCCTCGCCGGCGTCGACGCAGACCAGCGTCTGGGTGCCGAGGTCGTACGAGCACGACGGAACCGGTGCGGCGGTCTCGTGCGTGGTGGCCGCGTCAGCAGCGCCGCCGATCGACACGAGACCGATCGCGAGAGCGGCGACCGCCGCGGTCGCGAGAGAACGGCGCGCGCGGGCAGAGTCCAGGATTCCCATTCACTTTCCCCCAAAAGTCGAGATCCCGGCCTCATGCCGGGCAGGGACAGTCTCTCGACGCATCGCCACGCCCGCAAGCGCCGAACCGTCGACGAGGTTGAGAGGATTCGGCGGGGAGGCACATTTCCTAGGTATGAGCGACACGGCCGAGGCGAGTTCGACGAGGGGGGTGGAGCCGCGGTCCGAGCCATCGGACAGCGAGCTCCTGCTCGACCTCGTCGACGGTCGTCGCGGTGCCATCGGGACGCTCTACGACCGGCACAGCCGCGTCGTGTACGCCTACATCGCCGCGCGCCTCGACGCCCGCGAGGACATCGAGGAGATCAGCCAGGACGTCTTCGTCACGCTCTGGCGCAAGCGCACGTCGATCACGATCGCCGGGGAGTCGATCCTGCCCTGGCTTCTCGTCACCAGCCGTAACCTCATCGCGAACCGGCGGCGCAGCATCCAGGTCGCCCAGAAGCGACGGGCCGGGAGCCCGCTGGACGAGACCATGCCGGATTCGCGGCCCGGGCCCGACGAGCTCGCCGAGCGCAACCAGCTCCTCGCCTACGTCGAGACGGTGGCCAGTGCGCTGCCGGAGCCGGACCGGACGGTCTTCGAGCTCTGCATCCGCGGCGACCACAGCTACGAGGAGGCCGCGGCCCAGGCCGGCATCACCCCCGGCGCCGTCCGCAACCGGCTCTCCCGCCTGCGGACACGGCTTCGCACCGAACTTCACACCCTCAGGGGGAAGCCATGACCGACCACGACCTGCTCCCCTCCGACGAGCTCTTCGATCAGCTCAAGCGCCGCATCCTCGACACCGTCGCCGTCGACGAGCGCCGCAAGACCCGCAAGCACCGCCTCATCGCCCTCGGGATCGCCGGCAGCCTCGCGCTCGGCACCACGGCGGGAGCCATCGCGGTCGCCCGGGCATCGCAGGGCCAGATCAACTACCTCATGGACTGCTACTCCAGTGCCGACGTCAACTCCCGCCACGCCACCTCCGTGTACCTGCCCGGCGACCTGAGCTCGAAGACGCCGACGCCGTTGAGCGAGCGCATTCGCCTGGCCGAGGACATGTGCGCGGCGACCTGGCGCCTCGGGAGCTTCTCGCCGGGAGGCTCGACAGCCGACCGGGAGTTCCCGGTGCCCGAACTCCAGACCTGCCAGCTGCCCGACGGGCGCCTGGGGGTCTTCCCCTCCGATTTGGCCGCGAGCGAGCTCTGCACGCGACTCGGCCTGGCAAGCCCGCACGAATGAATAAGGGGAACGTCATCGTGCGGTTCGGGGCGGTGCCCGCCGCCCACGCGCTCAGGGGGAGCGCGGCGGCGGGCACCTACCGACCCGAAGGGATCAGAACCGGACCGGCGGCACACCCGCGTGACCGCCGGCCAGCGAAAGGGGACAACGCATGAACACCATCGATCCGGCCGCGATCGAACTGCCGCCGACCGAACCGCTCGACATCACAGCCCTCGTCACGCAGGCCTTGGGTGGCACCGGGAGCCGTTTCCGCGACACGCCGATGTGAGGTTTTTTGTCCGAAGAACTGGGCCCGAGGGGCCCGGAAATGTCGGTGGTCGCCCCTAATCTGGGGGCTGGAAGAAAAAAACCCCAAAACACAACATGTAGTGGAATGACAATCGTGTCATTCGGGTTATATAGTGGGTGAACACCGCGGGAACGCGGACACCACGACTTCAAGGGGAGGCCATCATGGACTACGAAAACGACAGCGTTGGCGGCTACTCGGTTCCCGTCGACCCCATGGACCTGCTGCAGTGCGACAGCTGCCAGTAAGGCGCTAGCACCGAGCACGAAGACCCCGGGAGGCCGCACGGCCCCCGGGGTCTTCTGACGTCCGGAGGGTGTGCAGGAGCGGTCAGTAGAATCGTCGGGTGCCAGTGAATCCAGAGCTGCAGGGCAGGGAGTTCCCGCCCACCCCGCCGTACCTCGTCGGTCGCGAGAAGGTGCGCGAGTTCGCGCGGGCCGTGCTGGCGACGTCGCCGCTGTCGTACGACGTCGACGCCGCGCGCGCCGCCGGCCACCCGGACCTCGTGGCGCCGCCGACCTTCCCGGTCGTGGTGCAGGAGGCGACGCTCGCCCAGCTGCTCGCCGAGCCTGACGCGGGCATCGACTTCAGCCGGGTCGTCCACGGCGACCAGCGGTTCAGCTTCAGCCGCCCGGTGTTCGCCGGCGACGAGCTCACGGCGACGCTCCGCGTCACCTCCGTGAAGTCGCTCGGCGCCCACTCCATGGTCACCGCCGAGTCGACCATCGTCGACGCGGACGGCGCCCACGTGGTCACCGCCACATCCACCCTGGTCGTGCGAGGAGACGAGTGATGGCCGCAGCTGACACCACCCCGGACTTCGATGCCCTCACCGTGGGCGAGGTCGTCGCCGAACGGACCGTCGAGCTGAGCCGCGACACGCTCGTGCGCTACGCGGGCGCATCCGGAGACTTCAACCCCATCCACTACCGCGACGACGTTGCCACCTCCGTCGGCCTTCCCGGCGTGATCGCCCACGGGATGCTGACCATGGGCCTCGCCGTGCAGCCGGTCGTCGACTGGGCCGGCGACCCGGCGCTCGTCGCGGACTACCAGGTGCGCTTCACGCGCCCCGTGGTGGTCGACCCGGCGGACGGCGCCACGGTGACCGTGACGGCGAAGGTGGGCCAGCTCGACGCGGAGGCGCGCGTCGCCCGCATCGACCTGACCACCACGTTCGGCGGCGAGACCGTCCTGGGCAAGGCGCAGGTGCGCGTCCGGCTGGCATGACCGACGAGACGACGGCACCCTTCGCCCAGCTCACGACGATCCGAGTCGGCGGCGCGCCCGCCCGGCTCGTCGTCGCCGACACCCGCGAGGCGCTCGTGGATGCGGTCGAGGAGGCGCGCGGCGAGGGTGAGGAGTGGTTCCTGCTTGGCGGCGGCTCCAACACCGTCGCCGGCGATGAGGGGTTCGATGGCACCGTCATCCACGCCCGAACCCGCGGCGTGGAGCGCCTGGCGGCGCCCAAGGGACGCATCCGCCTCCGGGTGCAGGCGGGCGAGCCGTGGGACGACCTCGTCGCCCTCGCCGTGAGCAACGGCTGGTCGGGCATCGAGGCGCTCTCCGGCATCCCCGGGTCGACCGGTGCCGCCCCCGTGCAGAACATCGGGGCGTACGGGCAGGAGATCGAGTCGTCCCTGCTCGGGGTCGAGTTCTTCGACGACGCCACCGGCGAGGTCGTGTACCTGACGCGCGAGGAATTGGGCCTCGGGTACCGCACGTCGGTGCTCAAGCGGGGTCGGCGTGGCGTTGTGCTGACTGTCGACCTCGAACTCGCCGACAACACCGTGCCGGGCGGCGTCGGTGCGCCGCTGAGCGCGCCCGTCGCGTACGCGCAGCTCGCCGGCGCGCTGGGCGTGCCGCAGGGTGCCCGGGTGCCGGTCGCGGAGCTCCGACGGGCGGTGCTCGCGCTGCGCTCGTCGAAGGGGATGGTGCTCGACCCGGCCGACCCCGACTCGGTGAGTTCGGGCTCCTTCTTCACCAATCCGATCGTGTCGGAGAGCTTCGCCCGGACGCTCCCCTCGGACGCGCCCCGGTGGCCCCAGGACCCGCCGGAGCCGGACACGGTGTTCGACCTGCCGCCGGGCGGGGTGCACCCGCTGGATGTGCCGCCCCTGCCGTCCGTGGAGTACACGGTGAAGCTCAGCGCAGCGTGGCTCATCGAGCACGCCGGGATCCGCCGCGGCTTCGCACTGCCCGGATCCGGCGCCGCCATCTCGTCCAAGCACACGTTGGCGATCGTCAATCGCGGAGGCGCGACGGCCTCGGACGTGCTGCAGCTCGCCACGTTCGTCCAGTCCCGGGTCCAGGCCGAATTCGGTGTGACACTGCAGCCGGAACCCGTCCTGCTCGGCATGGCGATCTGACGGCGGACTCTGAGAAGATTCTCACGCCCGGCTCCGTAGGCTGATCCCACGACGCGCAGCGCGCCGTGATCGACCGGAGGGACGACATGGGATTCCTGGACCGCCTGCTCGGACGCGAGGAACCGCGACCGACCGGCTCTCAGCAGCAGAACGCCGGCTACGCGCCGTACGGCGCCCAGAGCGCCGGAGCTCCGGCCGGTGCGAACGGTGGCGCCACTGGCGCCCCGGCGCAGCCGCGAAGCGAGGACGAGATCGCGGTCGAGCGCTACCGCTACCTGCTGAGGACGGCCCCTCCGGAGACGATCGAGCAGGTGCACGAGGAGGCGTTCGCCAAGCTGACGCCGGACCAGCGCCGGCTCGTCTTCGAGCAGTTGAGCCAGAACGCCCCGGCCGGGGAGCAGCCCCGGAGCGATGACGCCCGCTCGCTGGCCCAGGCGGCGACCCGCTCCGAGCTGCGCCAGCCGGGAACGCTGGAACGCTCGCTCGGCGGCAACGCGTTCGGTGGCGGCCGGGGCGGCTACGGCGGCCCTGGACTCGGCGGGATGTTCGCGACCTCGCTCCTCGGCAGCGTCGCGGGCTACGTGATCGGGTCGGCCATCGTCAGCTCGTTCCTGCCGTCGCCCGCCGACGCCCAGGCGGACGCCGGCTCCGGCGATCAGAACGCCGACAGCGCGAATGACGCGGGCGGCGACGGAGGCAGCGGCGACGCGGGCGGCCAGGGCGGCGACGCCGGGTCGACCGAGGCGGCCGGCTGGGACGGCGGTTCCGGCTCCGACGCGGGCGGCTGGGGCGGCGACGCCGGGGGCGCCGGTGACGCCGGGGGCTGGGGCGGCGGCGACTGGGGCGGCTTCGGCGGCGGCGACTTCGGCGGGGGCGACTTCGGAGGCGGCGACTTCATCTGACGCGCGACTCCTCCTGACCGCGGAGTACGCGGGAGTGGAAGCCGTCAGACCGGGACGCGCGGCGAATCCTCCGCTCGCGCGCGTCGCTGCCGGGTGCATCCTGACCTCACGCGCGGAGGGCCGCGGCGAACGGGAGGACGGCGGACGCGCCTGAGCGCAGCAGCTCCTGGCCGGCGACGGTGACGGTCCATCGGCTGTCGACCAGATCGTCGACCAGGAGGACCGGCGCACCCGACGGGATCGTGAGGGGGCCGGCGTCGAAGCGGTCCCACACCGACGCCAGGCGGAACGCGCTGTTGCCGCCCGGCGCGCCCGAGGGCGGTGCGCCGCGCCATGCAAGTGTTCCGGCGAACGGCAACCGGCCGACGGTCGCGAGTCCGCGGGCCAGCGATTCGATGAACACCGGTCTGCGACGCGAGGGCATCGCCGCGACGGCTCCCGGACGGGCGGCCCAGTCCCAGTCGGCGAGCACCCGGATGCAGGCGTCGAGAACCGCCGGAGGCACGGGCTGGTCGGGCGCATCGTCCGCGAGCAGTTCGCGCAGGCGGCCGCCCCACCCGAGGTCGGTCAGGCGGGCGAGCGCCCGTCCCGGTTCGAGCTGCTGGTCGGCGCCCAGCTTGCCTCGGACGGACACGCCGAGCCGATCGGCGCCGGTCGGCCAGAGCTTGCGCGGTTCGATCTCGACGCCCACACGATCGAGAAGCGCTCCCACCTCCCCGGCGGCACCGTCGTCGATCGCTGCCGGATACCAGACGCCCGCGCAGTTGTCGCAGCGGCCGCACGGGCCCGCATCCGGGTCGTCGAGCGCGCGCTGCAGGAACTCCATCCGGCAGCCCGTCGTGGACTCGTACTCGAGCATCGAGCGCTGCTCCGCCTCCCGTGCCGCCGCGATACGGGCATACCGCTCCTCGTCGTACTGCCACGGCGCGCCGGTCGCGACCCAGCCGCCGCTCACCCGGCGCACGGCGCCATCGACGTCGAGCACCTTGAGCAGCAGTTCGAGCGTCGATGCACGCAGGTCGACGCGACTCTCGAGCACGCGCGTCGACTGCGGGGAGTCGCCGAGAGCCTCGAGCACCGCAGCGGCCTTCTCGCGGGAGGGCATGGACGCGGTCGCGAAGTACTGCCAGATCGCCCGGTCCTCCGGGCCCGGCAGGAGGAGCACGTCGGCGTTGTCGGTGGCGCGGCCCGCGCGCCCGACCTGCTGGTAGTAGGCGACGGGCGACGACGGGGCTCCGAGGTGCACCACGAAGCCGAGGTCGGGCTTGTCGAATCCCATGCCGAGGGCGCTGGTCGCGACGAGCACCTTCACCTCGTTGCGTTTGAGCCTGCCCTCCAGGTCTTCGCGCTCGGCCGTGTCGGTCTGGCCGGTGTACGAGTACGCCTCGTGGCCGGCGCGGCGCAGCACCCGGGCGGTGTCTTCTGCCGCGGAGACGGTCAGCGTGTAGACGATCCCGCTGCCGGGAAGGTCGGTGAGGTGGCTGGCGAGCCACGCGAGCCGGGCCGTCGCATCGGGCAGCGGCAGTACGCCGAGCCGCAGCGACCGCCGCGCGAGCGGACCGCGGATGGTCAGTACGTCGCTCTCGCGGCCGGAACCGAGCTGCTCGACGACGTCGGCCACGACGCGTTCGTTGGCGGTCGCGGTCGTCGCCAGCACCGGGACGCCGCTCGGCAGGAGCGAGATCAGGTCGCGCAGGCGGCGGTAGTCGGGGCGGAAGTCGTGGCCCCAGTCGGAGATGCAGTGCGCTTCGTCGACGACGAGGAGGCCGCTCCGGTCGACCAAGGACGGCAACTGCGTGTCGCGGAACTCGGGGTTGTTGAGGCGCTCGGGAGACACGAGGAGCACATCCACGGTGTCATCTCGGAGCCGGGCGGCCACGTCGTCCCACTCGTGGCGGTTGGCCGAGTTGATGGTGACGGCCCGCACTCCCGCTCGCTCCGCAGCGGACACCTGATCGCGCATGAGGGCGAGGAGGGGCGACACGAGGATCGTGGGGCCGGCGCCGCGAGCGCGCAGCAGCATGGTCGCGACGAAGTAGACGGCCGACTTGCCCCAACCGGTGCGTTGCACCACGAGCGCGCGACGGTGATCGTCGACGAGAGCCTGAATGGCCTCGTACTGCCCGTCGTGGAATTCGGCCTCCGGACGCCCGACGAGGGCGCGGAGGCTGGCGAGGGCGTCTGTCGCTGTGGTCATGAACCCATCGTGTCAGGGACGCCTGACGGCCGGCCCGGATCGCCGCAATCTGTGGAGAAGCGGCGATCCGGGCCGGCTGTGGACGGTTTTGTCAGGCCCGGATCCTCCGCCGCTGGGAGGCGCGGATGCCGCCGAGCAGGGCGGACACGACGATGATGAGGCCGAGGACGGCCGCGCCGAGGGCCCAGGCGGAACCGGGGGTGAGGGCGCGCATCCACGCGGTCACATCGGCGACGCGCTCGGCGGACGCGAGCACGGCCAGCGTGGCGACAGCGAAGACGGTGAGGAGCAGCCCCCACACCACGCCGCCCCAGCGGATCGGGGCGCGCGGCGCGGTCGGCTGTGGGATGGTCGGCGGCGCCGACGGCGGCTGCGGCACCGTCGGCTGCGCCGTCGTCGGCTGCGGCACCGTCGGCTGGGCCGCGGTGGGCTGCGGCACCGTCGGCTGGGCCGCGGTCTCCGCCGCCGCGGCGTCGCCCTGCTCCGGGCCGAGGGGCCTCTGCGAGTCGGTCATGATGGTCTCCCTGTCGGTGTCGTTCAGTGCTGCAGGAGGACCGGCAGGCCCTCGGAGGTGAGGTGGATCCCGGCGACGCTGTCGCCGGCGAGGAACAGCGCGGCGACCGTCAGGGCCGCGAGCAGGATGCCGAGGAAGATCAGGAACCCGCTGCGTCGGCGCGCGAGCCCGGCGATCAGCACGACGACCCCGACCACGAGGGTCGCAGCCGCGAGGCCCGCCGCCGTGGTGAAGCGGGCGAGATCCGCCAGCTGCGGCCAGACGATGGCGACCAGGGAACCGGCCACGAGGGCGAGTCCCACCGTCAGCCAGCCGACCGCCGCGCCCACCCGGGGGTTGGCCGCCCGGTAGGCGTCCCGGCGGGCCGCCGCCTCGGCGGTGGCCGTCGCCACCTGGGTGCGCAGCTCGGCGGAGCGCTGCGCCTTGACCGCGCGCATGTCGGCGGCCAGGCGCTGCTTCCACGCCGTGTGGTCGGCGCGCCACTGGGCCTGCCGCTGCTGCCAGTCGGCGAGGTCGTCCGGGGACGCGCCCTGCGGCGGCGCGGGAGGCGGAGTCGGTTCGGCCGCGATGTCGAGCTGGACGCCGGCCGCGGCTGCCGCGGGAGGCTCAGGGACGACGTTGGAGGAGGCGGCGGCAGCGGCAGCGGCAGGTCCGGCGCTCGCCCCCGGCTCCCCGGCCGCCGAGCTCTGCGTACCCGAACCCGCGGGAGCACCCTCGGCCGCATCCGACACCACCGGAGCCCCCGCCCCCGCCCCCGAGGCCCCAGCAGCACCCGGCGCCCCAGCAGCACCCGGCGCCCCCGCATCCGGCCGAGCCGCCGAA
>Ga0209563_100325_pt1 | contig 18742 bp, 15 predicted proteins | sample AraplaCvi_mMF_r2_FD_184271 | JGI IMG/M metagenome (GOLD analysis project Ga0209563, IMG submission 184271) | Arabidopsis root microbial communities from North Carolina, USA - plate scrape CL_Cvi_mMF_r2 (SPAdes) (version 2) | ecosystem: Host-associated > Plants > Roots > Endosphere | place: USA... | reverse complement strand
TCAGATCGTGCAACTCGTGGTCAGCATCCGCAATCGCGAGGCCCTGCGCGACCGCACCGGCGATCCCTGGGACGGGCGCTCGCTGGAATGGGCGACGTCGTCGCCGCCGCCGGTGTTCAATTTCGCTTTCCATCCCGACGTGCGCGGCGAGGATGCCTATTGGGACATGAAGGCCCATGCGCAGCAGCAATCGCTCGATTGCTCGCCGCCTGAATATCACGACATCGAGATGCCCAGGAACTCGCCGACCGGCTTCGTCTGCGCGTTCTTTGCCACGATCATGGGCTTCGCGCTGATCTGGCACATCTGGTGGATGGTGATTTTGGGCGGCATCGGCGCGTTCGCGACCTTCGTCGTATTCGCCTGGCGCGACCATGACGAATACATCATTCCGGCCGACGAGGTCGCGGCAATCGAGCGCGTAAATCTCGAGGAACGGCGCAGCCTCGTCAGCATGGCGGGAACCGGCTGATGTCGATGACCGCAACCGCCGGCCGCGGCCACTCCGATCCCCATCACATCGGGCTCGTCATCGAGCATCCGGGGCCTGCGCCAAAGCGGACCGTCACCGCCTACGGCTTCTGGGTGTTCCTGCTGTCCGACATCGTGATGTTTTCCTGCTTCTTCGCGGCTCACGCGGTGCTGGCCGACCAGACCGCGGGCGGCCCCAAGGGCTCGGAGATCTTCGAGCAGCGCAATGTCGCGATCGAGACCGTGTGCCTGCTGTTGTCGAGCTTCACCTGCGGCATGGCAAGCATTGCCGCCGATGTGCGCAACCGGTTCTGGTTCTACCTCGGCATGACCGTGACCTGCGTGCTGGGGATGATCTTCCTCGCCATTGAGTTCCGCGAATTCGCAGACCTCGTCGCGCGCGGCTATGGCCCGTCGCGCAGTGCGTTCCTGACGTCGTTTTTCTCGCTGGTCGGATGCCACGGCCTGCACGTCTCGGCTGGCGTGCTCTGGCTGCTCACCATGATGGCGCAGGTCTTCGCCAAGGGCTTTCGTGCCGACGTGCTGCGCCGGATGATGTGCTTTGCGCTGTTCTGGCACGCGCTCGACATCGTCTGGGTCGGGGTGTTCTCCGTCGTCTATTTGCTGGGGAGTGGCGCATGAGCGATCATATGCAGGTAAGGGCGGACCATGACATCGCACCGGGCGATGAAGAGCAGCACAACGTCGGCCAGCGTATTCTCGGCTATGTCGTCGGCCTTGGCTTGGCGTTGCTGCTCACGGCGACGTCGTTCTTCATCGCCGGCACAGATCTGGTCTGGCAGCCGTCCATCCCGGTCGCATTGATCGTGCTCGCGATCGCGCAGATGGGCGTGCACCTGGTGTTTTTCCTGCACATCACGACTGGGCCTGACAATACCAACAATGTGCTGGCTCTGGCGTTCGGCCTTCTGGTCGTCTTCCTGGTGGTCGGCGGCAGCGTCTGGATCATGGGGCATCTCAACCAGAACATGCTGCCAATGGATCAGATCATGCAAATGCATCGCTAGTGCCAGCATGAATGCGGAAATGGCTTGTACAAAAAAGAAGAGCCGCTTGTTTGTGACAAGCGGCCCAAGTCTAGGGAGGAAACGCCCGAGCAAAGCAATCGGACCGAGGCCGGATTGCTGCCAAGGAGGCGATAGCGAAAAAGGCGCTACCGCACGCTCTTAGAAATGCCGCAACTCCCGATAGAGATCAATTCCGGATCAATACTGTCTCGGCTCTCTCTCGGATGGTTGACGTTTCCTTCATTTCGGCCGGCGGCAATTATAGGCCTTGCGGAAGCCCGCGGCCTGCGCGTCGTCCTCGGAGCAGAACCAGCGGTCCGGTTTGGTGGTCGCGGGATAGCTCGGGCAGCCCCTCAAGTGATAGATGCCGACATTGCCGGTGACGCGCGCGCGCACCGCGAGCTTGCCCTTGATGCTGCAGCTTGGCGGCATGGTTAGCTCTTCCGGAAACAGCACCGCGCGAATTTCCTTGTCGCGGTCTGGGCGGCAGGCCGCGCCGAGCAGCGCGCCGTCCTTCTTGCCCATGCGGAATTCTTGCGGTGCAACAAAACAGCCTTTCCAGAGGCCGGCCGATGCCGTCTTGGCTTCGGCGGCTGCCGGCTTGACGTTGGCCTTGATCGGCTCGCGGGCGATGGCGTAACCGAGCTTGATCAGTTGCTCGTTCAGGGTGACCTTGTCGCCCTCGGCCGTGCAGATGGCGCGATGCCGCTTGCCAAAGCTCTTCTCCGGTCCGACGTCGTCGCAGCGCACGGAGCGCTTGTTGATCAGCTTCGCCAGCTGGTCGCGGGCCTCGATGCCGCAGGTCCAGGGATCGGCGTGATCGTCGATGCAGACCTGGTCGAGTTCGGGCGCGTCGACGCCGTCCAGCCGGTAGGTGACGTCGCCGAGCTGGATGGAATTGGCATCCCGCACGGTCGCGGCCGCGGTCAGGGCGGAGGCCGGTCCCGAGAGCGCCGAAAGTCCCGACAGAGCGAGAAATAAAACCAGCGCGAATGCGCGGACGGCGGCAAATGAATTCTCGAAGGGCATAATTTCTCGCTATCGATGGCTCTTGCGCCTCGTTCCTAGCATCCGGGCGGCGCAACACCAATGGTCTGCGCCCTGCGAAGTGCGACATTCCCTGCCTGTGGCTTTACTCAGCCGTGGCTCTGATCCTATCGTTTGCGGAAGCCTTGCGAGCCGTGATGGCCGAATCGCCCCGGGAAGCGGCGAGGGCGGGAGGACGATGTTTCGATGAAAGACCCCGTGGACGTCCTGATCATCGGCGCCGGCGCTTCAGGCGCTGCAGTGGCGTGGTCGCTGGCGGAGACCAAGATGCACATTCTCTGCCTGGAGCAGGGCGGCTGGATGAACCCGGCGGAATATCCGAGCACCGGCCGCGATTGGGAGGCCAAATTTTACGGCGAGTGGGCGACCAGCCCGAACATCCGCGGCCGGCCCGAGGATTATCCGATCAATGACGACAATTCGCCGATCAAGGTCGTCAACTACAATGCCGTCGGCGGCTCGACCGTGATGTACACCGCGCACTGGCCGCGGCTGCATCCGTCCGATTTCAAAGTGAAGACGCTCGACGGTGTCGCCGACGACTGGCCGATCGACTATGACGCGCTGACGCCGTTCTTCGAAGAGAACGACCGCATCATGGGGACGTCAGGCCTGTCGGGCGACCCGCTGTCGCCGCTGACGCATCCGCCGATGCCGCAGCAGCCGCTCGGATTGTCCGGTGCCATCCTCGGCAAGGCCATGAACAAGCTCGGCTGGCACTGGTGGCCGTCGGACACAACGGTCGCGACGACGGACTACGAAGGCCGGGCGCGCTGCATCAACCTCGGCCATTGCACGCCGGCCTGTGCGCAAGGCGCAAAGTCCTCCACCGACATCACCTATTGGCCGCAAGCCGTGCGCGCCGGCGTCGAGCTGCGCACCCATTGCCGGGTGCGCGAGATCACCACCGACGAGAACGGCATGGCCACAGGCGTGGTCTATTACGATAAGGACGGCGTCGAGCATTTTCAGCCCGCGCATGTCGTCATCATCGCCTGCAACGGTGTCGGCACGCCGCGCCTGTTGCTGAACTCGGCGTCGAGCCGCTTTCCGAATGGCCTCGCCAATTCGTCGGGCCTCGTCGGCAAGAACCTGATGTTCCATCCCTATGCACAGATCTACGGCTATGTGAAGGAGCCGACCGACAGCAACCGCGCGCCGCCGACCTGCCTGTGGAGCAAGGAGTGGTACGACACGGACCTGTCGCGCGGCTTCGTGCGCGGCTACGGCGTCCAGTTCGTGCGGGGCGCCGGGCCGGTGTTCGAGGCCGTCGTCAGCGAGCAGAAGGGCATTTTGCCGTGGGGGGCCGATCATCACCGCGTGTTCCGCAAGCTCAATGGTCACCGGCTGGGCTTCTCCGCGATCTGCGAGGATTTGCCGGAGGAGCATAATTGCGTCACGCTCGATCCGGTGCTGAAGGACAGCCACGGCATTCCCGCGCCGAAGATCAATTACACGATCAGCGAGAACAGCCAGAAGATGATGGACCACGCGCTCGCGCGCGGCCGCGAGGTGCTGGAAATGGCGGGCGCGACCGACCTCTGCATCAACTCGCCGATCCCCTGGGGCGGCTGGCACCTGCTCGGCACTGCGCGTATGGGCACCGACCCCGAACGCTCCGTCGTCAACGAATGGGGCCGCACGCATGACGTGAAGAACCTCTTCATCGTCGACGGCAGCATCTTCGTCACCTCGGGCGGCGTGAACCCGACGTCCACCATCCAGGCCCTCGCGCTCTACATCGCCGACCAGATGAAGCAGCGCCTCGCCAATCTGTTCGATTGAGGCCGTCATGTCCGAAAGCTATCAACTCACGCGCGCCCAACGCGACGACCTCCGCACCATCGCCGCGATGATCGTCCCCGCCAGCGACGAGTACAAGGTGCCGAGCGCCGACGATCCTGCGATTCAGGCCGACATGCTGGCGACGCTCGGCCGCGACACGGGATTGGTGGTCGCGGCGCTGGACCATCTGGCACGGCTGGCAGGTCAGCCGCTCGCCGAGCTCGCTGCTGCGAAGCGCGATGCGGTGGCGCTGGAGTTTCGAAACAACGGCGGCGCGGCGGCCGCGACGCTCGTCCGCGTTGTCCTGCAATGCTACTACCGCGACGACCGAGTGCTGCGCTCGCTCGGGCTCGAGCTGCGCGCACCGTTCCCCGCGGGCTATGTGCTCCCGGATGGCGACTGGTCGCTGCTCGACCCGGTCAAGGCGAAGGGCGGCACGCTGCGGCGGGCGCCCTAGCCATCTGGGTAGCCCAGCCCCGCGCCCCGGGCGGGCCACTTGCGCCAGCAGGAGCAGGCCACCATCTGTGTGAGCCTCAAGGACTCCTATCATGCTGGATTTCACCTCAGACATCGTCGATGACGCTTCGTCATCGCGGGCGGTGACGGCTGCCCCGGACAATGACCGGGCTCTGCTGGACGCCTATTCCAATGCCGTGATCGACGTCACCGACCGTGTCGGCCCTGCGGTCGTGCGCGTCGAAACCGGACCGAAGGTGCCGAACGGCCGCGAACGCGGTGGGCTCGGCTCCGGCATCGTGATCTCGCCGGACGGGCTTGTCCTCACCAACAGCCACGTGGTCGGTTCCTCCAGGGAAATCCGGCTGCGGGATGTCGAGGGGAATGTCGGCGATGCCCGGGTGCTCGGCGTCGATCCCGATACGGATCTGGCGCTGCTGCGCGCCAACGGCGTGCGCGACTTGCCCTATGCCGCGCTCGGCAACTCCCAGAGCCTGAAGCGCGGCCAGCTCGTCATCGCGATCGGCAATCCGCTCGGCTTCGAATCGACGGTGACGGCCGGCGTCGTGTCGGCGCTTGGGCGTTCGATCCGCTCGGTCAGCGGCCGCACCATCGAGGACGTGATCCAGACCGATGCCGCGCTGAACCCCGGCAATTCCGGCGGGCCGCTGGTGTCGTCGCATGCCGAGGTGATCGGCATCAACACCGCGATCATCAGCGGCGCGCAGGGCATCTGCTTCGCGGTCGCCAGCAACACAGCGCAGTTCGTGCTGTCTGAGATCATCCGCCACGGCTATGTCCGCCGCGCCTTTATCGGTGTCGCCGGCCAGACCGCGCCGGTGCCGCGGCGGCACGCGGTGCTGGCCGGGGTCGACAACAAGATGGGCGCGCTGCTGGCGCAGATCGAGCCGGACGGGCCGGCGGCGAAGGCGGGCTTGTTGCCCGGCGACGTCGTGATCAGGCTCGACGGCGTCGCGATCAACGGCGTCGACGATCTGATCCGCGTGCTCGACCGTGACCGGATCGGCCGGCGGCTCGCCATGGACGTGCTGCGGCTCGGCCGTCTGCGGGCGATCGACATCGATCCGATCGAGCGCAAGCCGGCCCGCTAGCGCTGGGCAGGCGGGGCGAGGTATGACGGTGTCATGCCTTGTCCCGGGAAACCCGCCACATGATGCCGGCGCACGAGACCTACGACGTCATTGTCATCGGTGCGGGTGCCGGTGGCATGACGGCGGCGTCGGTGGCTGCCGCCGAAGGGCTGCGCGTGCTGGTGATCGAGAAGACCGCCTTCGTCGGCGGGACCACCGCCTGGTCGGACGGCATGGTCTGGATCCCCGCCAATCCGAAGATGAAAGAGGCGGGACTTTCGGACAGCGTCACGGATGCCGTCCAGTACCTCGCGCGTACCGTGCCGGAGCCCGCCAATGCCGGCTTGCGCGCTGCCTTCCTTGCGCGCGGGCCGGAGGCGGTCGCCTATCTCGAAGCCAACACGGAGGTCCGCCTTCAGCCGGTCAAGGCCTATCCGGACTATTATCCGGAGCGGCTCGGCGCGACATCAGGCGGGCGCGTGCTGGAACCGATCGCGTTCGACGGCACCCGGCTCGGCGCGCATTTCGTCCGGCTGCGCGCTCCGCTGCCGGAGTTCATGCTGTTCGGCGGCATGATGGTCAACCGTCTCGATATCCCGCATCTGCGCCGGATCGGAAAGTCGGTGCGTTCGACCCTGCGCGCGGCGCGTCTGGTCTCTGAATACGCGCTGCAACGGCTCCGCAGTCCGCGCGGGGCTACGTTGCATCTCGGCAATGCGCTTGTGGCGCGGCTCTATGCGTCGCTATTGGCGCGGCATGTCGAGATCCTGTTCAGCGCCGACGTCGAGGATCTGTCGATGCAGGGCGATCGCGTCGCTGGCGTGGCGATCCGCCATGGCTCCCGCGATCGCCTGATTATCGCGCGCCGCGGCGTCGTGGTCGCGACCGGCGGCTTTTCGCACGATGCAGCTTTGCGCAAACGCTTTTTCCCCGCGGCAGCCGGTCTCGTCTCGGCGACCAGCACATCCGGCACAGGCGACGGACTTCGGCTTGCGGCAACAGTCGGTGCTGCGCTCAATACGGACGCGACGAGTCCGGCCTATTGGGTGCCGGCCTCGCTGTTCCGCCGCGCCGACGGCAGCCGCGGTGTCTTCCCGCACACGGTGACGGACCGCGCCAAGCCCGGTGTGATCGCCGTCAACGCCGCGGGCCGGCGCTTCGTCAACGAGGCCCTGTCCCACCACGAGTTCGTGCTTGCCATGCTGCGTGACGGCAAGGGCGAGCCGGACCGTCCGTTCTATCTGGTCTGCGACCGCCAATTTCTGTGGAGCTACGGCCTCGGCCGCATCAAGCCGTTCACGCGCGGGATTCGACGTTATGTGGCAAACGGCGAGCTGATCGAGGCTCCGGATATCGCACAGCTCGCGGCGCAGATCGGCATCAAGCCCGCCGTGCTTGCCGCGACGATCGCGACCTACAACGACGACGCGAAGGAGGGCCGTGATCCCGAATTCGGCCGTGGCAGCACCATCTATCAGCGCCATCTCGGCGATATCAGCCACAAGCCCAACCCCTGTGTCGCGCCGATCGCGCGTGCGCCGTTCTTCGCGATGCGCATCTATCCGGCCGACCTGGGCACGGCGATCGGCATGAAGGTCGACGCCCACGCCCGCGTGCTGCGCGAGGACGGCACGCCGATCGCCGGCCTGTACGCTTGCGGCAACGACATGGGCTCGATCATGAACGGGAATTATCCGGCGCCGGGAATCACGCTCGGGCCGGCGCTGACGTTCGGGTATATCGCGGGGCGGCATCTGGCGGACGGGGCGGTGATTGCGCCGAGTGCCGCGAAGGCGACCGTCGAGTTGTAGTTTCCGCCGTATCTCCAATCTCCGTCATTGCGAGCGCAGCGAAGCAATCCAGACTGTCTCTGCCGAAAGACGCTGGATTGCTTCGTCGCAAGGGCTCCTCGCAATGACGGGAGAGAGTGTGCGCTCCAATCGCTACTCCGCCGCGGCAGCAAACCGGCTGTTCTCCAGCTCCGCCTCCAGCCGCGCTTTCTCGGCTGCTGCCAGCTTGACGTTGGCTTCCTTGACATGGCCGAAGCCGCGGATGGTCTGCGGCACGCGGGCGAGCCGTGTCAGCAGCGGGATCTGCTCAGCCTTCAGCCCAGCCATCCGCTGGTCGATCATGCCGAGATAATCCTCGACCAGCCTCCGCTCGGTCCTGCGCTCCTCGGTGCGGCCGAACAAGTCGAGCGCACCGCCGCGCAGGAATTTCAGCTTTGCCAGCAAGCGGAAGATGTGGATCATCCAGCCGCCGAATTCCTTCTTCTGGAGATGTCCGGTCGTCTTGTCGCGCTGCGCGAAGATCGGCGGTGCGAGATGGAATTTCAGCGAGAAATCGCCGTCGAACTTCTCCAATACTTTCCTGGCAAAGCTGCCGTCGGTATAGAGCCGAGCGACCTCGTACTCGTCCTTGTAGGACATCAGCTTGAAAAGGTTCTTTGCGACAGCTTCGGTCAGCTCCGTGGACGCGGGCGAAGCGGCGCTCTCCGCTTTGCGCACCTTGGCGACAGCCGCGCGGTAGCGATCTGCATAGGCTTTGTCCTGATAGCCGGTCAGGAACTCCGCACGGGTGGCGATGATGTCGTCGAGGGACTTCGTCGGCGCACTCGCCCGGCTCTTGAACTGAACCACGCTGCGCACTCGCGACATGTCGTGGGCGGCCAGGCGCCCCCAGGTGAAGGCGAGCTTGTTCATCTCGATCGCGGCGCCGTTGATCTCGATGGCGCGGAGCAGGGCCTCCAGCGACAGCGGAATCGCGCCCTTCTGGAAGGCGAAGCCGAGCATGAAGGGATTGGTTGCGATGCTGTCGCCCATCAGAGCGGCGGCAATGCCTGTCGCGTCGATGATGTCCAGGTTCTTCTCGCCGATCGCGTCGCGCAGCACGGTCTGCATCGTGCCCATCTCGAAATCGAGATCGGGGTTTTGTACGAAGCTCGCGGTCGGCTGCAGGTCGGCGTTGATGTAAGCCTTGGTGACGCCGCGTTCGGCGCGGCTGAGCGCGCTGGGACCTGCCGAGACGATCATGTCGCAGCCAAGAATGACGTCGGCGCCGCCCGTGGTGATGCGTACGGCGGAGATGTCCTCAGGCTTCGGGGCGATGCGCACATGGCTCATCACCGCGCCGTTCTTCTGCGACAGGCCGGTGAAGTCCAGCGCCGAGCAGCCGCGGCCGTCGACATGGGCAGCCATGCCAAGCAGGGCGCCGATGGTGATGACGCCGGTGCCGCCGATGCCGGTGACGAGGATGTTGTAGGGACCGTCCAGCTCGCGCGCCGGCGGCAGTGGCAGGTCGGCGAACAGCTGGCCTGAATCGACTGACGAGGTCTTGATACGCTTCAGCGTGCCGCCATGCACGGTGACAAAGCTCGGGCAGAAGCCTTCGACGCAGGAGAAGTCCTTGTTGCAGTTCGATTGGTCGATCTGGCGCTTGCGGCCGAACTCGGTTTCCAGCGGCTGCACCGACACGCAATTGGAGGCCTGCGAGCAGTCGCCGCAGCCTTCGCAGACGAGTTCGTTGATGAAGGCGCGCTTGGCCGGATCGGGGTAGAGTCCGCGCTTGCGGCGGCGGCGCTTTTCGGCGGCGCAGGTCTGGTCGTAGATGACGACGGTGAGACCCTTGATGTCGCGCAGCTCGCGCTGCACGGCGTCGAGCTCGCGGCGGTGATGGATCGTCGCGCCTTGCGGGAAGTAGTTGCTCTCAGGGTACTTGCTCGGATCGTCCGAGACGATCGCGAGCCGCTTGACGCCCTCGGCCCAGACCTGGTGCGCGATCTGCGCGACGTTGAAGGCGCCCTCGGCCGGCTGGCCGCCGGTCATCGCCACGGCGTCGTTGTAGAGGATCTTGTAGGTGATGTTGATGCCGGCAGCGGAGGCCGCGCGCAATGCGAGCAGCCCCGAATGCGTGTAGGTGCCGTCGCCGAGATTCTGGAAGATGTGCTGCTCGGTGGTGAAGGGCGACTGGCCGATCCAGTTCACGCCCTCGGCGCCCATGTGCGAGATCAGATCGGTTCGGCGGGTCGGCATGCTCAGGGCCATGCCGTGGCAGCCGATGCCGGCCATGGCGCGGCTGCCTTCGGGCACCTTTGTAGAGCTGTTGTGCGGACAGCCCGAGCAGAAGAACGGCGTGCGCGCGAGCTTGATTTGCGCAGTGGCCGGAACAGGATGGTCGAAAGCCTCGAGCCGCGCCAGGCGCTGCTCCAGCACCGGGCTGTGATGGCCGAGCTTGCGAAGCCGCGCCACCAGCGCGCCCGCAACGATGGTCGGCGTCAGTTCGCCTTCGCTCGGCAGCAGCGGTGCGCCGCTCTCGTCGCGCTTGCCGGTGACGGTCGGGCGCCGGGACGCATCGATGTTGTAGAGGATGCGCATCAGCTGGTCTTCGATGAAGCCGCGCTTCTCCTCGACCACGAGCACGTCCTGCAGGCCTTCCGCGAAGCGCTTCGCGCCGCTCTCTTCCAGCGGCCAGGTCATCGCGACCTTGTAGATGCGAAGGCCGAGGTCCTGCGCGTCCTTGTCGGTGATGCCGAGATCGGCCAGCGCCTGGCGCAGATCGAGATAGGCCTTGCCGGTGGCGACGATGCCGAGCCGCGCCGGCTTGGAATCGAGCACGATGCGGTCGAGCTGGTTGGCACGGGCGAAAGCCTGCACCGCGGCCATCTTCGGGCCGAACAGGCGCCGCTCGGCCTCCAGCGGCGGATCGGGCCAGCGGATGTTGAGACCGCCGGGCGGCATCTCGAAATCATCGGGCAGCTTGATCTGGATGCGCTCGGGGTCGCTGTAGATCGACGCCGAGCTTTCCACGGTCTCGCTGATCGCCTTGAAGCCGACCCAGCAGCCGGAGAAGCGCGACAGCGCGAAACCATAGAGGCCGAGGTCGAGATAGTCCTGCAGCGTTGCCGGATTGATTACGGGGATCAGCGCCGCCGCGAACACCTGCTCGCTCTGATGCGCCAGTGTCGAGGACTGGCAGCCATGGTCGTCGCCCGCGAGCGCGAGCACGCCGCCATTGAGCGAGGTGCCGGCCGCGTTGGCGTGCTTGAGCGCATCGACCGAGCGGTCGACGCCGGGGCCCTTGCCGTACCAGATGCCGAACACGCCATCGACCTTGGCGCCGGGAAACAGGCCGACCTGCTGGCTGCCCCAGACCGCGGTTGCCGCGAGGTCCTCGTTCAGGCCGGGGACGAAGGCGATGTCGTGCTGTTGGAGGTGCGACTTCGCGCGCCACAACGCGTGGTCGTACATGCCGAGCGGGGAACCGCGATAGCCGGAGATGAAGCCGCCGGTGTTGAGCCCCTGGAGCCGGTCGCGTTCGCGCTGCAGCATGGGCAATCGAACCAGGGCCTGGGTGCCAGACAGGAAGATCCGCTTCGATTCGAGCCGGTATTTGTCGTCCAGCTCGACCTGCATCAGCGTCATTTCAGGAGGTCCTTGTCTTGGTGCGGCGAGGGTGTGTGCGCTGCGGGATGGCATGCAGCTTTGCGAAGCGGGTTGCCGCAGTCAAAGGCATGGGCCGGCGAAGTCAATACGGCTAGCCGCATCCGTGTCGCTCCTGCTGGTCATGGCTGCTTGTGGAGGACGCTCGTATTCGACAAGGCGACGCTGAGGGATTCGCACGCGCTGTATGAGGGAGAGTATCGGCAGCGGTATGGGCGGGACGGTAGACGCAAGGCGTCGCCAAGCCTTCTCCTCGTCATTCCGGGGCTCGCGTCGCGCGAGCCCGGAATCCATCGGGCCACAAGCGATGACGTGAAATGGATTCCGGGCTCGACGCTTGCGCCTCGCCCCGGAATGACGGCGAGCGACACGCCGCTTCGCCGCTCATCCTTTGAGCAAATGCACGTCGCAAAGCCGTCGCACAGGGAATAAGCAGCGACCGGTCGCGGGCGTAAGTTTCTGAGTAAGCAACGAATTCCATCGCACCGCATGCTCCAAAGCTATTGTACACAATGGCACGGCGTTTGCAGAACTCCTGGCACAGAGAGTTCTCGCGGGGGCCTTGAGTCATGTTGAACTCAACCAAGCCGACACTGGGCGTCATCAGCGCCGAGCCCGATCCGATCAAGCTCGATTGGGCGAGTACCGCGCTTCTCATCATCGACATGCAGCGCGATTTCATGGAGCCCGGCGGGTTCGGCGAGACCCTCGGCAATGACGTCAGCCAGCTTGCGCGCGCCGTGAAGCCGATCGGTGCCGTACTGCAAGCGGCGCGCGACACCGGCATGCTGGTGGTCCACACCCGCGAAGGACATCTGCCGGATCTCTCGGATGCGCCGCCGGCGAAAGTCGAGCGCGGCGCGCCGAGCCTTCGCATCGGCGATCCCGGCCCGATGGGGCGTATTCTCATTCGCGGCGAAGCCGGCCACGACATCATCCCCGAGCTCTATCCGCTAGACAGCGAGGTCGTGATCGACAAGCCCGGCAAGGGTGCGTTCTACGCCACCGAACTCACCGATGTGCTGGAGAAATACGGCATCGAGAATCTCCTGGTGTGCGGCGTCACCACGGAGGTCTGCGTCAACACCACCGTGCGCGAGGCCAATGACCGCGGCTATCGCTGCGTCGTCATTTCGGACGGCTGCGCATCCTACTTTCCCGAATTTCACGAGATGGGCCTGAAGATGATCAAGGCCCAGGACGGCATCTTCGGCTGGGTCGCGGACTCAGCCGCGGTTTTGGAGGCAATGAAGACTTCGACCACATAGGGGAAATATCATGAGCACATTGACGGGGACGGCCGGCAGGTCTGAGTTCAAGCCGGCACTATGGACATCGGGCGACTGGAACGCATTTTTCGGCTTCGGCACCAACATCCTCGTCAACATGCTGGTGCTCACCGGGTTGTTGCGCTTCGTCCTGAAGATGCCGGACAGTCTCGTGTTCGGCCGCATCCTGCCCGCGGTCGGGCTGATGATGTGCCTGTCGACCTTCTATTATGCATATCTCGCCTATCGCCTCGCGCAGAAGACCGGCCGCACCGACGTTTGCGCGCTGCCTTCCGGCGTCAGCGTGCCGCACATGTTCATCGTCACCTTCGTGATCATGCTGCCGATCACGATCAAGACCGGTGATCCGCTGAAGGGCTGGTCGGCCGGCCTCGTCTGGGTGTTCTTCCAGAGCTTCATCCTCATGATCGGCGGCTTCATCGCGCCGTTCATTCGCAAGATCACGCCGCGCGCAGCGCTGCTCGGCACGCTCGCAGGCGTCTCCGTCACCTTCATCTCGATGCGGCCCGCGCTCGAAATGTACATGACGCCGCAGATCGGCCTCGTCTGCTTCGCCATCATCCTGGTGAGCTGGTTCGGCGGCGTGAAATATTGGCGCGGAATTCCCGCCGGTCTCGTCGCGATCGCGGTCGGCATGGTCATCGCCTGGGGCTCGAACCTTTTCGGCCTCGGTCTTGGCGGCTTGAGCGTCAAGGGCGTCGGTGACGCCTTCGCGAACTTCGGCTTCTCGGTGCCGATCCCGGCGGTGGGCTACGTCTTCTCCGGTTTCGAATTCCTCGGCATCATCCTGGTCACCGCCATTCCCTTCGGCATCTACGACCTCGTCGAGGCCATGGACAATGTCGAGAGCGCGGAAGCGGCCGGCGACGAATATCCGACCACGCGCGTGCTGACTGCCGACGGCGTGGTCAGCCTAATTGGCTGCCTGATGGGCAACCCGTTCATCAACGCCGTCTATATCGGGCATCCCGGCTGGAAGGCGATGGGTGGCCGCATCGGCTATTCGGCCGCGACCGGCATCATGGTCGTGGTGCTGGCGTGGTTCGGCATTATCTCGGTACTGCTGGCACTCGTGCCCGTCGTCGCGATCTCGCCGATCCTGCTCTATATCGGCATGCTGATCGGCGCGCAGGCCTTCCAGACCACACCGGTCAAGCACGCGCCGGCGATCGTGCTCGCGCTGACACCGCACCTGGCGGCCTGGGCCAAGCTCCAGATCGATACGATGCTGGGCTCGACCATGATGGCGGCGACCTCGGTCGGTGGTCTTGCCGCCGACAAGGCCGACGCGGTCAAGGCCGCGGCGATCGCGGCGCTGCCGCAGCAGGGCGTGTTCTATCACGGACTCGAAGTCATGGGCGGCGGCTCCATCCTCGGCGGCCTCATCCTCGGCGCGATCGGGGTGTTCATCATCGAGCGTGATTTTGAGAAGGCCTCGGCGTTCGCCCTGGTTGGCGCTGTGCTCACCTATTTCGGCTTCATGCATGGTGAAGCCGTCGGCATCGGCGGCGGCTTCGGCGTCACGCCCGCGGTGGCGCTCGCCTATGCCGCGATGGCGGCCGGCCTGTTCGCGGCCAGCAAGCTCGGCACCACCGAGCACTACGCGGCGCATCCGGAGCTGCACGCCGCACCGGCGGAGTAGACGTCGACTTAGGGTGCTCGCGAGGCGGCCGGGAAATATCCCGGCCGTTTTCGTCTCAGGGCCGGACGGCCGGTGTTTCCATCGGCAAGCCGCGCGCCCGCGACATCAAATAGAGCTCAAGCGCGACCAGTTCGGGCGAGCCGTAATCAAAGGCCTGCGCGCGAACGCCGGTCATGCAGCTGCGCAAGCGCCGCTCCAGCGATCCCAGCGTCTGCCATTCGAGCCGGTAGAGTGGATAGCCGGTCGGCTGCGCCTGCGTGATCGGGGCGCCGGCGAGGCGCTTGTCGAAATTGTCGTCGTGGCAATTCGTGCAGGCGAGGTTGAGCTGACCCTCGCGCTGCATGAAGAGGTCGCGGCCCTGCGCAACGAACGGTCTCAATTCGGGGGCATCGCCAGCCGTGATCGCGACGCCGCGGGACTGGTGGGCGACGAAGCCGGACAGTGCCAGGAGGTCGCGGCTCTCGTAAGGTAGTGGCGCAGCCTGCTGATGATCAGCGCGGCAGAGATTGATGCGCTGGTCGAGCGTTACGGGGCGGCTGAGCGGTTTGTCGAAGGCGGGGTAGCGCGCCGCGACGCCCTTCATGCTGGTGCGCGCGTCGCCATGGCAGTCGGCACAGGATTTATCGGCGCCACCGGTCTTGCGTCCCCACAGTGCTTCGCCGTCGAGCACGAACAGCATGCCCGGATTCGACGTGTCGTCGTCCTGCATGGCGCGCGTGTCCGGACCCATGAACGAATAGCCGGACCGTCGTGTATCGCGCGGGATTTCGCCGGCGAGCAGTGCAGGGGTCACAGTCAGCAGTGCCGCCGCCGCTATCGCGCGCCAAAAAATCATTCGACCGTGATCGATGCCGATGCGGTGGATGAAAAGCCGTTGTCGCCGATCCATTCGAACTCGAACTTGCCGCTCTCCTGCACGACTGTGAAGAAGGACAGATAGGGGTTGGCGGCGATCGCCGGAAACAGATCGGCACGAAAGATCTCGGTGCCGTTGTAGCGGCAGGTAAAGCTGGTGATGATGTCGCGCGGCACCAATGCGCCGTCCATGGTGTGGCGAAAGCCGGTCTCCATGATGTGCGAGGTCAGCGTGCGGATCTCGATGACGTCGCCGCGCCTGGCCTTGGCGGGAACGTTGATGAGGGCGGCCATCAGTTCACCTCCTCGGTGCAGGCGGCCAGCGTCACGACCACGTCGGCGGCAACCTGCCAGAACGTATCGTCGGAGAGCCGGGCGATCGCCACCACCTTCTGGGTGTCGGCGAGCCGGATCCTGGTCGAGACCTGGGCACGTCCGGAGGAGGGGTTGAGATAGAAATTGCCGATGTTCGGCTGCGGGTTCTTCTCGTTGAAGACGTGGATGCTCTTGACGTAGTCGGTCGCCGTCATCGGGCTGGCGACGCTCACCGTCATCGGCACCGTGTTGCCGTTCTCGACCAGCGGCGGAATGTCGAGCTTCACCTTGCCGTTGCGGATCGACGCTTCACCGACGACGTTGCGGATCGCGGTGGTCAGCATCGCCGGCGTTGCTTCAAGTGGTTGGAGTGTGACGATCGGAATCGTCCCCGCGACCGTCACGCTTCCGGCAAGGCTCAAGAATTGTCGTCGCGTGGTTGGCATGATCAGTACCGAAGCGTTGCAAGAAAGGCCACGATGTCCTCGATTTCCGCAGCCGACAATATCGGCTTGCCGTCGAAATTGCGCCCGACGCGGAGGAGGCCCGCGTTGCGATAGTAGGACGGCATGATGGTTTCCGCGTTGAAGCGCGAGGCGTCAACCAGCCGAAGCCGCAACTGGCCAGCCGTCCAGCGGTTCCCGGTACCGGCAAGATCGGGCGCGAGGTCGCCCTGGAACCGCGCTTCCGGAAACGGACCGGAATGGCAGAGGATGCAGGTCGTCGTGCGGGCCAGCACCAATGCGCGGCCGCGTATGGCGTCACCGGGTGAGCCGGTGAGCGAGTCTGCGATGCCGTCGCCGGCGATTTTGTAAGGCACAAGCTCGTCCGCGTTCGCAGCGCAGGCAATGCTGGCAGCGATCAGCGCTGCGATATGGACGGATGCTTTAGCCAAAGGTGTCCGCCGTGATGGTGCGAAACCAGCGCTCGGCCTCCGCCGCCTCACGGGCGCGCGTCTCGCGCGGCGCATCGACCGGGCTGGTCGCGCCGCCCTCGACCTCGGCAAAGATATCGCCCTTGGGCTGGTAGTTGCCGGCAAGCGAGAAGCCGTAACCGGGGGCGACGATGTTGTAGCAGACGCCGTTCAGGCGCGGCGTTTCCGGCGCACGGCTCGCGAGCAGGTTGACGATGGTGGCCGCGCAGGCCTTGCCTTGCGCGCTCGCGGCGGAGGCCGATTTGGGGATGCCGCCGCCGAGACAGGCATCTCCAATGACGTGGATGTTGGGGACGAGTTTTGACTCGAAGGTCACAGGATCAATCGGGCACCAGCCGGTCGCATCCGCAGCGCCCGCGACCTCGGCGATGTGCCCGGCGCGCTGCGGCGGGATGACATTGGCGACGTCGGGCGTGTAGTTGCCGAACTCGGTGACGATGGTCCGGGTCGAAGGATCGACCGAGGTGACGCGACCGCCCTGCGACAGCCCCACGCGCTCGATCATGTCGCCGTAGAGCTCTTTCCAGGCCTGCTCGAACAGCCGCTGCTGCGAAAAATTGTCCTTGGCATCGAGGATCAGCACCTTCGAGCGCGGCTTCTTCGTCTTCAGGTAGTGGGCGATCAGGCTGGCGCGCTCGTAAGGTGCCGGCGGACAGCGTGAGGGATTGGCGGGGATCGCGATGGCGACCGTGCCGCCATCGTCCATCGCCTCCAGTTGCCGGCGCAGCAGCAGTGTCTGCGGGCCGGCCTTCCAGGCGTGTGGCATCTTCTCCGAGGTGGTCCCGTCGTAGCCGGGCAGGGCTTCGAAGTTGAAGTCGATGCCGGGAGAGAGCACAAGACGGTCGTAGGGCAGAGCAACGCCATCCGCCGTCATGACGCTGCGTTGCTGCGGTTCGATCGTGGTCACCGCCTCGCCGATCACGATGATGCCCTCCGCGGCGAGCCTGTCATAGTCAAACTGTTGGGCGTGAATATCACGCAAGCCAGCGACCACCTCGTTGCTGAAAGGACAGGAGGTGAAGACCGCGTTGGGTTCGATCAGGATGACCTGCAGGTTGGCCTGCGCACGCTTGAGCGCACGCGCACAGGCTGCGCCGCCAAAGCCGCCGCCGACCACGACGATGCGGCCTGCCGATTGTGCGCGCAGGATCGAAGGTGTGGCGAGCGATGTGGCTACAGCGGTGATGCCGAGGAGGGCATTCCGCCGTGTCACCGGCATATTCATGAGTCTTGTCCGGAAAATGCCGCGGCGGCCGATGTAGCCGCCGCGGCGTCTCTTACGCGAAGGTGATGTTCTGGTCGCGCAGCGGCACCGAGCGGATGCGCTTGCCCGTCGCCGCGAAATAGGCGTTGAGCACCGCCGGCGCCGCGACGCCGATGGTCGGCTCGCCGACGCCGCCCCAGAATCCGCCGCTCGGCACCATCACCGATTCCACCTTCGGCATCTCGTTGATGCGCATCGAGTTGTAGGTGTCGAAGTTGGTTTGCTCGATCTTGCCGTCCTTGACGGTGCAGCCGCCGTAGAACAGCGCGGATAGGCCGTAGACGAAGGAGCCGGCGATCTGCCGCTCCACCTGCGCCGGGTTGACGACGTAGCCGGGATCGGTGGAGGCGACGATGCGATGCACCTTGATCTTGTTGCCGTCGGTCACCGAGATTTCGGCGGCGCCTGCCACATAGCTGCCATAGCCCATGACCTGCGCAATACCGCGATAGACGCCTTTCGGCGCCGGCGTGGTCCAGCCGATCTTCTCGGCCACGGCATTGAGCACTACCAGATGCTTGGGATGGTTGCCCATCAGCTTGCGGCGGAACTCGAGCGGGTCCTGACCTGCGGCCTGGGCCAGCTCGTCCATGAAGCATTCCATGTAGATCGCGTTGTGGTTGACGTTCACGCCGCGCCAGAAGCCGGGCGGAACGTGCGGGTTGCGCATCGCATGCTCGACCAGGAGATTGGGCACCGAGTAGCCGAACGCGGCCTCGCCGGACTGGGCGACGCCCTGGAATGCGGCCGGATCCATGCCGTTCTGCAGCGCTTCGGGACGCAGCGAGAACAGGATCGACTGTCCGGACAGGCGGTAGTGCAACGCGACCAGATTGTTGTTGGCGTCGAACGCGCCGGTCATCTTGCACTGGGTGATCGGGTGATACCGACCGTGCGCCATGTCCTCCTCGCGCGACCACACCAGCTTGATCGGCGTGCCCGGCATCTGCTTGGCGATCATGACCGCCTGGCGGACATAGTCGGTCTGGCCGCGCCGGCCGAAGCCGCCGCCGGGCATCACCTTGTGCACGTCGCACTTCTCCGCCGGCAGGCCCGAGGCTTCGAGCGTGGCCGCGAAGGCCGCCTCGCCATTCTGCGTGCCGCACCAGACCTCGCACTTGTCCGCC
>Ga0209563_100324_pt1 | contig 18750 bp, 17 predicted proteins | sample AraplaCvi_mMF_r2_FD_184271 | JGI IMG/M metagenome (GOLD analysis project Ga0209563, IMG submission 184271) | Arabidopsis root microbial communities from North Carolina, USA - plate scrape CL_Cvi_mMF_r2 (SPAdes) (version 2) | ecosystem: Host-associated > Plants > Roots > Endosphere | place: USA... | reverse complement strand
GCCGGCCGGCGCGGGAGCGGGCCCGGCCGTCGTGACGATCGCCGAGGCTCCCTCATCGGCGGGTGCGGCATCCTCGATGTAGAGGGTGGGGGCCGGGTGCTCCGGCTCTTTCCCGGACGCGGGCGTGGGCTGGTCCCAGTCCACCACGGTGCCGTCGGAGTAGTACTGGTGCGTGGGCAGGGCGACCGAGCCCGTCTTGGGCACGGCTCCGGCCGACACCGTGAACTGCTGGAACTGCCCCGGCGCGATCTGCACGCCGCTGTCCGCCGTCCAGGTGACCCGGATCGGCGCCTCGGTGATGGTGCCGTCGTCGGTCTTCACCGGCTTCGGCAGCTTCTCGGTGTCGACGGTGGTGGTCCATCCGGCGATCGGCAGGTAGCTGACCGAGGTGAACGGCGTGGCCGTCGGCAGGTCGACGACCAGCTTCACGGTGCCGGCCGTGGCCGACTCGGTCGGCACCTTGAAGGTGAGGTTGGTGTAGCTGCCCGGGGTCGCCTGGTCGGGGTCGACGTGGACGTGGGCACTGGCGGCGAGGGGCGCGCCGAGCAGGAGCAGTGCGGTGGAGGCCGCCGCGACGGACGCGGCGAACGTGGTCTTCTTCATGTGGGTCTTTCCCTGGGTTTCGGAACGTCGGTGAGCGCGTGCGCGCGACGGCGTCCCGGGGTCCCGGGAGGTCGTCAGAGCGCGCAGGCGACGGCCGGTGGTCCGCGATGCCGCAGCCGGGCGAGCGGGAGGCCGAGGTCGCGCAGGCGCGCCGGCTCCGCGGTCGCCGGGGCGGTCGCCGCACCCGCGACGGGGACGGGCACGACGACGAGACGGTCGGCCGCATGGCGGATGCGCACCCGCGCCGTCCGGAACAGACCCCAGAAGGCCTGCTCGCCGAACCGGAGCGCCACGATCGTGATGAGGGCCGCGGTGGCGTGCGTCGCCCACATCGACGGGCTCAGCTCCGAGCCGTGACCGGCCGGCATCGCGCCGACGGTCATGGTCAGGTGGGCGCCGGCGTGGAGGTGCGACATCCCCCCGTCCGCGCTGAACCGCGCGGTGCTGTCGCCGAGGCTGAACAGCGCGTGGAAGAGGAACTGGCTGAGCGCGACCGCGAGCGTGAGCCGCCAGAGCGACAGGCGGCGTGCGGTGAGGGCGACGGAGGCGAGCGTCGCGAACGCCATGCTGAGGGCGAGCGGGACCGGCCCGGGGGCCGCTCCACCGCCGGCCACGTGGAAGAGGGCGGCGACGAAGATCGCGGCTCCCGAGGCGAGCGTTCCGCGCGTCAGGCGGGCCCACCTCGATCCCATGCGTGTCCTCCGTGTCGACCGGCTCTTCGGAGCCAGTCTACGGAACGGATGGGCGGCGCCGCCGGGCGCGGGTGGCGCATCCCGACCACAATGGGGGGCCGCGGCCGGGCCGCTGGGCCAGACGCGCCGCGTTATCCTGTGCGGGTGGCGGTGGACACGTGGCGGCGGAGGGTCCTGGTGGTGGAGGACCACGCCCTGATGCGCTCGCTCGTCGTCGACGCGTTCCGCCAGCGCGGGTTCGACGCGGTCGCCGCATCGTCGGCCCCCGACGCCCTCGAGCAGGCCGCCGCGTTCGACCCCGATCTCCTGGTGACCGACATCGATCTCGGAGAGCGGCCGAACGGGGTGGAGCTCGCGACCATCCTCCGCCAGCGGGCGCCGCACGTCGCGGTCCTCTTCCTCAGCAACCTGTCGCGGGAGGCCGCGGCGACCCACGCGCGCAGCACGGTCGAGGGCGCATCGTTCGTCAACAAGAGCGCCATCGAGTCCGTCGAGGAGCTGGTCGACGCCGCCGAGGCCGTCCTCGCCGACCGCCCGGTCGCTCGTGAGCAGACCGGTTCGGACGCCCGTGCGCGCCTCCTGAGCCTGACCGCGGCGCAGCTGGAGACGACGCGCCTCCTTGCGGCCGGTCTCACAAACGCCGAGATCGCCCGGCGCCGAGGCGTCTCGGTGCGCGCGGTCGAGAAGAGCGTGGAGCGGGTGTTCGCGACCCTCGGCCTGACCGGCGGGGAGCGGTCGGCGCCGCGCGTGGCGGCGGCCACCCTCTATACGGCGACCTTCGGCGACCCCACCACGGGGCTCTGAGGCCGTGGCTCTCAACGTCCGGCGCGCCATGGCGCGCATCTGGGGTCCCGCAGCGATCACGTGGTGGAGCTGGCTGATCACGCTGCCGTTCGCGCTCTCGGTGATGTCGGGGCTCCAGTACGTGACGGGCGGCCCGTGGGCGGTGCTCGCCGTCGCGGGGCTGCAGCACGCGATCCTCGGCGGCGTGCTGCTGCTGGGGGTGGCCGTGCTGCGCGTGGTCCGCGGGCGCGGGCGCCCTGTCGCCGTCTTCGCGATCTTCGCGGTGGTCGGCGCCCTGCGTCCGCTGCTCTTCCTGGAGGCGGGAGGACTCCTGGGCATCCCCGTGGAGCCGGGCGATCTGGTCGGGCGCATCGCCATCAACGTCGTCAGCCTCGTCGTCGTGCTCGCCCTCATCGCGGTGGGCGTCGACCTCGTGCGGGAGCACCGCGGCGTGTTCCGCCGCCTCCGTACCGCGCAGCGGGCATCGGAGCGCGATGTCGAGTGCGCGGCGGAACGGCTGCGCGCGCTGCGCACCACGGCCGTCGACGGCGTCGTCTCGGCGCTGGAGGAGGCGGCCGACTCCGCCGCCGCGAACCGGATGCGCCCCGCGGAGGCCGCGCGCCTGCTCCGGACCGTCGCCGAGGACGTCGTCCGGCCCGCCAGCCACCGCGTCTACGACGATGAGCCCGACGACGACCGGGAGCCGGTGGAGCTCGGGCGGCGGGAGTGGTCGGCCGCGGTCATCGGCGGCATGCGCGCCGCTCCGCCCGCGTGGACCGCGCTGCTGTTCTCCCTGCTGGTCGTGCCCTTCGGCATCCAGCTCTTCGGCCCGGTCGGCCTCGTCCCGGTCGGTGCCGGTCTGCTCCTCCTGCTCGCGGCGAACACGGTCGCCGCGCGGGTGCGGCTCCCGCGTCGTCCGGCCCTCCGGCTGGCCGCGCTGTGCGCCCTCTACGTCGCGATCGGCCTGCTGCTCACGCTGACCGGAATCGTGGTGCTCCACCTCCTGGGCATCGAACCGGTCTCCGTGTGGTTCGAGGCGGGGATGTACCCGGTCATCGCGCTCGCGGTCGCCTTCGTCGCCTCCCTCTCGGTGCGTCTGAGGCGCGACCAGGCGGAGCTGGAGCGCGCGGTGCAGGCGAGCGTGGCGACGGCCGCGCGCATCCGTTCGCATTACGAACACGAGCGCGCATCGCTCGCGCGGCTGCTGCACGCGGGGGTGCAGTCCGAGCTGATCGCCGGTGCGCTCGCGCTCACCGCGGCGCCGCCGGCTGACCCGGCCGAGACGGCGGCGCAGCTCGCCGGCGTCGTCGACCGGGCCCGCGCCTCCCTGCGCGGCGGCGCGGAGGAGCCTCCCGCGGCCGACCAGGTGCGCGCGCTGATCGACAGCTGGTCCTCGGCGATCGGCCTCACCGCGCGCATCGGAGAGGGCGTGTGGGAGCGACTCGACGATCCGCTGCGGACCTCCGCGGTGGCCGACGCGATCTCCGAGGGGCTGGCGAACGCCGTGCGGCACGGCGACGGATCCCCGATCCGCCTGGAACTGCGCAGCGATGGGCCCGAGGGAGTCGAGCTCATCATCGTCTCCGGCGGCACGCTCGCCGTCGCGCATCCGGGGATCGGGCTGAAGCAGCTCTCAGAGCGCGGCACGGTCGCCCTGCGCGAAGCGTCCGGGCGTGTCGAACTGGCGGTCGCGATCCCCTGAACGGCGGCTGCGAGCACGGTCGTACCAGCCGTACCGCGGGCCTCCCCATACCGCCGGGAAGCCTAGATTTCTCGCGGATGGAGCCCGATACCCGTCCCCATCCCGGATGGGGGCCCCTGCGCGACCCGAACGCGCGGGATGAGCCCCCGGCCGGGATCTATTCGTCTGCATTGATGGAACATCCAGACGAAATCGGGTAGAAATGATCGGTACGCTTCAACGCCCATCCCGGTGCGCGTCCCCCGCCCGTTTCGCCCAGGAAGTACGAACAGCTTGCCCCAGTCCACTCCCTCAGTGCGGCCTCGCCGCAGTCTCAGGGCACCCGTCGTGGTGGATGTGGACCAGCAGCAGTCGCTCTCGGACGATCCGGTCAACGCGTTCACGACGGCCGAGGAGCTGACCGCGACGCAGACGTTCACGAGCCGCCGCGCGCGGCTCGAGGCGGAGCGCTCGCGTCCCCGCAAGCGGGAGCGCATCGTGGTCAAGCCGACCCGCGCCGAGCGCACGGCGAAGGCCCGCCCGGAGCGGAAGCCGCGCGCGGAGCGACCCGCCCGCCCGGCCCGGGCCGCCCGTCCGGCTCGGGAGCACCGCCGCTTGGGCGTCCACGGCGTCGTCATGCTGGCGCTCGTGGCCTTCTTCGGCACCGCCGCCCTCCCCGCCTACGCCACGACCGGCGAAGGCTCGACGGTCGGCGCGGCGCGCACGGCGCTCGCCGTGCAGACGCTCACCGGTGGCGGCGGCGTGACGCAGGTCGTCGCGCGCGACGGTCTCGACATCCAGGAGAGCCCGCAGGCCCTCGACTCGACGCTCAACACCACGGTCTCCCCGACGGTGCAGGCGCTCGCGGTGCAGATCATGGGCGCGGTCGCAGCCGGCCGGCTGGTCGGCTCGACGCCCAACCACATCCCCGAGATCGCGAACCTCGCCGAGGGCAAGGCCGTGCCCGGCTGCGGCGTCGACTACCGCGTGCTGCAGGCCATCTCGGTCGCGCTCGACAACTTCAACCAGGTCGGCGTGAGCGACATCAACCGCCACTGCACCGGCCAGATCGAGGGCGCGGGCACCGATTCGGCGCACTACGCCGACGGCGGCGGACACGCGGTCGACTTCTTCCTGCTCAACGGCTCGCCCCTCACCGGAGGCGACGCGAAGTCGGTGGAGCTCATCAAGATCCTCGACCCGCTGGTCCCGAACGGCACCGGGCTCGGCCAGATCGGCTGCCGCGCCTCGATGAGCCTCGACAACTTCAAGCCGTTCGACGACACCTGCAACCACCTGCACATCGACTTCCTGAAGTCGGCCGCCCCGGCTCTCCGCTACGGCTGAGCCTCCAGCGGAGGAGAATCAGGGCCGCGCAGCCCGCAACCCCTCCTTTCGCTGCCTCCAAACCGTTCCCATTCGGTTCCTCCTCCGCAGCGATCAGCCGAAGAGGGTGAGTGCCGCCCACTGGATGAGGATGACGGTCTTGCCGTCGGCGATCCGGCCGTCCGCCACCATCCCGAGCGCCTCGTCGTAGGGGACGACGACCGCCTCGATCTCCTCGCCCTCCTCCGCCAGCCCGCCACCGCCCGAGACGTCGGCCGGGACGTACGGCGCCGCGTAGAAGTGCACGCGCTCGGTCACCGAGCCGGGACTCATGTACAGATCGAACAGGTGGGTCAGCTCGCCGATGCGCACGCCCAACTCCTCCGCGGCCTCGCGACGGATCGCCTCCTCCGGCGAGTCGCCGTCGAGCAGGCCCGCGGCCGACTCGATCAGCATGCCGTCGGGGTGCCCGTTGACGTACACCGGGAAGCGGAACTGCCGGGTCAGCAGCAGCGTCCGGCCCGCCGGGTCGTAGAGCAGCACCGTCGCGCCGTTGCCGCGGTCGTACGTCTCGCGCTGCTGCGTCGTCCACGCGCCATCGCGGCCGCGGTAGTCCAGGGTGGTGCGCCGGAGCACGTGCCAGCCGTCGGAGGTGACCTCGACGTCGCGCACCCGCACATCCGAATTGCCGCTCAGGTCGAGGCCGGTGCGGTGCAGGCCGGTGCGGCCCCGGCTGTCGGGGAGGTCGTGTCCAGGCCGCTCGTCGCTCACCCTCCGAGCCTAGCGACCCACCTTCGCGCGATACTGCCGCCGGATCTCGCGGGCGGCGAGGATGTCGGCGGCGTGCGCCTCCCGAGCCTTCACCAGCGCCTTGTCGGACTTCATCGGCAGACGCAGCACGTCGTCGGCCTCGATGCCGGCCACCAGCTCCCGTGCCCGCTCGACCTCCGAGTCGAGCTCCGCGCCGAACAGCAGCGCGTTGTTCGCGATCCAGATCCACAGCAGGAAGACGATGATGCCGGCGAGCGTGCCGTACGTGCGGTCGTAGTTGCCGAAGTTGCCCACGTAGAACGCGAACAGGGCGGAGGCGATCCCGAGCACGAGGATCGCCGCGATCGACCCGGGCGTGAGCCAGCGGAATCGCGGGTGCTTGATGTTCGGCGTCGCCGCGTACAGGACGGCGACCAGCAGCACGATCACGATGACCACGATGGGCCAGCGGAGGATGTTCCACGCCACCTGGAAGGCGTCGCTGAGCCCGATCAAACCGCCGAGGAACTGCGCGACCGGGCCGGAGATCACCAGCATCAGCGCCAGCAGCGAGACCAGCACCAGCGCCAGCAGGGTGACGCCCAGTTGCACGGGGCGGAGGGTGAGGAAGCCGCGGCCCTCCGGCACGCCGTAGACGCGGTTGAGCGCCCGCCCGAACGCGCCGACGTATCCGGATGCCGACCAGACCGCACCGACGATGCCGATCGCCAGCGCCCACCCGGTCGCGGGGGAGGAGGCGAGGTTCTGGATGGGGCCCTTCAGCACGTCGGTCATGCCGGGCGCGAGGTCGTTCGCCATCTGGAACAGCGCGTCGATGCCCGCCTTGCTCTGCCCGACGATCCCGAGGAGGCTGACCAGCGCCAGCAGCGCCGGGAACAGCGACAGCACAGCGAAGTAGGTGAGCCCGGCGGCCAGGTCGGTCGCCTGGTCGGTCGAGTAGCTGCGCATCGTGCGCTTCAGGATGAAGCCCCACGGCAGCCGGTACCAGGGCTCGCTCCTGCGGTCTTCGATCCGCCGTACCGCCTTGGCCCGGTCGCTGCCGACGCCGCCCTGGTCAGCCGGCACGCCCGCGCCTCCGCACGAGCAGCGTCGCGATCCCGGCCGCCGCGCCCGCCAGGGCGAGGAAGACTCCGACGAAGAAGGTGGGGTGCGACCGGATCTGCACGCGCAGGTTGAAGGTCGCGAAGAGGTCGTCCAGGGTGCTCGCGAGCTCGTCGCGGGTCACCTCCAGGTCGAGCTTCAGCGTGTTGATGCCGGCGCCCTTGGGCAGCGGAGGCCGCCCGGCGGGCCGCTGGCCCTGCCGGCTGACCGAGGGGGTGGTGTCCGTCGTCACGGCTGCTCTCCCTTCAGCGCCTTCGCGTCGGCGCTCAGCTCGCTGCCCAGGTCGTCCGGCACCGGCGGCAGCCCCTTCTTGAGGCTGCGCAGGCCGATCAGCCCGGCCACCACGGCGATGAGGATCAGGATGCCGGCGACGATGAGCGCCGACAGCCAGGCGGGCAGGATGAGCGTGAACCCGAGCACGGCCGCGGTGACGAGCACCCCGAACGCGAAGAAGAGGAACAGCAGCGCCCCGACCAGCAGGCCCGCGCCGATCCCGGCGGCCTTCGCCTTCGCCGTCATCTCCGCCTTGAACAGCGCCAGCTCGGTGGACACCAGCCGGCGCAGTTGCGCGACGAGGTCCCTGGTGAGTTCGGGCAGAGGGCGCAGCCCGCGGGTGGTGCGGCGGCGCTCGCGCGGCAGCGGTGGCGTGTCGGCCATCGGTTCGGGCTCCCTTCGGACGCTGTAGGCCGAACGTACCCCATGGCCCCGCGCGAGTGAACCCGTCGGATGGTGCACACTAGGGGCATGAACGGCAACGAGCTCCCCGGTCGTGGTGGCATCCTCGCGGCCGTGGTCCCGGGCCAGCCGGTCGCGGTGCTGGAGCAGGCCGCCCGTCTCGCCGACGATCTGGACGTGCCGCTGGTCTGCGCGAACGTCGATCCGGACCGCTACCTCGTGTCGAGCTACGTAGACGGGACGGTCGTCGCACTGCCGTACGACCCCGATCTCCCGCAGGTGCCGGAGGAGCAGTTCGATCCGGAGCTCGAGGCGCACATCCGGGGCGTTCTGGATGGCCGGGGCATCCCGTACTCGCTGCGGCAGCTGGCGGGCGACCCGGCCTGGTCGCTGGCCCGGCTCGCGGACGACATGGACGCGCGCTACATCGTCGTCGGCACCCGGGAGGCGGGGCTGCGCGGCAGCGTCCGGGAGTTCTTCAACGGCTCCGTCGCCGTGCACCTGGCCCACCGCCAGCACCGGCCGGTCGTCGTCGTTCCGCTGAACCCGGTGCCGGGGGCGCAGACCTTCCCGTGGGAAGAGCCCCAGGGCTAGTGCCGGGGGGTCGTGCTCCGGCGCCGCTGCACCTGCACTGGCGCTCCCTCCTGCTCGTCTTCGCCGGCGGGTCGCTCGGCGCGGCCCTGCGGTACGTGCTGACGCTGTCGGTGCCGCCTGTCGCCGGGGTCCCGCTGGTCACGTTCGGGATCAACGTCACCGGCGCCTTCGTGCTCGGCTGGCTGCTGCAGTCGCTCGCGCTGCGCGGGCCGGATGCGGGGCGGCGCCGTGACCTCCGGCTGTTCGCCGGCACCGGCATCCTGGGCGGCTACACGACGTACAGCTCGCTCGCCGTCGACACCGACGGGCTGATCGCGGCCCAGAGCGTCGGCCTCAGCATCCTGTACGCCGTCGCGACCATCGTCGTCGGTGCGGCGGCGTCGGTCGCGGGCATCGCGGTCGCGTCGGCCATCGCGCGGCGGGCGGCGAGGAGGATGCGGTGACGGTCCTGCTCGTCGTGGCCGTCGGTCTCGCCGGCGGGGTGGGCGCGGTCGCCCGCCTGGTGCTCGACGGCGTGCTGCGCGCCCGCGTGCGGGTGGCGTTCCCGCTGGGGACGACGGTCATCAACGTGACCGGCTCGTTCCTCCTGGGGCTCGTGACCGGCCTCGCGCTCGCGCACGGCCTGCCGCCGGAGTGGCGCGCGGTCCTCGGCACGGGCTTCCTCGGCGGCTACACCACCTTCAGCACCGCCAGCTACGAGACCGTGCGGCTCGCCCAGCAGCGCCGCTACCGTGCGGCGTTCGTCAACGGCGTCGGGATGCTCGCGCTCGCCCTCGCCGCCGCGGGCCTCGGGCTGTGGCTGGGGCAGCTCGCCTGAGCGCCGCCGGCCTCAGTCGTCGTCGGACTCCCGCTCCATCCACCACTCGGTGAACTCCTCGGCGCGGCCGTCGTCGGCCAGGCGCACGACCCACAGGTTGCTGTACGCCGGGCCCTCCCGGTAGTCGGTCACGCCTTCGACGAACCAGACGTGGCCGTCCTGCCCGAGCACGCGCCACTCGAAGGTGGCGGCGCCGGGGTCGTCCTGCGCATCCAGCCAGCCCTCGACGATCTCCTCGTGGCCGTCCCACGGTTCGGCGAACGGCTCGGTGCGGTAGCTGGCGTCTTCGGTGAACAGGGCCCGGATGTCGTCGGGGTCGTTGCTCTCCCACGCACGCCGGTAGAGGCCGATCCAGCTGGTGATCGCGTCCGCCATGTCCCCGTTATACGCCCTGCGCGCGGCGCACCGCTACGCTGGGCCGCATGCTGGAGCCGTTCGCCTCCTGGTCGGAGTTCAACGTGGCCGTCGCGGGCGCTGGTGCGGCGCTGGGCGGGCTCCTCATCGTGGCCCTGTCGGTGAACATCCAGAAGATCGCGGAATCTCGCGGCCTGGCGGCGCGGGCGGGGGCGTCGATCGCCTCCCTCATCCTCGGGGTGGCGCTGTGCTGCGCCGCGTTGATCCCGGGTCAGGTGGTGTGGGGGTACGGCATCCAGGTGCTCGTGGGCACCGCGCTGTGCGCGATCGTGGTGGTCCGCTCGGCGGTCACCGTGCGCGTGGATGCGGTGAGCACCGGGTTCGCGCGCTACACGGCCGAGCGCATCGCCCTGTTCGCCGTTCCGCCCGCGCTGTACGCGGTGGCGGGCGTGCTGCTGGTCGCCGTCCCGTCGTCGCCGGTGGGGCTGGTGCTGGTGGCGGTTGGGACCATCGTGGCGATCGTCACGACCGTGCTGTTCTCGTGGGTGGCACTGGTGGAGGTGCTGCGCTGAGCGGCGGGGCCTGGCGTGGCCGCGGACGTCAGGCCGGCTGAGCGGTCAGCTCGGGCAGGGCGTCCACCAGCGGCGCGAGCTCCGGCACAGCGCGGGCACCGTCGAGCGCGCGGGTCAGTGCCGCGTCGTGCACCGGCCGCGCCGCGTCGAGCAGTCGATGCCCGGAGTCGGTGAGCTCGGTGTAGATGCCGCGGCGGTCGTCCTCGCACAGCACGCGCGTGAGCAGGTCGCGGTCTTCGAGGCGATTCACCAGTCGCGTGGTCGCGCTCGGGCTGAGCGCGCTCGCGCGGGCCAGCTGCTGCATCCGCATGTGCCAGCCGTCCTGGCGGGCGAGGGCGTCGAGCACGGTGTACTCGACGACGGAGAGCTGCACGTCGCGGCTGAGGTCGCGTTCGAGCTCGCTCTCGATGTACCCGTGCAGGGCGGCGAGGGTGCGCCAGCCGTGCGCGCGCACCTCCACGGCGTCGTCGGCGATGCCCATGTGCGCCCTCTCTTCTGTGCCGGGGTTGCGCCATTTAGTTGCACGTGCAAGTATTTATGGCGCGTCTGCAACTAACAGAGTAGCGCATCCCCTCTCATCCAAGGAGAACACCCATGCCCGCTGGTCTGATCGCCCTCGCCCTCGGCGGATTCGGCATCGGCCTCACCGAGTTCGTCATCGCCGGACTCCTCCCCGAGGTCGCCGCCGACTTCCACGTCGACGAGGCGGCCGCCGGCTGGCTGATCTCCGGGTACGCGCTCGCCGTCGTGGTCGGCGCCCTCGGACTCACCGCCGCGGCCACCCGCATCCCGCGCAAAGCCGCACTGGTCGGCCTCATGGTGCTGTTCATCGCGGGCAACCTCGTCTCGGCGATCGCCCCCGACTACGGTGTCATGCTCGCCGGCCGGGTGCTCGCCGCCCTGTGCCACGGCGCCTTCTTCGGCATCGGCTCGGTCGTCGCCGCCGGTCTCGTCGCCCCCGAGAAGCAGGCGCGGGCGATCGCCGTCATGTTCACCGGGCTGACCGCCGCCAACGTGCTGGGCGTCCCCTTCGGGACGCTGCTCGGGCAGGCGCTCGGGTGGCGGTCCACCTTCTGGGCCATCACGGTCATCGGCGTGGTCGCGCTGATCGGGATCGCCGTCCTGGTGCCACGGGACGCGGGGGAGCGGTCGGCCGCCGGCCTCCGTGGCGAGCTGTCGGCGTTCCGATCCGGTCAGGTCTGGCTGTCGCTCACGGCGACCGTGCTCGGCTTCGGCGGGATGTTCGGCGCCTTCACCTACATCGCCTACACCCTCACCGGCGTCTCCGGCTTCCCGTCCGCCGCGGTGCCGTGGCTGCTGATCCTGTTCGGGCTCGGGCTGTTCGCGGGCAACTGGGTCGGCGGACGCTTGGCCGACCGCTCCATCGACGGCACCCTCCTGTGGCTGCTCGGCGCGCTCGCCGTGGTGCTCGCGGTCTTCGCCCTGGTGGCCGGCCTGCCGGTCGGCGCCGTGATCGCGCTGGTGCTGATGGGCGCGTTCGGGTTCGCGACCGTCCCGGCGCTCCAGCTGCGGGTGCTGTCGTACGCCGCGCACGCCCCGACCCTCGCATCCGGCGCCAACATCGCCGCGTTCAACCTCGGGAACGCGCTCGGCGCGTGGATCGGCGGACTCACCATCGCGGCCGGCCTCGGCTACCGATCGCCGCTCTGGGTGGGCGCTGCGATGACCGTCGGGGCGCTCGTCGTGGTCGCGGTCGCGTCCCTGGCGGCGCGTCGCCGCGTCCGTGAGACGACCGGGAACGTCCGACCCCTCCTGCCTTCAGGCATCTCGGCCGGTGCTGTGCCGACGCCTTCCGAGTCGATGGGCGACTAAGGAGCAGTGGACCGGTGCAGAGCGCGGGTGAGCTGTCTCGCAGAGCGGAAGCCGCTCAGCTCGGCACATTCGGCTGGTGGCAGGCTCGCGTCTTCGGTAAGACGGATGGCCTCCGTGATCCGTCGGCGTTCGATTTCACGACGGGGTGTGGTTCCCATGCTGCTGAAGGTGTTGTAAAGCGTGCGCTGGCTCACGGAAATCTCGGTTGCAAGGCGGCCGACGCTGTAGGCGGGGTCGCGGAAGCCTCTTTCGACGGCATCCAGAGCGGCCATGAAAAGGCGGTCTCGATGCTGAGGGGCGGCCCGGTGCGAGGGTTTCGCGTCGTCGAGCACGCTGGCGAGAAGGTTCTCGAACGCTAGGGTGAGGTGCCGTTCGGAGTCCGCTGTGGCCGGCGGCGGTGTGCGTAGCAGTGAGTTGGTCATGGTGGTCAGCACGTTGACGGCCGACTCGCTTGTCGTGATCGGTTCGCCGTACCTGAAGCGCGAACGTCCGGGGCGCAGGAAGGTCGGCTCGAGGTACCACACGAAGCGTGCGGTTTCGGTCGTGGTTCGCGCGAGGGTGGGCGCCTCCCCGTCGAGCAGGATCAGTGAGCCCGGCTCGGCGGAGACAGTGGCCCCGTCGACCGTGAAGTCGAACCCGCCTTCCATCGTCAGCACCAGATAGAGGCGCTCCGGGGCGGTGGTAAGGGAGTAGCCGGCGGAACGGGACCAGGCATGACCGAACCCGAACCGGGTGCGCTGCGCGGTCTCCGCGACCAGGGCCGGGTCTATCCGTCCTCGCGGATGCCAACCGAAGTCGTTGCACCGCTCCGCCGCAGAGACTCCCATCGCCATGCGACTCCCCCTTTGTCGTCCGCTGATGTAGACGCTAGCGAACGAAGGAGGCGACGCAACCCGCTGGGCCACGCGGATCCGCCAAAATCTGCACATCTGCATCTCTTTCCTGCACACTTCGACGAGAGTTGCTGAAATCTTCGTGAAGGTCCCAAAAAGCTAAGGTCAGCCGGCGTGGTGCCGGTGCACGTCGCCTTAGACGTGTGAGAGCTTTTGGGGACCAGATTTTGTCGAATAGGCGCACGGAAACACGCACAGCCGCCCACAGAGGATCACCGGGAATCCTTCCTACTCTCCGCTCGCGGAGGTTGCGGTTGGTCGCGTCGATCGGTGCGCTCGCGCTGACGCTGTCCGTCGTGGCGACGACGACCCTGGGTGCCACCACCGCCGCGCAGGCGTCGCCCGGCACTCCGGGGACGGCGCAGGCTCCGACCACGGTGTTCCAGGAGAACTTCGAGAACGGGGTCGCCAACGCGCCTGTGGGCCTGACGGCCTACACCGGTGCGAGCGGACAGAAGTACACCGCGGACAACGTGTGGCTGACCAACTGCAACGGCCAGATCCGCAACTTCAACACTCCCTCCACGACACAAGGCAACTGCGGAACCGAGAACGACGCTGCGAGGATCAACCAGCTGGCTTACGCCCTTGGAGCGCACAGCGGCTCGGCCAGTCCGGCTGCGAATCACGCGGTCACTGCCTACACCGAAGGCAACCCGGGAGCGAACGCCACAGAGTTCCAGACGGCGAGCAACATCCCGCTGGCATCGTCGTCCGGTCGCTTCCTGACGTTCAGCGTGGACACAGCAGCCATCAACTGCCCGCCGGTGGCCTCTGCTCCGCTCTACCAGTTCGCATTCCTGGACCAGGCGGGGACGGCCACCAACGTCGGCGGACAGATCAACGCCTGCTCCTCCAGTAGCACCGTCAACGCTCCCGCGAACGGATCGGTCGCGGCCATCACCGCCAACGTCGGCACCTACACCTCGAACGGCTCGCTGCTCTTCAGCGGTTCCTCCTTGGGCATCCGGATGCAGAACGCGAACGGCTCGGGCGGAGGCAACGACGCGGCCTTCGACAACATCCGCATTCTGGATGTGACCCCGCAACTCGACAAGGCCTTCAGCCCGACATCCGTGCAGACCGGCGGAACCTCCACCCTGACCTTCACGGTCACGAACACCAGCGAGCTCGCATCGAAGACCGGATGGGGCTTCACCGACACGCTCCCGTCCGGGCTCACGCTGGCCAACGGCACGGTCGGCGGCACCTGTAACGCGACGACGGCGGCTGCCGCGGGTGGCACGTCGATCGCGGTCACCGGCGGCACCCTGGCGGCCGGTCAGACCTCGTGCACGATCACCGTACAGGTGACCTCGCCGGTGGCTGGCAGCTTCACGAACGGTCCGGGCAATGTGACGGAGACGGGTCTGAACCCGCCCGGGGACACGACGGTCACCTTCTCCGACCTCGCCATCCCGAACATCGGCTGCACGACCGACCCCTCGGTCTTCAACACCGGCTACAACGTCGCTACCGGGGGCCAGATCGCCAACGGCGCGACGGACCAGCGATGGACGGTCGCCGGCGGCTACACCGGCCTCAACTACGTGAACACCCCCACGGCCCCGGCCAACCAGGCCCACCCGCCGGCGCTGCCGCCCGCGGGCACCACCTACGCTCCGGCGCAGGCGGGCAAGGTCAACAACGCCTGGGCGAACAGCCAGTCCGGCGAGTCCCAGTGGATCTCCGCGAACTACGTCGATCCGGCCGTCGGCCAGAACCAGGCGCAGGGCTACGGCGACTGGTACTACCGGTACCAGTTCAACCTCGATCCGGCGGTCGACCCCGCCTCGTTCCAGCTGAACATGAAGTGGCTGGCGGACAACAGCGTGAACGGCGTCTGGGTGAACGACGTCGCCCAGACAGGCGCGAACCTTCCGCAGTCGCCGAGCAACCCGTGGATGGGTGGAGGTTTCGGCGCCAACTCCGCCGCGACGACCTCCATGGCCGGCGATTGGAAGACGGGCCTGAACACGATCCTCGTGCAGGTGAGCAGCGCCTATCTCGCCGAGGGCTTCAACGCGGAGGTCACTTCGAGCGTCCTGTGCCCGAACCCCGAGTACACGGTCGCGAAGACCGCCTCGGCGGCGACCGTGCAGCCGGGCGGCAACCTGACCTACACGGTCACCGTGAGGAACACCGGCAATGTCGCGTACACGGCCGCGAACCCGGCGACGATCTCCGACAACCTGTCTGGTGTGCAGGATGACGCCGTGTACAACGGCGACGCCGCTGTGTCCTTCTCCGCGGGCTCGACGTCGGCGGCTCCGACTGTGACGGGATCCACCCTGTCCTGGTCCGGGCCGCTGGCGGTCGGTGAGACGGCGACCATCACCTACTCCGTGAAGGTCGACTGGCCCGACACCGGCGACCGCACGCTGACCAACGCGGTCACCCCGGGCACGAACGGCGGCTCCTGTGAGACGGCGGCGGATTGCACGACGACCACTCCCGTGCAGTCGTTCTCGGTGACGAAGACGGCCGACCGCACCGATGTGGTGCCCGGTCAGAAGGTGACGTACACGATCACGGTGAAGAACACCGGCACCGTCGACTACACCGCGGCAGCGCCGGCGTCGTTCAGCGACGACCTGTCGGCCGTTCTGGACGACGCGACCTACAACGACGACGCGACCGGCGGCGCGACCTACGCCGCGCCGACCCTGTCGTGGTCGGGCGCCCTGGCCGCGGGCGACACGGCGACGATCACCTACTCGGTGACCGTGAACGACCCGGACACCGGCGACCAGCACCTGGACAACACGGTCGTGACTCCGCCCGGCAGCGGCGGCGACTGCGACACGAGCGCGGGGAACCCGGCCTGTACGGTCAACATCCCCTCGGGTTCCTACACGGTCGCGAAGACCGCCTCCACCAACGAGGTGACCGCCGGTGACACCGTCACCTACACGATCACCGTGCACAACACGGGTGCGATCGACTACACAGCGCAGGCCCCGGCGACCTTCACCGACGACCTGTCGCGTGTGCTGGATGACGGGACGATCGTCAGCGGCCCGGACAACGGCGCCACGGTGAACGGCAACACACTGACCTGGTCCGGCGCCCTCGCGGCCGGTGACACGGTCGTCGTCAGCTACGCCGTGAAGGTGAACAACCCGGACACCGGCGACAAGGTGATGACCAACACGGTCCGGCCGAACTCGCCCGGCGGCGGATGCGACCCCGCGGGGTCGTGCACCACCACGACCGAGGTGCGCTCGTTCACCGTCACCAAGAGCTCCTCCCCTTCGGGGCCCGTGACTGCGGGCCAGAAGGTCACCTACACGGTGAAGGTCACCAACGACGGGAAGGCCGACTTCACCGCGGCGAACCCGGCCTCCTTCACCGACGACCTGTCGGCGGTGCTGGATGACGCCGCGTACAACAACGACGCGAACGGCGGAGCCACCTACACGGCGCCGACCATCGCATGGTCGGGTGCGCTGGCGGCCGGCGCGACGCACACGGTGACGTACAGCGTCACGGTGAACAGCCCTGACACGGGCGACCACCAGCTGACCAACGCGGCGGTCCCCGGCGACGGCGGATCGTGCCAGCCCGCGGCGTCCTGTGTCACCGACAACCCGGTGCGGTCGTACACGGTCGCAAAGACCTCGTCGGCGACCGGCCCAGTGCACCCGGGTGACGTCGTGACCTACACCGTCAGCGTGACCAACACGGGCACCGCCGACTACACCAGCACGGCCCCGGCGACCGTCACCGACGACCTCTCGAAGGTCCTCGACGACGCGACCTACGTGGCCGGCTCGGCCAGCGACGGCGCCGTGGTGAACAACACCACGCTCACCTGGGCCGGCCCGCTCGCGGTCGGGACGCCCCAGACCATCACCTACCAGGTGAAGGTCGGACCGGCCGGCACCGGCGATGGCACCCTGACCAACACGGTGGAGGGCGACCCGGACAACGGCGGCGACTGCGCGGCCCCGGGCGACTGCACCACCAGCAACCCGGTGCAGGCCTTCAGCGTGGTCAAGACGGCGGACGCCACCGAGGTGACCCCGGGTTCGACGGTGACCTACACGATCACCGTGAAGAACACCGGCGCGGCCGACTACACGGCCGCGGCGCCCGCGTCCTTCACCGACGACCTGTCGGCGGTGCTGGACGACGCCACCTACAACAACGACGCCACGGCCGGTGCCGCCTACGCCGCGCCGGTGCTGTCCTGGTCCGGTGCCCTCCCGGTCGGCCAGACCGTGACCGTCACCTACTCGGTGACGGTGGACGATCCCGACAACGGTGACAAGCACCTCGACAACACGGTCGTGACGCCGCCGGGAGACGGCGGCGGCTGCCCGCCCGGCAGCACCGACGCGGCCTGCACCGTGCAGATCCCGTCCGGTTCGTACACCGTCTCCAAGGCGGCCTCCTCCGCCAGCACCACCCCCGGCGGGAAGATCACCTACACGGTGACGGTGAGGAACACGGGTGCGGTCGCCTACACGGCGCAGAACCCGGCGTCCTTCAGTGACGATCTGACCAACGTGCTCGACGACGCGACCTACAACGACGACGCGAGCAACGGCGCCACCTACACGGCGCCGACGCTGGCCTGGTCCGGCGAGCTCGCAGTCGGGCAGACCGTGGAGGTCACCTACTCGGTCACCGTCAACAAGCCCGACACCGGCAACCACCGTCTGGTGAACGGCGTGATCCCCACCACGCCGGGCGGTCAGTGCGACCCGGCGGGGTCGTGCTCCACGGACACCCCCGTGGGTTCGTACACGGTGACCAAATCGGTCTCGACGACCAAGGCCGTCAAGCCGGGCGACAAGGTCTCGTACACGATCACCGTCGTGAACACCGGCCAGTTCGCCTACACGGCCTCCTCGCCGGCGAAGTTCACCGACAACATGTCCGATGTCCTGGATGACGCCACCTACAACGGCGACGCCACCCACGGGGCCACTCTCTCCGGAACCACGCTCAGCTGGGCCGGTGCGCTCGGGCTCGGAGAGACCATCAAGGTCACCTACTCCGTCACGGTCAACAACCCCGACACCGGCAATGGACGCCTGATCAACAAGGTCGACCCACCGGTCGACGGGGGCGGTTCGTGCGACCCGGCCGGCAGCTGCGACACCAGCACGCCGATCACCCCGCCCGCACCCGGCGCAGGGTTGGCGTTCACCGGTAGCGATGTCATCGCGCCCGGGATCATCGCCCTGCTCCTGATGGGCGCCGGTGCAGCGTTCGTGCTGATCCGCCGCCGCCGCCAGGCGGAGTAAGCCCCCGCGACGATGGGCCGGCACTTCCCCAGGTGCCGGCCCACTGTCACGGGCGTGCCGACGACATCCCGGGGGAGCCGTCAGCACCTCGGCGGTCGGCTCGGGTGCCGACCGCCACGGCCGGGAGCGCCGGATACCTCGACATCCACGCTCCCGGCCGCCCGACCGAAGATGCGGAAAGCGCAACACTTCCGTTCTAGTAGACCGCGGCGTATAGTCGCCTTCGTCTCGAACGGTCAGGGGGTGATCGTATGCCGGAGCCAATGGATGGGCCCCGTCGCTTCATCACCCCTGTGCGCCTGCTCCTCGGCTCTCTTGCCCTCGGCGCCGGCCTGACCGTCCTCGGATTCCTGGCCGGCGGCTCGTCCGCCTCGGCCGCCGAGACGCCTCCGGCGCCGTCGAACCCGGTGGGTGCACTCGTGTCCAATGTCACGGGCGATGTCGGCCGGCTGGCCGGATCGGTCACCTCCGCCGTCGCTCCCGCCGTGCCGGAACCGGTGCAGCAGGTGGTCTCGCAGGTCGTGACGCCGGTGACGAACACCGTCGATAAGGTGGTGGAGCAGGCTCCGGTGACGCAGGTCGTCGAGCCGGTCGCCTCCGCCGTCGACCGGGTGGTGGCAGAGGTGCCGGTGGTGCGGGATGTGCTCCCGCCCGCACCGGTGACCGCGGTCACGCAGCCGGTCACCGGCGGCGTCGACCAGGCGGTCTCGGATGTGGTCGGAGTGGTCGACTCGGCTGTCGCGCCGCTGACCCCGGCCGCCGGTTCTTCCGACCCGCTGCCCGCTCCCGACCCCGGTTCG
>Ga0209563_100323_pt1 | contig 18797 bp, 20 predicted proteins | sample AraplaCvi_mMF_r2_FD_184271 | JGI IMG/M metagenome (GOLD analysis project Ga0209563, IMG submission 184271) | Arabidopsis root microbial communities from North Carolina, USA - plate scrape CL_Cvi_mMF_r2 (SPAdes) (version 2) | ecosystem: Host-associated > Plants > Roots > Endosphere | place: USA... | reverse complement strand
TGGGCTGCTTTCTGTACGACCTGGATGACCGCGTCGACGGTCTGGTCGAAGTCGAGGTCGGTGGAGTCGACGGTGGTCACACCGTCTGCGGCGTTCATGAAGTCGACGACACGGGAGTCTGCCGCGTCTCGCCTGCGGAGGGCCTCACCGACGTGGGCGGCGGAATGGCCGGTCAGCTCCGCGGAACGCCTGGCCATTCTAACGGCTTCGTCGGCCGTGAGCAGGATGCGCACCGGAGCATCCGGGCACACCACGGTCGTGATGTCGCGGCCTTCGACCACGATCCCGTCGCGGTCGGTATGCCGGATGATGTCGCGGAAGAGGCCGGTGAGGAACGCCCGCACCTCCGGCACGCGCGCGATCGCGCTCACGACGGCGGTGACCTCGGGGGTCCGGATGACCTCCGTCACGTCGTGGTCTCCGACGAACACGTGGTACGTGTCGGGGTCGGTGCCGATCCGGTAGTCGAAGTCGGGCAGCGACGCGATGACCGCGGAGGAGTCGGCCGGGTCGAGCCGGCGCGCGACCACGTACCAGCTCAGCGCGCGGTACGCGGCGCCGGTGTCGAGGTACGCCCAGCCGAGACGCCGCGCGGCCGCCTTGCTCACACTCGACTTGCCGCTCCCCGCGGGTCCGTCGACGGCGACGACGATCGTCTCGGTCATCCGGTGATCCTCCATCCACGTTCGGTCAGGTCGTTCACGGTGCGGTGCACCACCTCGGGCAGCACCGCGATGTCGGCGAGGCCGAACGGCGCGCCGGGAGAGTGCTCCAGCCGCAGGTCCTCCATGTTCACGCCCAGCTCGCCCAGCTCGTGCAGCAGGCGTGCCAGCTCGCCCGGGCGGTCCTCCACCATCACCACGAACCTCGAATATTTCCGGTCCTGGCCGTGCTTGCCCGGCAGCCGGGAGACACCGGCGTTGCCGCCCGCGATCTCCTCCGCGATGGTGCGGCGGGCACCGGAGGCGTCGACGTCGCCGAGCGCGACGAGCACGCGGTCGAGGTCGTCGCGGTAGGCGCGCAGGATCTCGACGATCGCCGGCGCGTTCGCGCCCAGGATCTGCACCCACAGCTCCGGCTCGCTTGCGGCGATGCGCGTGACGTCGCGCACGCCCTGCCCGGCCAGCGCGAGCGCCGCGTCGGGCGAGTCCGTCAGCCGCTTGGCCATGAGGGAGGAGACGATCTGGGGCGCGTGCGAGACGAGGGCGACGGCGGCGTCGTGCTCGGGCGCATCCATCTCGACCGGCGTCGCACCGAGGTCGAGGATGAGCGACTCCACCAGGCTCACCGCCGACCGCGGGTTCTCCGGCCGGGCGGCGACGACCCACGGCCGGCCGACGAAGAGGTCGGCGCGCGCCGACGAGGGCCCTCCGCGCTCGCGGCCGGCCAGCGGGTGGCCGCCGACGTAGCGCGAGAGGTCGAGGCCGGCCTCCTGCAGCTCGGCGAGGGGCGCGACCTTGACGCTCGCGACATCCGTGACCACGGCGGCGGGATGCGCGGCGAGCTCCTCTGCGACCACGCGCCCGGTGAGGTCCGGCGGCACGGCGACGACGACCAGCACCGGCTCCACTCCCCCGTCGTCGAGCCGCCCCGCCCCATAGTCCGCGGCCAGCCGCAGGTGGGCAGGCGAGGCGTCGGCGAGCACCACGTCGACACCGCGGGCGCGCAGCCCGAGTCCGACGGACGCGCCGAGCAGCCCCGCGCCGACGACGCGGACGGGCCCGCTCAAGCGGGCAGCACTCTCAGTCACCCATCCACCCTATCCAGCGCCGCCCCATCCCCGTTTTCCGCCCGCACCATTCGTGCCGAATGTGCGCTCCTCGTCACGAATAGCGCACATTCGGCACGAATCGCGGAGGGGTCAGTGGGACTCGCGGGCGATGGTCAGGAGGCGGCCCAGCTCGTCCTTCGTAAGGTCGCGCAGGGCGCCGACCTTCAGGGTGCCCAGGTGCAGCGGGCCGAACTGGCGGCGCACCAGCTCGACGACGGGATGGCCGACCTCGGCGAGCATGCGGCGCACGATCCGGTTGCGGCCGGAGTGCAGGGTGACCTCCACGAGCGACTCGGAGTCGCGCCGGCTCGACTGCAGCAGCTTGGCCTTGTCGGCGGCGATCGGGCCGTCCTCCAGCTCGACGCCCTTCGTCAGCCGCGCGATCGTCTGCGGCGTGACGACCCCGCGCACCCGCGCGATGTACGTCTTGGTGACCCCGAACGACGGATGCGCCAGCACGTGCGCCAGCTCGCCGTCGTTCGTGAGGATCAGCAGGCCAGAGGTCTCCGCGTCCAGCCGCCCCACGTTGAACAGCCGCTCGGGGTAGCCGGCCGTGAACCGCGACAGGTCCGGCCGGCCCTGTTCGTCGCGCATCGAGCTCACGACCCCGACCGGCTTGTTCAGCATCACGTACCGCCGCGAGGTGTCCAGCTGCACCGCCGTACCGTCGACCGCGACCTTGTCGACCGCGGGGTCGACGCGCCGGCCGAGCTCTGTCACGACCTTCCCGTTCACGGTCACGCGGCCGGCGACGATGAGGTCCTCCGACACACGACGCGACGCCACGCCCGCGGCCGCCATCACCTTCTGCAGGCGCTCGCCCTGCGTCCCGGACTCAGCGGACATCGTCGAACCCGTCGGCGCCGTCGCTGAGCAGCGGCGAGATCTTGGGCAGGTCGTCGATCGAGTTGATGCCCAGCTGGCTGAGCAGCAGGTCGGTGGTGCCGTAGTTGATCGCGCCGGTCTCGCTGTCGGTGAACAGCTCGGTGATCAGGCCGCGGCCGAGCAGCGTCCGCACCACCGAGTCCACGTTGACCGCGCGGATGGAGGCGATGGCGCCGCGACTGATCGGCTGCTTGTACGCGATCACGGCGAGCGTCTCCAGGGCCGCCTGCGACAGCTTGGTCGGGTTCTGCTGCAGCACGTAGCCGGAGACGACCGCGTCGAACTCCTCGCGCACGTAGATGCGCCAGCCTCCGCCCACCTCCCGCAGCTCGAAGCCGCGGCGGACCCCGCCGTCCTCGCCGTCGAAGTCGGCGACCAGGGCAGCGATCGCCGCGCGAACGCGCTTGACCGGCGCTCCGACCGCCGTCGCCAGCGTGACGACGCTCATCGGCTCGTCGGCGACCATCAGGATGGCCTCCAGCGCCCGCTCGATCCGCGCGTCCTCGACCGGCGCCGGGACCTCGGTGGTGTCCGTCACCTCGTCGCCGGCGACCGCGACATCCTCGACCGCGTCCGCGGTCACATCCTCAACCGTCATAGTCGGCTCCCAGGTTCGACAGGTTCTCTTCGGACCAGTGCTCCGCGGTCCAGCGCAGGGTCAGCTCCCCCAACGGTTCCAGCTGCTCGAACGCCAGCGCCGCACGCCGGTACAGCTCCAGCACGGCCAGGAACCGCGCGACCACCACGCCCTTCTGCTCCGCGCCCGCGACCAGCTGGCGGAAGCTCATCGGCTCGCCGTGGCGCAGCATCCCGACCACGATCGCCGCCTGCTCCCGGATGCTGACCAGCGGCGCGTGCAGGTGGTCCAGCCCCACGACGGGCACCTCGCGCGGCGTCATCGCCAGGGTCGCGAGCGCCGCGAAGTCGTCGAGGCTCAGCGTCCACACCAGCTCGGGCGTGCGCTGCCGGAACTTGTCCTCCAGCCGGACCAGGCGCGCGTGGCGGGCGCCCTCGGCCTCCAGCCGCTGCGCGAACCAGGCCGACGCCTCCTTGAACGCCCGGTACTGAAGGAGCCGCGCGAACAGCAGGTCGCGCGCCTCCAGCAGGGCCACATCCTCCGCATCCACGAGCTCGCCCTGCGGAAGCAGACCGGCCACCTTCAGGTCGAGCAGCGTCGCGGCGACGAGGAGGAACTCGCTCGCCTCGTCGAGGCTCTCGTCCGTGTCGAGCTGACGCAGGTAGGCGATGAACTCGTCGGTGACCTTGCTCAGCGAGATCTCGGTGATGTCGAGCTCGTGCTTGGTGATCAGCGAGAGGAGCAGGTCGAACGGGCCCTCGAACTCGCCGAGCGAGACGCGGAAGCCCGCGGATTCCGGGGGCGACTCGGGCGACGGGGGCGCTGCGCCCTCGCTCGCGACGGCGTCGGGCGGCGTCGTATCGGGCGGCGTCGTGCCGGGCTGCGTCGTATCAGGCGACGGCGCCACGGAACACCAGTTCCCGCGCCAGCTGCCGGTACGCCTCCGCCGCCTGGTGCTCCGGAGCGAACTGCGTGATCGGGGTCGCGGCGACCGAGGCGTCCGGGAACTTCACGGTGCGCGAGATGACCGTCTCCAGCACGCGGTCGCCGAACGCGTCGACGACCCGCTCCAGCACCTCGCGCGAGTGCAGGGTCCGGGAGTCGTACATGGTGGCGAGGATCCCATCCAGCTCGATCGCCGGGTTGAGACGCTCGCGCACCTTGTCGATGGTCTCGATGAGGAGGGCGACGCCGCGCAGCGCGAAGTACTCGCACTCCAGCGGGATCAGGACGCCGTGGCTGGCGGTCAGGGCGTTGACCGTCAGGATGCCGAGCGACGGCTGGCAGTCGATCAGGATGACGTCGTAGTCGTTCGCCACCTTGCGCAGCACACCGGCGAGGATCTGCTCGCGCGCGACCTCGTTGACCAGGTGCACTTCGGCCGCGGAGAGGTCGATGTTCGCCGGGATGATGTCGAGCCCGGGGACGGACGTCTTCTGGATGGCGCCCGGCACGTCCGCGTTGCGGTTCAGCAGCAGGTCGTAGATGGTCGTCGCGTCGTGCGTGTTCGCGCCGAGACCCGCCGACAGCGCGCCCTGCGGGTCGAAGTCGATGGCGAGCACGCGGCGGCCGTAATCGGCGAGGGTGGCGCCCAGGTTGATGCTGGTCGTCGTCTTGCCGACGCCGCCCTTCTGATTGCAGAGGGCGATGATCTTGGCGGGACCGTGCTGCGCGAGCGGGGCGGGCACAGGGAAGCTGCGCAGGGGACGACCGGTGGGCCCGGGCTTCGCGGCGATGGATGCGGCATCCATGCCCGGAAGCTGGGTCTCGACCTCGTCGTTGCGCGTCACCTGGGTGTTCCTCATCCCTCTCGTCACCGGCCTGTCAAGGGAACAGTCTATGCGCGCCGTGCCCCGCTTGCGGGGCGTGCGCCCGGCGGTTCGGTACGGTGGTCGGGTGCAGCCGATGCCGTCCGCCCTGGAGACCCCGCGCCTGCGTCTGCGTGCCAGGGACGGGCGCGACGCCCAGTGGAACCTCGCGCTGCTGGCCGAACACCCGCTGGGCCGCGCGGCGGGGAGCGTCGAGGCGGAGCGGGAGCGTCTGGATGCGCAGCGTGCCGCATTCGCCGAGCGCGGCTTCGGGCTGTACACGATCGAGCTCGCCGGCACGGGCGAGCCGGTCGGCTATTGCGGCCTCGTGATCGGCCGGGCGACGGCGGCGCAGCCGGAGATCGCGTACGAGCTGCTGCGCGGGCACGTCGGGAGCGGGTACGCCACCGAGGCCGCGGCGGCGGTCGCGGACGCCGCGTTCGACGCGGGGTTCCCGGTCCTCTGGGCGACGGTCGCCACGTGGAACGCGCCGTCGTTCGGCGTGCTCCGCAAGCTCGGCTTCGCGCCGACGCGCCGGGTGGGCTTCGACGGCGGCTCGGTCTTCGTCTGGCTGCGCCGTCGCGCTCCGCGACGCCGCCACCGCACCCTCCCCTAGCGGTTCGTCACGAATCGGGGCCGTTCGTCACGAACGCGGTCCATTCGTCACGAATCGTGGCCGGGCCTGAGGTCGAGGGCGGCGCGCGTTCGTGACGAACGGCGCGCGTTCGTGACGAACGGAGGAGGGCGCGCGGGTCAGCGGGCGCGGGGGTGCGCGGAGATGTAGACGTCGCGGAGGGTGTCGGCGGTGACGAGCGTGTAGATCTGCGTGGTCGCGACCGAGGAGTGGCCGAGCAGCTCCTGGACGACGCGCACGTCGGCGCCTCCGGCCAGCAGGTGCGTGGCGAACGAGTGGCGGAGGGTGTGCGGCGAGATCTCGACGCCGAGCTTCGCGCGCTCCGCGGCGGCGCGGATGATCAGCCACACGTTCTGCCGCGACAGCCGGGCCCCCCGCATCCCGAGGAACAGGGCCGGCGTCGCCCGCCCGCGCGCCGACAGCACGGGCCGCGCCCGCACCAGGTAGGCGCTCACGGCCTCCTGCGCGTACGACCCCAGCGGCACGATGCGCTGCTTGGCGCCCTTGCCGGTGAGCCGCACCACGTCGGTGTCGATGACGTCGTCGACGTTGAGGCCGACGGCCTCGCTGACGCGCGCGCCGGTCGCGTACATCAGCTCCAGCAGCGCCTTGTCGCGCAGGTCGGCGACCTCGTCGCCGTCCGTCGCGGCGAGGAGCGCCGCCACCTGCTCGACCGTGATCGCCTTCGGCAGTCGGCTCGGCAGCTTCGGCGGGCGCAGGTCGCGTGCGGCGTCGGCCTCCACCCGGCCCTCCTCCAGCAGGAACCGGTGGAACCCGCGCACGGTCGACAGCATCCGGGCCAGGGAGGATGCGGTGAGCGGCGACTCCTCCCGCGTCCCGAGGTGCACGGCGAATGCGGAGAGGGTAGCGGGCGTCACCGCGGCGACGTCCCCGACACCCTGCTGCTCCAGCCAGACGCCATAGACCGCGAGGTCGCGCCGGTAGGCGGCCACCGTGTTCGCCGAGAGGCCGCGCTCGATGGCGACGTGCCGCAGGAAGGCGTCGACGTCCGCCGCGACGGTCATCCGTTCAGCTTGGGATGGCTCGGCCACGGCTCGTTCGCCGCGCCGAGCGAGCTCCACCCCTGCTCCCGCGCGGTGCGCGCGGTGAGCAGGGCGATGATCAGCGGCGCGTTGTGGACGCGGCGCTGCAGCACCGCATCCACGGCCTCGTCGAGCGGCGTCCAGCGCAGCTCGATGTCGGCCTCCTCGGCCTCGCGGTCGAACGCCGAACCGGTCGAGCGGATGCCGCGGGCGAGGTAGATGCGGATCGACTCGTCGTTGCCGCCCGGGCTCGTGAACACGTCGGTGAGCACGTTCCACTCGTCGGCCTCGAGGTCGGCCTCCTCGCCCAGCTCGCGCTTGGCCGCGGTGAGCGGGTCCTCGCCGTGCATGTCGAGCAGCCCGGCCGGGATCTCCCAGTCGCGGTGGCGCACCGGGTGACGGTACTGCCGGATGAGCAGCACGCGGCCGTCGTCGTCCATCGCCAGGATGCCGACGGCACCCGTGTGGTCGACGTACTCGCGGGTGATCTCCTCGCCGTTGTAGCGGAAGGTGTCGCGCCGGACGTTCCAGATCTTCCCCTCGAAGGCCGTCTCGGTGGAGACGATCTCCGGGCGGAACGGCTGGTCGTTCAGCTCCGCGGTCATCAGGCTCCCGCCGTCAGCTCGGCCTCGGCGTCGGCCTCCGCTTCTGACACCTCGAACAGGAGGCTGGCCTTCTGACGGTCGAGCGCCGCGCCGACGAGGCCGGCGAACAGCGGGTGCGCGCGGTTCGGGCGGGAGCGGAGCTCCGGGTGCGCCTGCGTGCCCACGTAGAACGGGTGCACGTCGCGCGGCAGCTCCACGTACTCCACCAGGTGCCCGTCGGGCGAGGTGCCGGAGAACCACAGGCCGGCGTCGGCGATCTGCTCGCGGTAGTTGTTGTTCACCTCGTAGCGGTGGCGGTGGCGCTCGGAGGCCTCCGGCGCGCCGTACAGCTCGGAGACGAGCGAGCCCTCGGCGAGGTTCGCCGGGTAGAGGCCGAGGCGCATGGTTCCGCCCAGGTCGCCACCCGCGATGATGTCGACCTGCTCGGCCATGGTCGCGATGACGGGGAACTCGGTCTCCGGGTCGAACTCGGACGACGAGGCACCGGCGAGGCCGGCCTCGTGCCGTGCGTACTCGATGACCATGCACTGCAGGCCCAGGCACAGGCCGAGCGCCGGGATGCCGTTCTCGCGCGCGAACCGCAGCGCGCCGACCTTGCCCTCGATGCCGCGGACGCCGAACCCGCCGGGGACGCAGATCGCGTCCACGTCGCTCAGCTGCGCCGCCGCGCCCTCGGGCGTCTGGCACTCGTCCGACGGGATCCACTTCAGCTTCACCTTGGTGCGGTGGGCGAAGCCGCCCGCACGCAGGGCCTCGGTGACCGACAGGTACGCGTCGGGCAGGTCGATGTACTTGCCGACCAGGCCGATGGTGACCTCGTGCTTGGGCTCGTGCACGGCCTCCAGGAGTCGCGCCCAGCCGTCCCAGTCGACGTCGCCCGCCTTGTCGAGGCCCAGCTGGTCGATGATGTAGGCGTCGAGGCCCTGGTCGTGCAGCATCGTCGGGATGTCGTAGATGCTCGGCACGTCGACCGCGTTCACGACGGCCTGCTCGTCCACGTCGCACATCAGCGCGATCTTGCGCTTGTTGCTATCGGAGACCGGGCGGTCGCTGCGGAGCACCAGCGCGTCCGGCTGGATGCCGATGGAGCGGAGGGCCGCGACGGAGTGCTGGGTCGGCTTGGTCTTCTGCTCACCCGACGCGTTCATGAACGGGACGAGCGACACGTGAACGAAGAAGCAGTTCTTGCGGCCGAGCTCGTGGCGCACCTGCCGGGCGGACTCGATGAACGGCTGCGACTCGATGTCGCCGACCGTTCCGCCGATCTCGGTGATGATGACGTCGGGCGCCGGCTCGCCGTCGGGGCCGGGCTGCGCCTGCAGCCGCATCCGGCGCTTGATCTCGTCGGTGATGTGCGGGATGACCTGGACGGTGTCGCCCAGGTACTCGCCGCGCCGCTCCTTGGCGATCACGTTCGAGTAGATCTGGCCGGTGGTCACATTTGCCGACTGGCCCAGGTTGATGTCGAGGAAGCGCTCGTAGTGGCCGATGTCGAGGTCGGTCTCTGCGCCGTCGTCGGTCACGAACACCTCGCCGTGCTGGAACGGGTTCATGGTGCCCGGATCCACGTTGAGGTAAGGGTCGAGCTTCTGCATGACGACGCGCAGTCCGCGGGCCGTCAGAAGGTTGCCGAGAGAGGCGGCCGTGAGGCCCTTGCCCAACGAAGAAACGACACCACCTGTCACGAAGATGTGCTTGGTAGTGCCGTTGTTTGAACCCGCGTCTGAATTATCCACCACGGGCTTGTAGCTTATCACCTGCACCGGAGTGCTCCCGCCTCAACGCCGCGCCGCCGACGCCATCTCGACCAGCTCGCGGGCATGCGCGAGCCCGCTCTCGGAGTCGGGGAGGCCGGACAGCAGGCGGGCCATCTCGGCGATCCGCTCGTCGCCGTCGAGGCGGCGGACACTGGATGCGGTCACCGCGCCGTCGCTGCCCTTCACGACGGTGAGGTGGTTGTTCGCGAACGCGGCGACCTGGGCCAGATGGGTGACCACGATGACCTGCGCCGACTCGGCCAGGCGCGCGAGGCGGCGGCCGATCTCGATCGCGGAGGCGCCGCCCACCCCGGCGTCGACCTCGTCGAAGATGAACGTCGGCACGGGGTCGGTTCCGGCGATGACGACCTCGATCGCGAGCATGACGCGCGAGAGCTCGCCGCCGGAGGCTCCGCGGCCGAGGGGGCGCGGCTCGGCGCCGGGATGCGGCTGGAGCAGGATGGCGACCTGATCGCGGCCGGTCGCGCTGTACGTCGTGAGGTCGTCCGCATCGCGCTGACCGACCTCGACGACGATCCGGGCGTCCGGCATCGCGAGCGCGGACAGCTCCTCGCTCACGGCCTCCGCCAGTCGCGCGGCGGCAGCCTCCCGCTCGGCGCTGAGGCCTGCGGCGAGCTCGCGCACCAGGGCGGCGTCGTCCTCCACCTCGCGGGTCAGCTCGCCGATGCGGTCGGCGTCGCCGTCGAGCTCCAGCAGGCGCAGGCTGCCGTTCTCGAGAGTCTGGATGACGTCGTCCAGGGTCGGACCGTACTTGCGCACGAGGACGGCCAGCTCGGAGCGGCGCTCCTGCACCACCTCCAGCTCGGCGGCGCCGTCCGCGTCGAGGGCCGCCAGGTAGGTCGAGAGCTGGGCGGCGATGTCGGAGACGAGGTAGTTCGCCTCGGCGACCGACTCGGCGAGCGGCTGCAGGGCCGCGTCATGCGGCGAGACCCGCTCCAGCTGGCGGCGCGCGTTGTCGAGCAGCCCGAGGGCGTCGGCGCCCTCCGACACCTCCGCGCTGAGCAGCTCGCGGGCGGCCGCGGCCGCGAGGCGCAGCTCCTCCCGGTTGGTCAGGCGCTCGGCACGCTCGGCCAGCTCGTCGTCTTCACCGGGCTGCGGCGCGACGGACTCGATCTCGGCCATCGCACTGCGGAGGTCGTCCGCCTCGCGGGCGCGCCGGTCCTGGTCCGCGATCAGCTCGTCGAGCTCTGCACGGTTGTCGCGCCAGCGGTGGAAGACCTGCTCGTAGCTCGCCAGTGCCTCCGCGAACGCCGGCCCGGCGAAGCGGTCGAGTGCGGCGCGCTGCGCGACCGCCGACCGCAGCCGCATCTGGTCCGCCTGCCCGTGCACGACGACCAACTGCTCGCCCAGCTCGGTGAGCACCGCGACCGGCGCGCTCCGGCCGCCGACCACCACGCGCGAGCGGCCCTCCGCCGACACGGACCGGCTGAGGACCAGCTCCGACTCATCGGCGTCGATCGCATCCACGTCACCGCCGGCGTCGCGCACACGGTCGACGACGTCGCCCGCGGACGGGACGCGCCAGCGGCCCTCCACCCACGCCTGCGGGCTGCCGAGGCGCACGGCGCCCGTGTCGGCGCGCTCGCCCAGCAGCAGGCCCAGGGCGGAGACGACCATGGTCTTGCCCGCACCGGTCTCGCCGGTGATCGCCGTGAAACCGGCGCCCAGCGGGAGCGACGCGTCGGCGATCACTCCCAGGTCTTTGATGGAGATCTCCTCGATCCCCCCGCGCACGTCAGTCACGCCCCGCCGGCCCCCTCCATCCCGTCACGGGGAGATCGAACTTGTGCACCAGCCGGTCGGTGAACGGCCCAGGATGCAGCCGCGCCAGGCGGACCGGGATGGGCGACCTCCGCACCACGACGCGGGCGCCGCGCGGGAGGTCGAACGGACGGCGGCCGTCGCACCACAGGATGCCCGCCCCGCCCGCGCGGTCGAGCAGCTCGACCGCGAGCGAGGAGTCGGCATCGACCACGAGCGGCCGGGAGAACAGCGCGTGCGCGCTCAGCGGGACCAGCAGCAGCGCGGCGACGCCCGGCCACACGACAGGACCGCCCGCCGAGAACGAGTAGGCGGTCGAGCCGGTGGGGGTCGACATGACGACGCCGTCGCAGCCGAAGCTCGACATCGGCCGCCCGTCGACCTCGATGACGACCTCGAGCATCCGCTCGCGGCTCGCCTTCTCGACGGTCGCCTCGTTGAGCGCCCAGCTCTCGTAGACGACCTCGCGGCCGACCTTCACGCGGGCGGAGAGCGTCATGCGCTCCTCCACCTCGTAGTCCTTCGCCAGACCCCGCGCGACCGCGGTCTCCAGGTCGTCGCGCTCGCTCTCGGCGAGGAAGCCGACGTGCCCCAGATTGACGCCGAGGAGCGGTGCGGAGCAGCCGCGCACCAGCTCGGCGGCGCGCAGGATGGTGCCGTCGCCTCCGAGCACGATCACGAGCTCCAGCTCGCTCGCCGCCACATCGTCGCCGAGCACCGCGACGGCGTCGAGCGACGGATCGGCCTCGAGCAGGTCGCGCCGCTCGTCGGCGCTCAGCACAGGGACGACGCCCGCGGCCAGCAGCTGCCGCGAGACGCGGACCCCCGCCTCGAGCGAGTCTTCACGACCGGTGTGCGCGACGACCAGGATGTACCGCGTCGCTCCACCGATCTGCGCCACGTCGTCTCCTCTCGAAAGCCGTCACCCCATTCTGTCTGTTTTCGGCGGCGATACGAGCCCGCGGTCAGGGTTTGTGGAGAACGTTCACCGACCGCGAAAGCCGGAGCACCTCCTCCTGGAGGCCGGACGGGTCGGGCGCTCCCGCACGGAACCAGGCGACGTACTCGTGGTTCCCATGCCCTCCGGCGATCGGCGAGGGGATGAGTCCGGCCGTCCCGAGACCCGCGTCGTGCGCCGCCCACAGCACGTCGGAGATCGCGTCGGCGCGCAGCCCGGCGTCCCGGACCACGCCCTCCCGGATGCCCTGCCTGCCCACCTCGAACTGCGGCTTGATCAGCAGCACGAAGTCGGCTCCGCGCACGGCCGTGGCCACGAGCGCGGGCAGCACCTGCGTCAGCGAGATGAACGAGAGGTCGGCCACCACGAGGTCCGGGCGCACGTCGTCCCCCGTGAGACCGGCGAACACCTCCGGCGTCAGCGAGCGCACATTGACGCCCTCGTACGACTCCAGCCGCTCCTCCCCGCTCAGCGTCGGCGAGAGCTGGCCGTGGCCGACGTCGACCGCGATCACGCGGACGGCGCCGCGCTCCAGCAGCACCTGGCTGAAGCCGCCGGTCGACGCGCCGGCATCGAGCGCGACCCTCCCGGCCGGATCGACACCGAACGCGTCCAGCGCGGCGATCAGCTTGTGCGCCCCGCGGCTGACGTAGTGGTCGGCGCCGGCGACCCGCAGCTCCTGCGACTCCCCCACCTTCGCGGCGGCGCGCACCTCCGGGCGCCCGTCGACCGTGACCAGCCCCTCCGTGATCAGCGTCGCCGCGTGCGACCGCGACCGCGCGAGACCGCGCTCCGCCAGGGCGACGTCGAGCCGGCGGTCAGCCCCGGCCATGGTCGTCGTCGCCCTCCAGCGTGCGGCGGAGCTGCTCGTGCAGCTGCGCGTACGCGTCGGCACGGGAGGCGAGCGGCTGCTCCTCGATCACGTCGAGCCGGTCGACGAGGCCGTCCGGCGTGGACTGCTGTTCATCCGACATGGCTCAACCGTACGTCAGCGGGTCACGCGACGAAGACACCCGCGAGGGTCTTCTTTCCGCGTCGCAGCACGACCATGTCACCGGGGAGGACGGAGGCGCCGATCGGCTGCTCGGCATCCTCCACCTTCGCGTTGTTGACGTAGACGCCGCCCTGGGCGACCGCGCGGCGGGCCTCGCCGAGACTGGACGTGAGCCCGGTGTCCACCAGCGCCTGGGCGACCGTGGACGACGGCTCGGTGGTCGTGGTGTTCGGCAGCTCGCGCAGCGCGGACTCCAGCGTGGCCGGGTCGAGCGTCGCCAGCTCGCCCTGGCCGAAGAGCGCCTCGGACGCCGCGATCGCCGCCTCCGTCGCCTCGACGCCGTGCACGAGCACGGTGACCTCGAACGCCAGCCGGCGCTGCGCCTCGCGCCGGAACGGCTCGTCGGCCACCTTCTGCGCGTACTCCTCGATCTCGGCGCGCGAGAGGAACGTGAAGATTTTGAGCCGGTCGATCACGTCGGCGTCGTCGGTGTTGAGCCAGAACTGGTACATAGCGTACGGCGTGGTCTGGGCCGGATCCAGCCAGATGGCGTTGCCCTCGCTCTTGCCGAACTTCGTCCCGTCGCTGTTGGTGATCAGCGGCGTGCCGATGGCGTGCACGTGGACGCCCTCCACCTTGCGGATGAGCTCGGTGCCGCTGGTCAGGTTGCCCCACTGGTCGCTTCCGCCGGTCTGCAGCACGCAGCCGTACTGGCGGTAGAGCTCCAGGAAGTCCATGCCCTGCAGGATCTGGTAGCTGAACTCGGTGTACGAGATGCCCTCGTCGGAGTTCAGGCGCGCGGCGACCGCATCCTTCTTGAGCATCGTGCCGACGCGGAAGTGCTTGCCGATCTCGCGCAGGAAGTCGATCGCCGAGAGCGGGGCGGTCCAGTCGAGGTTGTTGACCAGCCGGACGCCGTTCTCGCCCGCGTCGGAGAGGAAGCGCGTGACCTGCGCCTGCAGCGAGCGCACCCACTCGGCGACGGTCTCTTTGGTGTTCAGCGTGCGCTCGGCCGTGGGCCGCGGGTCGCCGATGAGGCCGGTGGACCCGCCGACGAGCCCGAGCGGGCGGTGGCCGGCGAGCTGGAGGCGGCGCATGGTGAGCAGCTGCACGAGGTTGCCCAGGTGCAGGCTCGACGCCGTCGGGTCGAAGCCGCAGTAGTACGTGATCGGGTCTCCGGACAGCAGCTCTTTCAGGGCGGCCTCGTCGGTGGAGACGTGGACGAGGCCCCGCCACTTCAGCTCGTCCCAGATGTCGTCGAAGGAGGCGTCGATGGTCTGCGCGCTCAGGGTGCGCTCGCGGGAGGGTGCGGTTTCGGACACCCGATCAGGGTAGCAGCGGCGGTCGCCCCGCTCCGCTCGGAGATCAGGCCCACAGCCCTGATGCACTAGTAATCAGGTCCACAGCCCTGATAGAGTCGGCATCAGGTCCACACGCCTGATGAAGGGAGTCCGGGATGTTCGTGGTGACGGCCGACCAGGTCGACAGCCGAGGGCGCGCCGATATCGTCGCGCCGACCCTCACCGCGCTCCGCGATCGATTCGCGGACCGTCTCGCGCTCCCCCCTGACCGCAATGCGGGCGACGAGCTCCAGGTGCTGACGGCGGACGCGGCCACCGCGCTCGACGTCATCCTCGCCCTCACCCGCGAGGGCGCGTGGAGCGTCGGCCTCGGCATCGGGGCGGTGCGACTCCCCCTGCCCGAGAACACGCGGGAGGCGACCGGCGACGCGTTCGTGGCCGCACGGACCGCCGTCACCCGCGCCAAGCGGGCACCGGCCCGCTTCGCGGCGGCGGCGGAGCGGGCGCAGGAGCCGGCGGCCGACGTGGAGGCGCTCGTCACCCTCCTGCTCACGTTGCGCGAAGGCCGCACCGCGGCCGGCTGGGAGCTCTACGACCTCGTCGCCTCCGGCCTCACCCAGGCCGAGGCGGGTGCACGCCTCGGCATCACGCCGCAGTCCGCCAGCGACCGTGCACGCGCCGCCGGGCTCCGGGCGGAAGCGGCCGCCCTCCCCGCCCTGACTAGGCTGTTGGCACGCGCCGACGCCGCCCAGGCCGCGGCGCCGGACACCGAGGAGGACGCATGACGAGCCAGCCGCCGATCCCCGCCGTGTTCGCCCAGGTCGCACCGCACGCGCTGTGGGTGCTGGCCCTCCTCCTGCTGGTGGCCGCGCTCGGCTGCATCGTCGCGACGCTGCGCACACCGCGGAGGCCGCTCGTCTACTGCGCGGCGGCGCTGCTGGCCGCGACGGTGATCGTGGTCCTCATCCCTGCGCAGCACGCGCCCTTCGTCTTCCGCCTGCTCATCGGCATCGCCGCCCTGGCGCTGGCCGTGCTGGGCGGCGGTCCCGCAGCGCAGCTCACGCTCGCGCTGGCCACCCGGAACACGACCCGGCCGAGCCCGCACGACGGCATCCTCGTCCGCGCCCTCACGCCGGAGGGCGAGACGACACGCGAGGTCCTGCGCGGCGGAACGACGATCGGCCTGCTCGAACGCCTCGCCGCCGCCGGCACGCTGATGGCCGGCTTCCCGGAGGGGCTCGCCGTGCTGATCGCCATCAAGGGCGTCGGCCGGTTCACCGAGCTGGAGCAGGCGGAGGCGCGCGAGCGCTTCATCATCGGCACCCTCGCGAGCATCATCTGGGCCTGCGTCTGCGCCGGCGTCTTCCGCCTCGTCGCCGGCTGACCCGCCCCACCTCCACCCCCCGCCTCGACCCCCCGCCGCCCAGCCATCGCCTCCTGAGTTTTTCGAGCGACACGCCGCGGAAAGGGCGAAAAACTCAGGAGGCGATGGCTGGGGGCGGGGGCAGGTCAGGGGTGGGACTTGGGGTGGCGCTTGTAGGGCGAGACGGTGGGGTCGCCGGGGATCCAGTAGCGCCAGGGGAAGGCGAGGCCGCCGCCGGGGCCGGAGACGCCGGTGCGCGGGCCGGTCGCGACCTCGGCCGGCTCCGACGGCAGCAGCAGCTCGAACGGCGGCTCGAAGAGGTCGGCCCCGTCGTCGGCGAGGCTGATGCCGGCGGCCACCACCAGCCGCGCCGGCCCGCGGGCGAGATCGCGGTGCCGGATGCGGCGCCCGCTCGCGCCGACCCTCCTGCGCTCCGCGAGCTCCTCCCCCTCGACGACCTCCGCCGCGCGCAGCAGCACCGCCGACGCCTCCCCCTCCGGCGAGCAGACGACGTTGGCGCAGACGTGCATCCCGTACGTGAAGTACGTGTAGACGTGCCCGGGTGGCCCGTACATGACCGCATTCCGCTTCGTCCGGCCGCGGAAGGCGTGCGAGCCGGGGTCCAGCCCGTCGCCGATGTACGCCTCCACCTCGGTGATGCGCAGCGCGACCACGCCCTCCGCCGAATCGTGCCGCAGCACGGCGCCGAGCAGCCGCGGGGCGACCTCCAGCGAGGAGGCCAGGAAGTCCTCCCGCCGCGGCCGGTGCAGCGTCACGTCAGAAGATCCGGCCGCCCGCGGCGACCGCCACGATCAGGCCGACCACGATCACCGCGACCGCGACCACCACGACGACCGTGATGATCCACGGCCGCTTCTTCTCGGGTTCCCACCGCGACATCAGACCAGGTCCCTTCGTGAGGCGCGCAGGGCGATGGCCGCCTTGCGCACGTGCTCGGTCAGCGCCGCGAGCTGCTCGGCGACCCGGTCGGGAGCGGTCCCTCCGACGCCGTCACGGCTCGCGACCGACCCCTCCACCGACAGCACGGAGCGGACCTCCGGCGTCAGCAGCGGCGACACCGCGGCCAGCTGCTCGTCGGACACCTCGTACAGCTCCAGGCCGTTCTCCTCGGCGAACCGCACCACGCTGCCGCTCAGCTCGTGCGCCGTGCGGAACGGCACGTGCTGCTTCACCAGCCACTCCGCGACGTCCGTGGCGAGCGAGAAGCCCTGCGGCGCCAGCTCCGCCATCCGCTCGGTGTCGAAGCGCAGCGTCGCGACCATGCCCGCGAAGGCCGGGAGCACGAGCTCCAGGGTGCGCACCGAGTCGAAGACCGGCTCCTTGTCCTCCTGCAGGTCGCGGTTGTACGCGAGCGGGAGGCCCTTCAGCGTGGTCAGCAGCCCGGTCGCGTTGCCGATCAGCCGCCCGGCCTTCCCTCGGGCGAGCTCTGCGATGTCCGGGTTCTTCTTCTGCGGCATGATCGAGGAGCCCGTGGAGTAGCCGTCGTCGAGGGTGACGAAGCCGAACTCGCGCGTGTTCCAGAGGATGATCTCCTCGGCGAACCGGGAGAGGTCGACCCCGATCTGCGCGGCCACGAAGGCGAACTCGGCCACCACATCCCGCGCCGCTGTTCCGTCGATCGAGTTCTCCGAGCTGCGGGCGAAGCCCAGCTCGCGGGCGACCAGCATCGGGTCGAGGCCGAGCGTCGAGCCGGCGAGCGCCCCCGAGCCGTACGGCGAGACGTCGGCCCGCACGTCCCAGTCGGCCAGGCGCTGCAGGTCGCGCACGAGCGGCCAGCAGTGCGCCAGCAGGTGGTGGGCGAGCAGCACGGGCTGCGCGTGCTGCAGGTGCGTGCGGCCGGGCATGACGGCGGTCGGGTGCGCCCCCGCCTGGGACGCGATCGCGTCGATCAGGGCGATCAGCTGCTCCGCGATGACGCCCGCGTGGTCGCGCAGGTAGAGGCGGATCAGCGTGGCGATCTGGTCGTTCCTGCTGCGGCCGGCGCGCAGCTTGCCGCCGAGCTCGGCGCCCGCGCGTTCGATCAGCCCGCGTTCGAGCGCGCCGTGCACGTCCTCGTCCGTCTCGGCTGCGGCGAACGCGCCGGAGGCGACATCGGCGTCGAGCCGGTCGAGCGCGGACAGCATCCCGTCGAGCTCCTCGGCGGTCAGGTAGCCCGCGGCGTTCAGGGCGCGCGCGTGGGCGCGCGACCCGGCGATGTCGTACGATGCGAGCTCCCAGTCGAAGTGCGTCGACTTGCTCAGGGCGGCCAGCTCCGGCGAGGGCCCTCCGGCGAAGCGGCCGCCCCAGAGCGAGCCTTCGCCCGTCGTGCCGACGCCTGTCTTGTCGCTCATGCCGCCTCTCCGTTCTTCTCCAGCAGCCACGCCAGGAGCGCCTTCTGCGCGTGCAGGCGGTTCTCGGCCTCGTCCCAGATGACCGACTGCGGGCCGTCGAGCACGTCCGCGCTGACCTCGTACCCGCGGTAGGCGGGCAGGCAGTGCAGGAAGATCGCGCCAGGGTCGGCGAGGCCCATCAGCCGGGAGTCGACGGTGTAGTCGCCGAAGACGGCGACGCGCTCGGCCTTCTCGTCCTCCTTGCCCATCGACACCCAGGTGTCGGTCACGAGCACGTCGGCGCCCGCTGCCGCCTCGGCCGGGTCCGTCAGCACCGCCACCGAGCCGCCGGTGCGCGCGGCGATCGCCTCGGCGTCGGCGACCACGGCGGGCGAGGGCGCGTACGCGGCCGGCGCGGCGATGCGCACGTGCATGCCCGCGGTCGCGCCGCCGAGCAGGTACGAGTGCGCCATGTTGTTGGCGCCGTCGCCGAAGTAGGTCATGGTCAGCCCCTCGGTGCGGCCCTTGTGCTCACGGATGGTGAGCAGGTCGGCGAGGATCTGGCAGGGGTGGAAGTCGTCCGACAGGGCGTTGACGACCGGGACGCGCGTCCCCTCCGCCATCTCCTCCAGGCCCGACTGCGCGTAGGTGCGCCACACGATCGCCGCGACCATCCGTTCCAGCACGCGCGCGGTGTCGGCGAGCGACTCCTTGCCGCCCAGCTGGCTCTCGCCGCTCTGGATGATGAGCGGGCTGCCGCCGAGGTCCGCGATCCCGACCGCGAAGGAGACGCGGGTGCGGGTCGAGGTCTTGTCGAAGATCACGGCGACCGTCTGCGGGCCGGCGAGCGGCTTCGCCGCGAACCGGTCGCGCTTGAGGTCGGCCGCGAGCGCGAGCACCTCCGCCTGCTCGGCGGGGCTGAGGTCGTCGTCGCGGAGGAAGTGCCGGGTCATGCGGTCCGCCCTTTCTGTGGTCGGATCGAGGGGTCA
>Ga0209563_100322_pt1 | contig 18881 bp, 12 predicted proteins | sample AraplaCvi_mMF_r2_FD_184271 | JGI IMG/M metagenome (GOLD analysis project Ga0209563, IMG submission 184271) | Arabidopsis root microbial communities from North Carolina, USA - plate scrape CL_Cvi_mMF_r2 (SPAdes) (version 2) | ecosystem: Host-associated > Plants > Roots > Endosphere | place: USA... | reverse complement strand
CGTCGAGCCGAGCTCCAGCTTGCTGCCCTCGTTAATGTCGAACGGCTGATCGGTGCTGTCAGTCTGCACGCGTACCCGCGAGCCGTCCGGGGTCAGTTCGAACAGGGTGAAGCTGTAGCGCACCTGAGTGGTGCTGGTGGGGGTGAGCAGGCGTTCGCCAATCAGACCAATCTGCCCGGCGAACGCGGGATCGGCGAGCTTTTTCAGGTAGTCAGTGGCCTGGGTTTGCAGATCGCCCTGCAAGGTGCTGGTGGCCGACAGGTCGAGCCGATCGAGGTCGTACAGCGGGCGATTGAGCATCGTCGCCAGACGGCTGCGGGCAACGCTGATGCCCTTGTTGGTTTCGATCGGCTGGAGGGTCGGCTGGGTCTGCCAGTCGCGGTAAGTGACCTTGCTCGCCAGCGCGGCATCGGCCAGGGCGCTGTCGATCACGCCGTTCTGCTTGAGCAGGCGCAAGTGGCTGTCGGTGAGGTCGGCGAGTTCTTCACGGCCCTTGGTCAGGTAATGCGAAGGACGGCGCTGGGCGATCATCAGCGAGAGCATCTCGCGCAGGGCCAAGCCTTTGTCGGCCATGGTTTTCGGGTCGGTGGCCGAGCTGTTCAGCTGTGCATTGGCCTGGTTGAAATCGCTGCCGTACCAGACCCGCAAACCTTCGGCCATGCCATGGACCTCACCATGCCCCGGCACGGCGGAGAGGGGCACGCTGTTGAGGTAGTCGCGGATGATGTTCTGCCGCGCGCCGAGGGTTTGCGGCCCGGGCTGATAGGCGCGCACGCTGGCGGAAATCATCTGGCGGATCTTCTCCGCACCGGACACCGTCAGGCCATCGGGCGAGTGCCGGTACTTCTCCAGTTGCGTCGCCAAAGTGCTGCCGCCCGCCGATTGCCCCGGCAGGTGCAGCAGCTTCGCCACCTGCGACCAGGCGGCCATGCCGAAGCGCGGCCAGTCCACCGCCGGGTTGGCCAGCGGTTGCTTGGGGTCGAGCAGAAAGCGGTTTTCGATGAACAGCAAACTGCTGACCACCACCGGCGGAATGGCTGCAAAACTCGAATACAGCTGCTGCGGGTACTTGTACTGATACAACGGCGCAGCGCGGCAATCGGTGATCGACAGCCCGGCCTGGATCTTTTCCGAATAGGGCACGAACAGGCCTTTGTCGGTGTAGCTCAGCAGCGCCGGAGAAAACCGCGTCTGCTCGGTGATCACGTAGTCGCGCTTGAGCAGGCGCGGCAAGAATTCATCGAGAGAGCTGTAACCCAGACGCAGATCGAACGGCCCGTTGCCCGGGTAGCGGATCGCTTCGCTGGGGCCCGGTTCCAGCTGATATTTGAGCGAGGCGGCGTACTGGCTCAGCTCCCGGGCCTGAAAACGCGAGGTGCGCATCTCCTTGCTCGCAGCCAGACCCACGACGATGGCAATAATCAGCAGCAATAACCAGAACGCCTTCCAGCCATGCCGGTTGCGGCGTTTTTTGGGGGGGACAGGCGCTTCATCCACACGTTCAGTCGGAACCACGGCTTTACTCGAATCGGTTTGCCACAAAGCGCCCATAGTCGATTGATCCATTCACGCAGATTGATCGGACTTGACTGAAGCTTAGACGGTGGTTGGTGATGGGGAAAAAAATGTGCGGGGTTTGAGTGGGGGTGGTTTCTGAAGAAAACTGCACCTGTGGCGAGGGAGCTTGCTCCCGCTGGGTTGCGTAAGCAGCCCCAATCCCTCTAATCGCGATCTGTCTGAAACACCGCATGCGCGGGTAATACGACGGCTTCGCCGCCGAGCGGGAGCAAGCTCCCTCGCCACAGGGGAAGTGGGAGCTTTAGAGCCAGCAGGCGTCCCAAAGCGGGTAATCGCCAATCCGCTCCACCAATCCTGCTCGTAGCGGATTAGCAATGATGTAACGGGCGAGGGGTTTCAAGTCTTTACCATCACGGATGGCGCGGTCGTGATAGCCTGTTTGCCAAAACGCGCCTTTTCGGTTCAGGGCGCGATTAATCGACAATGTGCTGCGGGATTTCACCGCTTGCATCAGACGTTCAATATGCATTTCTTCCAGCTGGACCAACCAATGTAAGTGGTCAGGCATCACCACCCAGGCTATCGAATCGACCCATCGCTGGTCATGAGCTCGCCTGAGTTCCGCTATCAACAAACGCCCCATCTGCCAATCGCTGAATATTCTGCGGCGCTGATGCACCACAGTAGTTATGAGATAAGCACGTCCTAACTCCGAACAACGCCCTCGGCGGAGCCGATGTGAATTTGGGGGTTTACGCATTCCGTTGCGTCCTTTGCGAGTTCAATCCTTATTCACGCTAGTCGCAGCATTCAAGAATTGGGTCTGCGATGGCTGTACGAAATTTCCGAAAATTTGCAGATGTCGCCTTCTCTGTGGCGAGGGAGCTTGCTCCCGCTGGGTTGCGTAAGCAGCCCCAATCCCTGTATTCGCAATTTGTCTGAAGCACCGCGTGCGCGGTAATACGACGGCTTCGCCGCCGAGCGGGAGCAAGCTCCCTCGCCACAGGGGAATAGACAGCCAAGCACATCGAAACAGCTGTGCTAGAGCTATCACCTACGCAATACCACCAACACAGGGGCATGACGGTGCACCAATGCTGTGCAATACTCGCCGGCCTTTTTAGTGGGGAAAAATCCTACGGAGTCCAGGTAATGCCTCTCCGTAAACCGGCGGAATGCCGAGATTTCCCGCTGAATGTTGTTGCTTATAGAGTGAAAAGCCCTGTCACAAGCTTTTTATACTGCACGCCCCGCTGATCTTGCAGGTCGGGACCTGCGAGACGCGTTTGCCCACGAGGCCGGCGCGGTTTCGGGAAGTTCAGGCCTATCGGTCGACGCTTCGCCACTCGGTGGTCATATCCAATAACAAGACGAGGTTGTATCCCTATGCCAGTCGGCAATCACCTGCCCCATGGCGAGACCGCTCACGGCGGTCCGCTCAAACGCGAACTCGGTGAACGGCATATCCGCCTGATGGCGCTCGGCGCCTGTATCGGTGTCGGCCTGTTCCTGGGTTCGGCCAAGGCCATTGAAATGGCCGGTCCGGCGATCATGCTCTCCTACATTCTCGGCGGCCTGGCGATCCTGGTGATCATGCGCGCCCTCGGCGAGATGGCCGTGCACAACCCGGTGGCCGGTTCGTTCAGCCGCTATGCCCAGGACTACCTCGGCCCGCTCGCGGGCTTTCTCACCGGCTGGAACTACTGGTTCCTGTGGCTGGTGACCTGCGTCGCGGAAATCACGGCGGTCGCCGTGTACATGGGCATCTGGTTCCCCGATGTGCCGCGCTGGATCTGGGCCCTGGCGGCGCTGGTCAGCATGGGTTCGATCAACCTGATCGCGGTAAAGGCCTTCGGTGAATTCGAGTTCTGGTTCGCCCTGATCAAGATCGTCACCATCATCGCCATGGTCATCGGCGGCGTCGGCATCATTGCCTTCGGGTTCGGCAACGACGGCGTGGCGCTGGGGATTTCCAACCTGTGGGCCCATGGCGGCTTCATGCCCAACGGCGTGACCGGTGTACTGATGTCTCTGCAAATGGTCATGTTCGCCTACCTCGGTGTCGAGATGATCGGCCTGACCGCCGGTGAAGCGAAGAACCCGCAGAAGACCATTCCCGATGCAATCGGCTCGGTGTTCTGGCGCATTCTGCTGTTCTACGTGGGCGCGTTGTTTGTGATCCTGTCGATCTACCCGTGGAACGAAATCGGCACTCAAGGCAGCCCGTTCGTGATGACCTTCGAGCGTCTGGGCATCAAGACCGCTGCCGGCATCATCAACTTCGTGGTGATCACGGCGGCACTGTCGTCGTGCAACGGCGGCATCTTCAGCACCGGGCGCATGCTCTACAGCCTGGCGCAGAACGGTCAGGCCCCGGCCGGTTTCGCCAAGACTTCCAACGGCGTGCCACGCCGGGCACTGCTTCTGTCGATTTTCGCGCTGCTGATCGGTGTGCTGCTCAACTACCTGGTGCCGGAGAAAGTCTTCGTCTGGGTGACGTCGATTGCCACCTTCGGCGCGATCTGGACCTGGGTCATGATCCTGCTGGCGCAACTGAAATTCCGCAAAGGTTTGAGCGCCAGCGAACGTGCCGGCCTGAAATACAAAATGTGGCTGTACCCGGTCAGCTCTTATTTCGCGCTGGCGTTCCTGGTGCTGGTGGTCGGTCTGATGGCGTACTTCCCGGACACCCGCGTGGCACTGTACGTGGGGCCGGCGTTCCTGGTGCTGCTGACGGTGTTGTTCTACGTGTTCAAGTTGCAACCGAGCGGTGCGTCCCAGGGCGCGGTGCGTTCGGCGTCGTAAATGAGCCACTGCTGAAACCTGAAAGCCCCGGTCGATTGGCCGGGGCTTTTGCGTTTCAGAGACCTTAATGCATCGCTCTGACTGTTAGTTCTAACAGTAGACCAGGTTCTAAAAATGGGATTAGCGTGTTGGATATCTGCTGCCATACACACAGGAAGTCTGTATGCAATCCTCCAACAAGGAAATGAAGAGTGCCGCACTGGAGGCACGAGGGTTGTGGGCCGTGGCCTTGTTGATTCTGATCCTGGCGACTGTCGTTCGTTTAAATGACATCAACCTCCCGTATTTCTGGACGGATGAAGCCTTCAGCGCGTTGATCAGTGTTCAGTCTCCCGCAGCGATCCTGTTTCACACAGGGCACGATGTTCATCCACCTCTTTATTATTTGCTGCTCCATATCTGGATCCAGGTTTTTGGCGACAGTGTGCTGGCACTTCGCACCATGAGCGCGGTATCAGGTGTGTTGGCTGTGGCATTGGGAATGTGGTTGATGTGTTTGATCGGTACGGCGCGGCAAGCGCTCCTGGCAGGCCTGTTCATGGCATTGCTGCCGATCTCTGTGCGTTACAGCCAGGAGGTTCGGATGTATTCGTTGGAAGCGGTCTGGTTGCTGGGGGCAACTATTGCGCTGGTGTATTGGCTCAGAAGTGCTCGGGACCGCTACCTGTTAGGTTACATACTGCTGCTGATTTCTGCATTGCTTACTCACTATCTGGCGATTCTGTGTGTAGGGGCGCATTTCATTTACCTCGTCGCCCTGAGGTTTCAGGGTGATAAAACATTACATGTGCTCTCTCGGGCGAGGATCTGGGGCGCCTGGCTGATTACCGCAATGGCCTGCGTTCCCTGGCTGATGGTCCTGGCAGATGAAGTGATCGTACACAATGAGGCCTTCAGGGCCGGCGGTGAAATCTTCTGGATTCCCGATCCGACCATGTACACCTTGCCATCGGCTATCTGGCGGTTTTTAACGTTGCGCAGCCACACCGAACTCTTCACGCCGGTTTATCTGTTGCTCCCGGTGCTGGTCGTGATGTCGTCATTGTGGGTGGTATTCGCGGATCGCAGTCGGCTGCGAGTCGGCCAGCTAGTTTTTCTCTACAGCTTTTTTCCCGTCCTTGCGGCGTTCCTGGTGTCGTTCAAATTGTCGATTTTCGTTGAACGTTACATGGCTTTTGCGGCGATTGGTCTGATGATGCTGCTCGCCATGACGGTAGAAAGGCTCGTCAGCCGAAACCCGATTTCGGGAGGTGCTGTGGTGGTGGTGATTCTCGGTCTTGAATGCCTCGGCCTGAGTATCGTGTACACCCAACAGGACGATCTGGATGACCCACGCAATGCCACGCTGCATCCATTGGATCAAGTCGTTGCCAGTATCAACGAGCGGTCGATCCCCGGTGATTCGATCATCGTCAATAACGGGTACTGGTATTACAGCGTTGCCTATTACAGCCGGCTCGGTCTCCAGCCATTGTTGTATGAGCCACCGTGGGACAACTCTCATGCAAATCGTCCCAATGGCTATGGCTCTTCCACCCTGATCTATCGGGACCGCGACAGACTGTTTCTTGAAGATCTGTCCACATTACCTGCCTCCGTAAAGAGAGTGTGGTGGGTGTCTTCCGGGCCTTCATCAGGCTTCGACAAGCGCATACCCGAAAGTTGGCAGTGTCTGCTGGTAGAAGACGCTGGCGAGATGAAACTGCATCTGTATGCCATCCAGGCTCCAGACTCTGCTCGACGGGGCGTGACGGACAACCGCTGTCCAAGGTCGGGGGAAAATGGCCTGGCTCTTGACCGTCAGTCTGAAACACCCTGATGTCGACAACTCCGTCGTGACAGCAAACTCCAATTTTTAGGCAATCCATGGTCCCCGGGATTGCATGGAGTTCTGTGTAGATGTGAGCAGAGGCGTCGACATGAGGGCGAGTGCATTTTTCGATCGAGAGCTAAGTCAGCGTCAGGTCGTACTGTTTTTCCTGTTCGCCACGACGCTGTACATCCTGCCGCTGCTCCTCGCCGACTTCCCCTACATCGACGACAACTGGCGCACTTTGGCTGCCGGCAACGTGTGGGCCGGGCAGGGGCGCTTGTTCATGGACTGGCTGTATAAAGCGCTGACGTTCACTGGCGCTGCGCCGAACATTTCTCCACTGACGATGTTACTCGCCACGCTGGCCATGTCACTGGCTCTGACCCGAATGACCTTTCACTATTTTCCCGAACCGACCCTGGCCTGTTGTCTGGTGCCTTTGCCGCTCTGGTACAACCCGTTCCTGTTGCAGAACCTGTCCTATCAATACGACGGAGCCGGCATGGCGCTGAGCCTGGTCGCTGTGATTTATGCGATCACGTTTGGCGGCACTTCCCGGATACAACGATGGTTGGTGGCTTCGGTGTTGCTGGCGCTGGCGATCGGGCTGTATCAGATCAGCCTCAATGTGTTTCTCGGGCTGTGCTGTGTGGAATTGCTCAGGGCTGTTCATCTGCGCCTGCCTTGGGCAGAGCTCTGGAGGCTGGCGGGCTGGAAGCTGGCGCAACTGGTGCTGGGTATTTCGATCTACGCAGTCACGGCCTATCCGTTCACGGATTCAACACGCACCGAATTGCTCGACTTCAGTGCTTATCCACTGCTGCAGATCGGCATCAATCTTGGCCGGGTCATGGAGAAGGTGGCGCTGCTGTTTCACAGTGGCTACACGGCAGTGTTCGTCGTGTTACTTTTTTGTGCATTGTTCGGTGGTGTGCGGATGGGACGGCAGATTCGCCTGTGCCGGGAACCACCCGCAAAGGGCCTGCTCCTGAGCGTTGGCTGCCTGCTGACCTTGCCACTGCTTGTGCTGCTGGTGCCGGGAATGACACTGTTGTTTCGCGACTTCAACGAAGGTGCGCGAACCCTGATGGGGTTCGGCGTGCTGTTGATGTTGCTGTTCTATCTGGCCTCTATCGAATTGAAGTCGCTGCACTCGCGGCTGCCCCTGTTGTTGGCGATTCCGCTTCTGGCCACGCTGTCGCTGTCCTTCGCTTACGGGCGGGTACTGACGATGGAAAAAACCTTCGCCAGCAGCGCTCTCTACAGCCTCAGTCACGACATTTCTTCCCATCGCGAATTGCGCGACGCCAAGCGGATTTACATGTCGGTCACTTACTCCGACCGCTGGCTGGCGAGTGCGACGGGCACATTCAAACAGTTACCGGTACTGCGCTATTTGCTGAACATCGACTACTTCATCCTCGCGGAAAATCTGCCGTCGGCAGGCATCACCAACGTGGTCGCCGAACGCGAACGGCGTAACGCCACGCGCGTTGGTTATCAGGGTTTTCCTGCGTTGGTGGACAGCCTGTATTACCGGATTTACCTGATTGGCGATTACGGTTTCATCGTCATGAAGGAACCGCCTCACGGCAGGTTGCTGCAGTGGTAACCCTGACCGTCCGTCGCAATCCACCCCGCACCTGTAATTTCTGACAGTAGACCACTCAAGCGCCTTGCCCTAGCTTCGAAAGTCAGCCGGACCAAGCCATGGCAAGGAACCGTAATGAAAGGATTTCCTGCGCTGACAGTGATTGGCATCGCTGATGCACTTATCCACTGGCAGATTTTTTTCGTCCTGTGCAGCGCCATCGGGTTGACCCAGGCAGCCAGTAACTTCGCCGCATTCTGCGTGGCGGCGGCGTTCTCGTTTTACGTGAATATGCTCTACACCTTCGACAGCAAGACGCCGGTATTCGGCTACTTGCTGTTTGTTGGTCTGATGGGGGGCGCGAGTTTTGGTATCGGCAGGATTGCCGATGCGCGTGACTGGAATGGTCTGCTGACGGTCACGGTGTTTACCGCACTGAACCTGGTGTTGGGGTACTGCTTTTTCCGGTTTGTGCTGTTCTGGAGAAAACAGACATGAAACCGTTGCTGACAACTTCTTTTTCTACCAAACCTCAGACATCCGTGATGATCGACCGGCTTGCGCTGATGGCGGTTTTGCTGCTCGCAATGTCCTTGCGTTTCTACGCTTTGGAACGCCCGTTTTTCTGGCTGGATGAGGCATTCAGCCTACGTCTTGGTTCCATGTCGGTTGACCAGATCTGGTACTACACAGGTCGTGATGTCCACCCTCCCTTTTATTATTACGTTTTGCATGTCTGGTTTTTGATATGGGGTGATAGTCCATACGCTGCGCGTGCACTGAGTGCCGTTGCGGGGAGTATGGCCGTTATTTGTAGTGTCTATGTTGTAGGAGCTATAGCCGGGCCGAGAGCCGGTATTGTATGTGGCCTACTCACTGCATTTTTGCCCATCGCTATTCGTTATAGTCAAGAAGCCAGAATGTACGCGCTTCTCTCATTTTTATTACTTGCATCCTTGCTGGCGCTGACAGCGTGGGTCACTAATCCAGATCGTAAAAAATATCTCTTTTGGTATGTTTTTTTCTCGGTACTGGCGATATATACGCATTATTTTGCTGCGTTGGCGATTGCATCAAGCTGGGTGTATCTGTTTTTTTTGAGTGTCAGAAGCACTCGTGGGCATAAATACGTCCTGCATCCTCTATGGTGGTGGGCAAATCTTTTTATTGCCATATCGTATGTTCCTTGGGCTTTTAGTCTTCTGCACCTGCTATCAACGGTTAATCTTATCGGCCAGAATGGCCTGTTCGCTTGGATAGCCCCCGTGTCCTATCAAACGATTCCGTCATTATTTTGGGCCTTTTTCACGCTGCAGAACGTGCACGTAAGTGATGTTCTGGGTTGTTGGCTATTGACGTTTTTAGTTCTGTCGCTGTCTTGGTTTGTTGTTTATCGGGATAAGAACCAATTTTCGCTTTGCATGCTGGTCGTATCGTACCTATGGACGCCCATGATTGTTGCTATGAGTATTTCATTTGTGGTTCCCATGATAACGATTCGCTATCTGGCCTTTTGCTCAATGGCGGTGCCGATGATAGTTGCTGTTGCAATAGCTTGTTCGAACTGGCGTTATATGGTGGCTGTTTTGGCTTTGATGTTGTTGGTAGAGGTTCCGGGTGTCTTGAGTGTTTATCAACAAGTAGATGACTTGAATTATTCACGTTCTCCGCAGGATTTCCCAATGGAAAAGTTGGGTAGGAAGTTGAAAAGTTCCATTGCCTCGGGGGATAAGATAGTCGTTGAAGGAACACTCTGGTATTACTCCTTGGAGGCGTATGGTTTTTCTGATCGGCAACCGATGTTATTTGAGCGAAGCTGGGTACATGACACTGCCTCTCGCCCGACAGGCTTCGGTTTTCTTTCGTTACTCGATCCTGTACGTGATGAGGTTTTTTTGTTCAGCCTGAGCAAGCTTTCAAATGAATCACAAAGGGTTTGGTGGGTTAGCGGCCATTCGGGCTCAAACATGGATGAAAGTATCGAGTTTCCGAACAACTGGGTTCAGAAAGGTAGATGGGACTTCGGCAACCTTAATCTGCGGCTTTTCAATATATTCGCATCGTCAAATGAAAAGCGTCAGCCTTCAATTATGGCTGACGCTATTCAGTAATCTACGCAGCAGCCACTTCCTGCGCCTCAAAACTGTCCGCCCGCGCCATCTGCCACATCCGCGAATAAAACTCGCCATTCACTTCTCCGGTGAGCAATTCCCCCGGTTTCAGAAACACATGCAGCTGCGAGAACAGCTTGATCTCGGTCGCCGACATACGCCGCACCAGGTGCTTGGCCGACAGTTGCGACGGATGCTCGAGGCCGGCGGCGGCGAGCATTTCTGCCAGTGCCTTGAGCGTGTTGCGGTGGAAGTTGTAGACGCGCTGGGCCTTGTCCGGGACGACGAGGGCGCGTTGACGCAGGGCATCCTGGGTGGCGACGCCGGTCGGGCATTTGTTGGTGTGGCAGCTTTGCGACTGGATGCAGCCGATGGCGAACATGAAGCCGCGCGCCGAGTTGGCCCAGTCGGCGCCGATGGCCAGCACGCTGGCGATGTCGAAGGCGCTGACGATCTTGCCGCTGGCGCCGAGTTTGATCTTGTCGCGCAGGTTCAGGCCGACCAGGGTGTTGTGCACGAACAGCAGGCCTTCGCGCATCGGCACGCCGATGTGGTCGGTGAATTCGACCGGCGCGGCGCCGGTACCGCCTTCCTTGCCGTCGACCACGATAAAGTCCGGCAGGATGCCGGTTTCCAGCATGGCCTTGGCGATGCCCATGAATTCCCACGGATGCCCGAGGCAGAACTTGAAACCCACCGGTTTGCCGCCGGACAGCTCACGCAGTTGCTGGATGAACTGCATCATTTCGATCGGCGTGGAAAACGCGCTGTGGCGTGACGGCGAAACGCAGTCTTCGCCCATCAGGATGCCGCGGGTGTCGGCGATTTCCTGGGTAACTTTGTGCTTGGGCAAGATCCCGCCGTGGCCGGGTTTGGCGCCCTGGCTCATCTTGATTTCGATCATCCGCACCTGCGGATTCTGCGCCTGGGCGGCGAAGCGTTCCGGGTCGAAACGGCCATCGCTGGTACGGCAGCCGAAATAACCGCTGCCCAGTTCCCAGGTCAAGTCGCCGCCGTGTTCGCGGTGATACGGGCTGATGCTGCCTTCGCCGGTGTCGTGGGCGAAGTTGCCGAGTTTGGCGCCCTGGTTCAACGCGCGGATGGCGTTGGCGCTGAGCGAGCCGAAGCTCATGGCCGAAATGTTGAACACCGACGCCGAATACGGCTGCGTGCATTGCGGGCCGCCGACGGTGACGCGGAAACTGCTCGGGTCGCTCAATGGCGCCGGGCGCATCGAGTGGCCGATGAATTCGAAGCCCGATTGATAGACGTCGATCAACGTGCCGAAGGGTTTGTCGGCGGTTTCGTTCTTCGCCCGCGAATAGACCAGCGAGCGCTGGGCGCGGGAGAAGGGCAGGGCGTCGCTGTCGGATTCAAGCAGGTACTGACGGATCTCCGGGCGGATGCCTTCGACCAGATAGCGGATGTTGCCCAGGATCGGGTAGTTGCGGCGCACCGCGTGCGGGCTCTGCAGCAGGTCGAACAGACCGAGCAGGCTCAGCACGCCGGTGACGGCGGTGATCGGCCACAGCCAGTCGTGTTCGAGAAAGGGCAGGCTGGCGAGGGTGAAGATCACGCAGACGGCAAAGAAGGCGTAGCGGCTCAGGAGTGACAGGCTCATACGGTTTCCTTGGTTCGGACTCAATGATTACCCATGGCGCGCAGACTGGCTTGTTCTTGTGGCGAGGGAGCTTGCTCCCGCTGGGTTGCGCAGCAGCCCCAAACCTGGCCATCACGGTCTGTCTGATGCATCGCGTGTCCAGGTTTTGCGACTGCTGCGCAGTCGAGCGGGAGCAAGCTCCCTCGCCACAAGGAATTCCAAGCTTCAGATGTCTCCTGCATGCCAAGGCTTTTCAGGCGTTCTGCGCCTGGAGAAAAATCGAAAACAGCTCCGACTGGGATTTGATCCCCAGCTTGCTGTACATGTGTTTCTTATGGACTTTCACGGTTTCGACGGAGATTTCCAGCTTACGGGCGATTTCTTTACTGGAGCAACCGCTGAGCATCAAACGCCCGACATCCAGCTCCCGGGCAGTCAGTTGCGCACCCTTGAGTTGCTGCACCGACGCTTCCAGTTGCACCCGCCAGTCGGCCGGTGCAGGCGCGGCAGCGAGGGCCACGGTTTCGTTGATTTCGTACGGCAGGCGCTGGCGCAACAGACCCAGCACCCACGGCTGGATCAATGACAGCAAAGCGATCTGTTCGCCAGTGAAACGTTGTTCACTGCCCAGCGACAGGCACAGCGTGCGTTCGCCTTCGAGCTGGCAATTGAACTGGATTTCGTCGGCGACCACATTCAGACGAAAGTATCGCTGGTAATACTCGGTCAGCTCGAAATGCTCCGGCGCCACCTCCGACAGGCGATACAGCCCGGTGCGCGACTGCTCGCGGCAGGCGATGTAGAACGGATCAAGCAGATACAAACCGCGCAGATAATCCTGAAACAGCGGGTCGGGACTGCCGTCCTCGGCGGGGCATTCGGCGAACACTTGCGGGTGCTGATCGGCACTGAACAGCAACACCACCCAGCTATCGAACGCCACGTACTGGTCGAGCAGACGCACCAGTTGTGCCCAGAAATTCGGCTTGTCCAGTGCGTCGATCAACTGCCCGACGGCGCGGTGCCAAGTGATGTCATCAAACGAAACGGTCATGAATCTACCCCTATCGGGTTACCCCGGCCGCGTGATTCCCTGCCGGTTGCTTGCTGCGCATACTGGCCCACAGACAGCCACCGGGCAATCTTTCAGCGCCCGGCCCTGACCACAAGGACTCGCAATGAAAGTCGAACTCGCCCAACTGGCGGGCCGTGACAATGGCACCGCATACAACCTCGAACGCGCCCTCGCGGCGATTGCCGCGTGCGGTGCCGACACGCAACTGATCGTATTCCCGGAAACCCACCTGATGGGCTTCCCGACGGCTGACACCGTGGCACAGATCGCCGAGCCGCTGGATGGCCCGACCGTCCGCGCGGTGCTGGCCGCTGCCCGCGAGCGCAACCTCGCCGTGGTGATCGGCATGGCTGAGAACGACAACGGTCGCTTCTACAACACCACGTTGCTGATCACCCCCGAAGGCATCGCCCTCAAATACCGCAAGACCCACCTCTGGGCGTCGGATCGCGGCGTGTTCGAGGCCGGCGACCGCTACGCCACCTGCGAGTGGAACGGTGTGCGCGTCGGCCTGCTGATCTGCTACGACATCGAGTTCCCGGAGTCCGCCCGCGCGTTGGCGCAACTGGGCGCCGAGTTGCTGATCGTGACCAACGGCAACATGGACCCGTACGCCCCGACTCACCGCACCGCGATCATGGCCCGTGCTCAGGAAAATCAGGCGTTTGCGCTGATGGTCAATCGCGTTGAGGCCGGGGATGACGGCTTGATGTTTGCCGGCGGCAGTGCGCTGGTCGATCCGCTGGGGACGTTGCTGTTCGAGGCGGGGCGCGAAGAAGGGACGTTCAGCGTCGAGCTGGATTTCGACCGGTTGCAGGTCGCGCGCCAGGATTACCGCTATCTGGATGATCAGCGGTTGAAGCTGCCGGGGGAGGTGGTGGAGCACGCGTGCGGATTGCGTGAGTTGCTGATTCCTGCGCGCTGAAGATCAAAAGATCGCAGCCTTCGGCAGCTCCTACACCATTGCACTGCGTACTCCTGTAGGAGCTGCCGAAGGCTGCGATCTTTTATCGATTCATCTGACTCACCCAAAAAAACAAAGCCACACCCGAAACATTCGCCGAACTCGGCTCTGCCATAAATCCAATAACATTCGGAGTAAGTCGCCCATGGCTCGTTTGCAACGCACCCTGTCATTAGGGTCGGTGGTGCTGTTCGGCATCGCCTACATGACGCCGATCATTGTCCTCGGCACCTTTGGCATCCTCGCGCAATCCACCGCCGGCATGGTCCCGGCAGCGTACCTGGCAGCACTGGTGGCGATGTTCTTCACCGCTATGAGTTACGGGCGCATGGCCGCCGCGTTCCCGGTTGCCGGTTCCGCCTACAGCTACGTGCGCAAGGCGATCAGCCCCAGGCTCGGCTTCATCGCCGGTTGGGCGGTGTTGCTCGATTACCTGTTTCTGCCGATGGCGATCTGGCTGATCGGCGCGGCGTACCTTGCTTCGGCATTCCCGTCGATCCCGCAGTGGATCTGGGTACTGGCGTTCATCGGCATCACCAGCGCGATCAACATCGTTGGCCTGAAACTGGCCAACGGTATCAACGCCTTGCTGATGCTGGTGCAATTTCTGGTGCTGATCGCCTTCGTCGCGCTGTGTGTGCACTACGTCGGCGGTGATGCGCGCACGCCGTTGTGGTCGATCAAACCGTTCTTCAACGGTGACATGCAAATGCCGCTGATCATGAGCGGCGCGGCGATTGCCTGTTATTCGTTCCTCGGCTTCGACGCGGTCAGTACGCTGACCGAAGAAACCCGCGACCCACGCCGCACCATTCCACGGGCGATCATGTTGATCACCTTGATCGGCGGGCTGATCTTCGTCGGCGTGTCGTACTTCGTGCAGATTGCCCACCCGTCATTCCAGTTCGACAGCGTCGACTCGGCGGCCTATGAAATCGCACGCAACATCGGCGGCGACCTGTTCGTCTCGATCTTCCTCATCGGCCTGATCGTCGGCCAGTTCGCTTCGGGGCTGTCGGCTCAGGCCAGCGGTTCGCGCTTGCTGTTTGCCATGGGGCGCGATGGCGTGTTGCCCAAGTCGTTTTTCGGCACCTTGCATGCGCGCTTCGGCACGCCGGTCAACAGCATCCTGCTGTGTGCGGTCGTGGCGTTGCTGGCACTGAAACTCGATGTGACCACGTCAACCTCGTTCATCAACTTCGGTGCGTTCCTGGCGTTCAGCCTGGTCAACCTGTCGGTGATTTTTCATTACTGGATCGGTGGCGAGAAAAAAGGCCCGCGTGAGCTGGTGCTGTTTCTGGTCTTCCCGTTCATCGGGCTGCTGGCGGACGTGTGGCTGATGGTCAGCCTTGATCATCTGGCGGTGTATCTGGGCTTGAGCTGGCTGACGATTGGCGTGGTGTATCTGGCGGTGCTCACTGGCGGCTTTCGGCGGCAGCCGCCGGAGATGGATTTTCAGGAAGCGACCTGAGGCGCCTCAGGCCGCGGGCCGGCTCTGACGCATCGGCAACTCGACGCGGAAGGTCGTGCCCACCCCCGGTTCGCTGCGGACTGAAATATCACCACCGTGTTTTTTGACAATGCCGTAGGACAGGGACAGGCCCAGCCCGGTGCCCTGGCCAACCGGTTTGGTGGTGAAAAACGGATCGAAGATTTTCTGCAGGATGTCCGGCGCAATCCCGGCGCCGGTGTCCTCGACTTCCACCCAGGCCGTGTCCTGCTGTTGCCCGGTGCGCAAGGTGATGGTGCCGCGCTCGGGGCCCATGGCCTGAGCCGCGTTGACCACCAGGTTCATGATCACCTGATTGATTTGTGACGGCAGGCACTCGATGTCCGGCAGCGGCTGATACTCCTTGATCAGGTCAGCCTTGTACTTGAGTTCGCTGGCGACAATATTCAGGGTCGACTCGATGCCTTGCTGCAGATTCGCCCACTGCCATTGCTGATGGGTATCGACCCGGGAGAAATCCTTCAGATCCTTGACGATCTGTCCGACCCGGCCAATGCCTTCCTTGGATTCGCGGATCAGTACCGGAATGTCTTCGAGCAGAAAATCCAGATCGGCGTCTTTGCGCAACTGCTCAAGCCGGGCCACGGATTCGCTGTCTGGCGTGGCGCCCAGCGTCTGCCAGGCATCGAGTACGCTGAGCAACTGATTGAAGTAGCCGTCGAGGGTGCCGAGGTTGGAGGAGATGAAGCCGATCGGGTTGTTGATTTCATGGGCCACGCCAGCCGCCATTTGCCCCAGTGAAGCGAGCTTTTCCGACTGCACCAGCTGACTTTCCAGTTGCTTGCGTTCATCGATTTCGCGCTGCAGAGCTTCGCTGGCCTGCTTGAACTGGGCGGTGCGCTGATCGACCAGATGTTCCAGGTGATGCATCTGCAAGGAAGCGCGTTCGGTCATCTGCCATTTGGTCAGCAGGGTGTTGGCCATTTGTTGCACTTCAATGTTGTCGAACGGCTTTTTCAGAATCAGTAATCGGTCATGCGCCTGCAGCCGTTCGAGCAGTTCATCCCAGGAGTAATCCGAGTAGGCCGTGCAGACCACCACCTGCAACAGCGGATCCTGTTGCCAAAGGTGTTCGATGGTTTTCGCGCCGTCCCAGCCGTCGGGCATGCGCATGTCGACGAAGGCCAGTGCGTAGGGGCGTTGTTCGTGCAAGGCCTGCATCAGTTTGCCCAGGCCTTCCTCGCCGCCGTAGGCCGAGTCCAGCTCGAACGGCGGACGTTCGGCGCGCACCTGTGCACCAAACAACGCCGCCTCCATCTCGTCCAGTTCCACTGACTGCGCCGCCGGTGGCGCGAGAATCTTGCGGAAGTCTTCATGAATCGACGGCATGTCGTCGATCAGCAGAATACGGCGGTTCGACAGCTCGCTCATGCGTTCTCCGTGACGCTGATCAGGGGAATCTGCAAGGTGAACAGCGCACCTTTGCCCGGTCCGTCGCTGTGCGCGGTGAGGTGCCCGTTCATCTCGATGGCCGCCAGGGCGCAGCTGTGCAGACCGAAGCCGTGGCCTTCCTTGCGGGTGGTGAAGCCGTGGGCAAAGATCCGCGTCATGTTTTCCGGCGCAATGCCTTCGCCATCGTCCTTGACGCTGATTTCGAGGAAGCTGTCATCGACGATTTTTACCGCCAGCGTCATGGTGCGAGGGCGGTTGCTGAGGTCGGACATGGCGTATTTGGCGTTGCTGATGAGGTTGATCAGGATCAGCAGCAATCGGTGTTTATCGCCCATCACCTGCGGCACCTCGGCATACTCTCTGACCACCGTGACGTGGTGTCGGGTCAGCGCTCCGGCGTTCATGCGCAAGGCGTCTTCGAGCAATTCATTGATGAACAGCGGTTCAGTCATGCTGTTGGCGCCGGCGTAGGACTGCTGGGTGGCGACGATGTCCTTGATGTGATCGACGCTTTTGTTCATCTGGTTCAGTTCGTCGACCATTTCCTGCTGTTCCTGGGCAATCGCACCCACCAGCTGATTGAGGTAACCGGGAAGCAATTTGCCCTTGGGGTCTTCGCACAGAAAGGCGCCGAGGTCATGCGGGTGTTCGTTGATCAACTGCATGGCCTTGCCCAGGCCCTGGGTCTTGCTGTTGCGCAGCTTGCGCGTGATCAGGTCGCTGGAGATGTTCACGCTGTTGAGCACGTTGCCGACGTTGTGCAGCACGTTGGTGGCGATTTCCGCCATGCCGGCCTGACGCGCCGCGTCGAGCAGTTCGCTCTGGGCGTCCCTGAGTTCGCGGGTGCGTTCCTCGACCCGTTGCTCCAGGGCATCGTTGGCCGTTTGCAGGGCCGTGTTGACCCGATTGATCTCGGCGAAACTGCCGATCAGGCGGATCGCCAGCCACACCAGCGAGAGCATCAGCAACACCGAAAACAGCAGCAGGTAGAAGTGGTATTGGCGGTCGACCCGATCGGCGCGCTGTTGATCGCGATCGAGCAGGGTGGTGAGGGTGTCCAGGCGCTCGGCCACGGGAATGTTTTCGATGCTTTCGAGCAACTGATTGACCAGCGGCTGCTCGCGCGCGATCAGGCTGATGTGGTTGCTCATGATTTTGATCGGGGTTTCAAACGCCGGCGGCAGCCGTTGCGCATTGACCTTCAGTTTGTTCAGGCCGACCTCGATGTCGGCGGCCCTGTCGTCGGAAGTGACCTGGGCGAACTCCAGGGCACTGAGCAGCAGGTCGTAGGTGTCGGTGGTGATGTTTTGCAGCTGTAATTTATCCAGGTCCGACAGGTTGGCGAGTTGCTCCTGAATGTCGTCTTCGGCGGTGGGCAAAAAGGCCAGGGAATTGCGCAACAGTGCGTTGTGCGATTTGAACTGTTCGACCAGGCGGATCTTCTCCTGCATCGCCTGCAGAAAACCCTCGTGGGCGTCGTTCCATTGCGCCGAGTCGTTGCGGCCATGCCTGGCCTCGATCGCGTCGAAGCGCGCCCAGAGCCGGTTCATCTCGGTCATGGGTGACACCAGCGGATCATAATTGTGGGTGAGCGCCACTCGCGCCTTGAGGATCTCGTTTTCCCACAGCGAATTCTGCTGTTTGATCTGCCGGATCAGATCCCGCGACTCGGTATAGGTCATGGTCTGGTCGGAGCTGGACTTGAAGTACAGAAACAGCAGTATCGAAGCCAGCACCAGAGCGACCAGCGTGAGCAACAGCAGACTGCGCCGACGGGAGATGTTGATCATGGCTTGCCTTCCCTTTGGCCGGTCAGGGTCTCGAGAAACAGAATGATCAGCCGTTTGTCCTCTTCGGTCGGCGTGCGTCCCAACTGATACTGGAACATCACATCCACCGCCTTTTCGAGGGTGTCCGCCGAGCCGTCGTGAAAGTAGGGCGCGGTCAGCGCGACGTTGCGCAGGCTCGGCACTTTGAAAAATTCACGATCCGCTTCGTCCCGGGTGACGTTGAAGCGGCCTTGATCAGCCACGGTCGGGTTGCCGCGATCGGCAATGTAATCGCCGAACACGCCAAACTTCTGGAACATGTTGCCGCCGATGTTCACCCCTTGATGGCAGGCGATGCAGCCGTATTCCTTGAAGCGCTGGTAGCCGTACTTTTCCTCGAGGGTGAGGATGTCGGTGTTGCCCAACAGGTATTGATCGAAGCGCGAACCGGGCGTCAGCAAAGTACGTTCGAAACTGGCCAGCGCCTGCTGGACATTGGCCTGGGTCACGCCGTCCGGGTAGGTGGCGGCAAAGTCGCGACGGTAGTCGGGGTCGTTCGAGATCCGCTCGATAACAGTGCGCCAGTCGCTGCCCATTTCATGGGGACTGGTGATGACGACGTTGCTTTGTTCCTCCAGCGTTTCGACACGGCCGTCCCAGAACTGGCGGAAATTGAGGGCGGCGTTGAACACGGTCGGCGTGTTGACCGCCACCGGTTTACCGTCGAAGCCCA
>Ga0209563_100321_pt1 | contig 18972 bp, 16 predicted proteins | sample AraplaCvi_mMF_r2_FD_184271 | JGI IMG/M metagenome (GOLD analysis project Ga0209563, IMG submission 184271) | Arabidopsis root microbial communities from North Carolina, USA - plate scrape CL_Cvi_mMF_r2 (SPAdes) (version 2) | ecosystem: Host-associated > Plants > Roots > Endosphere | place: USA... | reverse complement strand
CGTCAGCTACGGGTCAGGGGCCACCAACTACAACTTCTTCGTCAATGTCAGCGCCACCAACAACCCCGCATACGTGGACTCCTCGCAGGGCCTTGCGGTCGCGACGACCACCTGGCACGGGTATGTGCTCGTCAAGGGCCTGGGGGCGTCGTTCGACAAGCGCGACACCGCCAAGTTCTACAAAGGCGGCTTGTACTCGCACACCCTCGTGAACATCTAGCGGCGATCATGGCCAGACGGAACCTGGTGTTGCTGATCGTCGGAATCGTCGTCGTCGTCGTCGCGGTCGTTGTGACTGTGGCGGTCGTAGGCATCGGCTCCTGGGTGAACTTCGAGGTTCACTGACCCCGATCGGACGAGCAGACGGAACGCATGTAGGCCACCTGCCGCATGATCGCGTTCCGCTGCTCGTCCGATGTGATTCTGACGCGCAGGGTGTAGCTCGCCTCTCCATCGCTGAACGTGACGTGCAGTCGGCGCTCGTTCCGAGTGCGGCGAACGAACAGGAACAGCAGGCTGAAGGGGAATGCCCCAATGAACACGACCGCGGCAGCTAGCGCCCAGCCGGGGGTGTAGCGGCGCTCGGTCGTGACAAGCAGCGTGGTCACCCGGGTACGATTCAGGGCAAACCGCTTTCGGGGGGTCCGCACTGCGGCTCGGTCGAACCAGACGCGGCGACTCATACGAACCGTGTCAAGGGATGAGGGGGCTCTCACATCCCCATAATGCAGTGCCCATCTTGTGTCGATCCGATTGAGGACGGGTGGATCACGGCTCGTCTGTCCGGCGTTCGAGAGCGGCGCCGCTGGGCCGCGCCGTCAGTCGCCCAGCGACTCCAGGAACCCGCGCGTCGGCGCGAAGAACGTCGAGCCGGTCGCCGCCGTCGAGAAGTCCAGGATGCGGTCGTAGCTGCCCGCCGGATCGCCGACGAACATCCGCTCCAGCATCCGCTCGATCACCCACAGCGCGCGCGAATAGCCGATGAAATAGGTGCCGAACTCGCCGTGGCCCGGGCGCCCGAAGGGCATGTTGTCGCGCAGGATCTCGTGCTCCACGCCGGCCTCGTCGACGATCGTGGCGAGCGTCTTGTGCGACTTCTGGCCGTGCTCGGCGTCCGGCAGCTCGATGTTCTCGACCTTGGTGCGGCCGATCACGCCCTCCTGCGACGGCACGGGCAGGCGGCTCCAGGAGGAGAGGTCGTGCAGGTACTTCTGGACGACGACGTAGCTCCCGCCCGCGTGCACCGGGTCCTCCTCGCCCACCGTGGTCGCCTGCGCCATGTCGCCGCCGGCCGGGTTGGCGGTCCCGTCGACGAAGCCGAGCAGGTCGCGGGCGTCGAAGTACCGGAAGCCGGTCACCTCGTCCACCACCTCAACCGCGTCCCCGAGCTGGTCGAGCAGCTGCCGCTCCAGCTCGAACGTGAAGTCGCCGCGCTCCGCACGGATGTGGAACAGCAGATCGCCGGGCGTGGACACCGCGGTGTGCACCGGGCCGGCGATCTCGCGGAACGGATGCAGCTCCCGCGGCGGCGCGACGTCGGTCAGCCGCCGCCACACGTCGTAGCCGATCCCGACGTTGCACGAGAGCCGGGCGCCGAGATCGCGGAAGCCGACGGTCTTGACGAGGTCCGTCATCCCGCCCAGGACGTCCTTGACCGCGGCCAGCGCGTCCGCACCGTCGCCGACGGTCACGACGAGGAAGACGGCCGCGCGCGAGAGCGGCGCGTCGACGCTCTGCGGGTCGATGGGGACGCGCTGCCAGGGCTGGTCGCCGGTGTTGGTCATGACGCCATGCTGCCGTACCCGCGACGTCGATCGCCAGAGGGGCCCGCGCCTAGGCTGGAGGCATGAGCCTCCCGACCCTCGACACCGCCGTCACGTACCCGGACGGCGACCTGACCTCCACCGGCGCGGTGGTGCACCTGGAGCCGCTGCCCGACGGCAGGACGGCGGTCGTCCTCGACCGCACGGCGTTCCATCCGGTCGACCCGGTCTGGCCGGACCAGCCCGCCGACGCCGGCGAGCTGACGGCCGGCGACCGCGTCTACCCGGTGCGGGATGCGGTGGTCGGCGCGACCGACGGCACCACCCTGCACGTCGGCGACGCGCCCGTGCGCACCGGGACCGAGGGGTGGGCCTTCGTCATCTGCCATCTCGTCGACGACGCGACGGGGCTCGAGCCCGGCATGCCGGTCGCGGTCCGGGTCGACGCGGGCCGCCGCCGGGCGCTGTCGGTGGGGCACACCGCCTGCCACCTGGCGTCGCTGGCCCTCAACGAGGCGCTCTCCGACCTCTGGACCAAGGAGGTCGCGGTGGACGGCCGCGGGCGCCCGAACTTCGACCAGCTCGCGATCACCCGCTCCCTCATCGTCGAGAACGGCTCGCTCGACGAGTACCGCATCGGTAAGAGCCTGCGGAAGAAGGGCTTCGCGGCGGCCGAGCTCGGCCCGCGGCTGGAGGCGGTGGCCGGGCAGGCGGACGCGCTCCTCGCGAGCTGGGTCGCCTCGGGTGGCGGCGTCTCGATTGTCCGCGACGCCTCCGGGCTGGGCGACCGCCGGCGCTGGCGCGCCGAGCTGCCCGACGGGGTGGTCGAGATCCCGTGCGGCGGGACGCACGTGCGCTCGCTCGCGGACCTCGGCGCGGTCACGGTACGGCTGGAGCAGGAGGAGGGCGAGGGCGCACTCATCGTCCGGATGCGCACGACGGCGCAGCCGGCTGGAGCCTGAGGTCTGCCGCTGCGTGACGCCTGCCGCCGTCCGGCGCCTGCGCTTCCCTGCGCGGCGCCCGCCCGCCGTCAGCGCGGAAGGAACGGCAGCGCCACCGCGAGCACGCTGAGCCCGCCCGCGAGCGCCCACCCGGCGCGCACGAGGCGCGCGCTCCGCACCTCGCGCTCGATCGCGCCGAACCGCTCGGCCACGTCCTCCGCCGCATCCACCGGCCGCCAGGTGGCCGGGTCGTCGAAGAGGGCGGCGGCGCGGGAGACCGTGTCCGCATCCAGCACTGCCGGGCGGCGGCCGAGCCACCGCACCAGCTGCTCGGCGCGCACGACCGTCGCACGCAGCGGCCGGTGGTAGGTCTTCAGCTCCTTGGCCCCGACCACCGCGATCACCGGTCGCACCGGCGCGTCGATCCCGGCCCGGAGCAGCAGGCCGCGCACGCGCGACGCCTCCAGGTCGGCGTTGCGCAGGTACGGCTTCTTCGCGCCGTCGACGAGGATCGACCGCTCGTAGATCGCCAGCCGGGCGCCGGGATGCCGCTTGGTGTTCACGACGAAGACGCCGCCCGGTCCCACCACCAGGTGGTCCACATCCGCCGCGCCGGAGCCGACGGGAACGGCGTGGAACGCCGTCCAGCCCTGCGGCAGCCGGCCCAGGGCCGTGCCGACCTCCCGCTCACCGAGCGCGCCCGAGAACCACGGCTCGACCGCGGGGGTGAGGGGCGGGCGGCCCAGCGCACGCGCCATCGGGGAGCGCGGGGGAGCGGCCGCCTGCAGGCGCACCACCTGCTCCATCACCGCCGCTCCGGGGGCCCTGTCGCGCATCCGCTGTCCGCTCACCCGGCAACCGTACAGAGCGCGCGGAGCGCATCCCAGTCCCCAGCCGGGGACAGCCTCGCGGGCCTACCCCTTGTCGGGGGTCCCGTGCGTGCGGGGCAGGTCGTCGTCGCTCGGGAGGCGGTCCTCGAGCGATGCGTTGTGCTCCTGCACAGCATCCAGCCGGTCGGTGTCGGTCTCGCCGAGGTCGCGGACCGCGTCGGTCAGCTCGTCGGCGTCGCGGGGCTCTGTCTCATCCGGTCGATCGCTCATGCGCCGCACTGTACCCGCAGGGTCGGCCCTGCCTCTGTCGCCGGGACGGGCTACCATGCCGCACATGAGCCGCATCGAAACCGGGATCGTGTCGTACACCGTCTCCGGCGACTACCTCGCCCGCGTCGGCGCCGACTTCGACACCGAGGCCGTCGACGACGCCATTCTCGCCGAACTGAACCGGATGCTGCCGCCCGGCATCGTGGTCGAGCGCAGCGGGCGCGTGCTCGCCGACGAGGAGGTGGCCGACCAGGCCAGGGAGATCGACTGGGAGGCGCTCCTGCGTCGCGTCGACGTCGACCAGATCCTGGCGGAGCACGGGCGCTGAGCCGCGACTGCGGTCTCCCGTCACATCTGCGCCTGCGCGCGCGGGCGCACTCGTGACGGGAGACCGCAGACGCCCCGCGGTCAGCGCGAGCGCTTGACCACGTCGTAGGCCGCGAGGGCGGCCTGGCGCGACTCCTTCAGGTCGACGAGGGGCTCGGGGTAGTCGTCCGTGTCCCACTCCGGCACCCACCGGCGGACGTAGTCGCCGTGCGGATCGAACTTCTCGCGCTGCAACTCCGGGTTGAAGACGCGGAAGTACGGCGCCGCATCGGCCCCGCTGCCGGCGACCCACTGCCAGTTGAACGCGTTGTTGGCCGGATCGGCGTCGACCAGCGTGTCCCAGAACCACTGCTCGCCACGACGCCAGTCGATCAGCAGGTTCTTGATGAGGAAGGACGCCGCGACCATCCGCACCCGGTTGTGCATAACTCCGGTTGTCCACAGTTCGCGCATCCCGGCGTCCACCATCGGGATGCCGGTGCGACCCTGTTGCCAGGCCTCCAGCACGCTCGGGTGCAGGCGGGCCCACGGGAAGGAGTCGTACTCACGATGGATGTTCACGGTCGCCAGATCGGAGTGCTCGAAGAGCGTGTGGTAGGCGAACTCGCGCCACCCCAGCTCGGCGAGGAAGGTGGTGGCGCTCTGCGCGGTGGAGGCGTCCCGGCGCGCGCTCGCGGCGTGCCAGACCTGGTGGGGGCTCAGCTCGCCCCAGCGCAGGCGGGGCGAGAGCCGGGAGGTGGCGTCGACGCCGGGGATGTCGCGGTCGCTCCGGTAGGCCGCGAGGTCGCCGGAGAGGAAGCGGTCCAGCTGCTCGTGCGCGGCCTTCTCGCCGGGCACCCACGCCTCGCGCAGGCCGCCGGCCCAGTCGGGATGCGTCGGCAGCAGACCCAGGTCGTCGAGCGCGACGGCGTCGACCGAGCGGGGGAGGCGCGCTCCGTCCAGCGCGCGCGGGGCCGGCCCGGGCTTGCGCGGCTCGGGCGCCGCGAGGCAGGCGCGCCAGAACGGCGTGTAGACCGAGAACGGCGTGCCCTGGCCGGTGCGGATGGTCCACGGCTCGAACAGAAGGTTCGCGGCGAAGCTCGTCGCCTCGACCCCGTCGTCGCGCGCGGCCGTCTTGATCGCCTCGTCGATGCGTCGCTCGGCACCGCCGTAGCGACGGTTCCAGAAGATCGCCGCCCCATCCGTCTCGCGCAGCAGGTCGCCGATCACCTGTTCGCTCGCGCCGCGGAGGATGGTCAGCGACGCGCCCAGCCGCTCCAGCGACTCCGCGAGCCGGGCGAGGCTATGGTGCAGCCACCACCGGCCCGCGCCTCCGGGAGGGCGGAGCCCCGGCGACTCCTCGTCCCACACGTAGACGCACAGCACGGGCGAGCCGGAGGCGGCGGCCGCGTGAAGCGCGGGATTGTCGGCGACCCGGAGGTCGTCGCGGAACCAGACGACGGCCGGGCGCGCACGTCCCTTCGGATCGCTCACAGGTCGAGGGAGTCACCCGGTTCGAGGGCGTAGAACGTGCCGCCGTTCTGCTCGGTGGCCCACTGCAGGCGCCCGTTCGCCATGTCCTTGCCCGCCCGCGACAGCACCATCTCGTGGATGGGGAAGCTGCGCTTGGGCTTCACGGCGAGAACGTAGTCCATCGTCTCGGAGATCTTCATCCAGGGCGCCCCGGCCGGCGCGGCGAGCACATCCACGTCGACGCCCTCCGGCACGAAGAAGGAGTCACCCGCGTAGTAGAGGGTGTCGTTGACGAGCACGCCCACGTTGTCGACGACCGGGATGCTCTCGTGGATGACGGCGTGACGGCCGCCGAAGAAGCGCAGCGCGAACGGTCCGGCCTCCACGGTGTCGCCGGGGTGGACGACGTGGACGTCGAAGTCGGAGGCGGCGGCCGCCACTCCCTCGGGGCCGTAGATGACCGCGTCGGGCGACAGGTCGAGCACGCGGTTCAGCTGCTCGGGGGTCCAATGGTCGGGGTGCTCGTGGGTGATGACGACGGCGACGGTGTTCGCGGTGTCGGTGAGGGGGGAGGTGAAGCTTCCGGGATCGACGAACAGCTTGCGCCCGTCCTGCTCCAGCATCAGGCCGGAGTGCTCGAACTTGGTGAGTCTCATGCTCTCAGGAAATACCGGATGGGATGCGCACGCAAGCAGCAGACCATTGTGGAATATACCCCCTAGGGGTACTGTTGGGACGGATATGGACGAGAACGAGAAGCACACCGCGATCGATCACGAGCACTCCGATCAGGAGCACGCGATGCACGACCACACGGGTCACGAGCACGCGAGCCACGCCGGCCACGACCAACCGGGGCACGACCACTCCGGTCATGCCGGTCACGACCACTCGGGTCACGCCGGCCACGACCCGGCGGTGTTCCGCCGGAAGTTCTGGCTGACGCTCGTGCTCACCATCCCGACGCTCGTCTTCTCGCCGGGACTGCAGGAGATCCTCGGGCTCGACGGTCCGCGCTTCCCGGGCAGCCAGTACATCCCTGCCGTGTTCGGGGTCGCCATCTTCTTCTACGGCGGGACGGTGTTCCTGCGCGGGGCGGTCGACGAGCTGCGGGCGAAGCAGCCGGGGATGATGACGCTGATCTCCCTGGCGATCGTCGTCGCGTTCGGCTACAGCGTCGCCGTGACCCTCGGCCTCCCGGGCATGGACTTCTGGTGGGAGCTCGCAACCCTCATCCTCATCATGCTGCTCGGGCACTGGATCGAGATGTCGGCGGTGATGGGCGCCCAGGACGCCCTGGGCGAGCTCGCGAAGCTGCTGCCCGACACGGCCGAGCGCCTGCCCGACCTCCACGGGGAGCCGGAGCAGGTCGCCGTCGCCGACCTGCGCGTCGGCGACCTCGTCCGCGTGCGCCCGGGGTCGGCCGTCCCCGCCGACGGCGAGATCGTCGACGGACGCAGCGACCTGGACGAGTCGCTGCTCACGGGGGAGTCGCGGCCGGTGACCCGGGGGCCGGGGGAGCAGGTCGTCGCCGGCAGCATCTCCGGCAGCGGCTCCCTCGTGGTCCGGGTGGGGCGCACGGGCGGGGACACTGCGCTCGCGGGCATCATGAAGCTCGTCTCCGACGCGCAGGCCAGCAAGTCCGGGGCGCAGGTGCTCGCCGACCGGGCGGCCGCGTGGCTCTTCTACGTCGCGCTTGCCGTCGCGGCGGTCACCCTCGTCGTCTGGGTGCTGCTCCGGCCGGGCGATCCCGCGTTCGTCCTCGAGCGGGTCGTGACCGTGCTCATCATCGCCTGCCCGCACGCCCTCGGGCTCGCCATCCCGCTGGTGGCGCAGATCTCGACCTCGCTGGGTGCCCGCAACGGCCTCCTCATCCGCGACCGTCACGCGATGGAGGACGCCCGGCGCGTGGACGTGGTGCTCTTCGACAAGACCGGCACCCTCACCGAGGGGCGGCAGGGCGTCGCCGCCGTCTCCGCCGCCGACGGCGACGAGGACGCCCTGCTGGCTCTCGCCGCCGCCGTGGAGGCGCCGGCTGAGCACCCGATCGGGGCCGCGATCGTGCGCGCCGCGCGCGAATGGGGTCTCGCCCTCGCCCCGGTCTCCGGCTTCGAGGCGCTCGGCGGTCGCGGAGCGTCCGCCGTCGTGGCCGGCGAGACCGTGGTCGTCGGGGCGCCCCGCCTGCTCGCCGAGCGGTCGCTCACCGCCGGCGCAGCGGTCCAGGAGGCCGCCGACCGCGCGTCCGCCGCCGGGCAGACCGTCGTCTACGTGCTGCGCGGCGGCGCGGTCGCCGGCATGATCGCGCTCGCCGACGTGATCCGGCCCGAGTCGCGGGAGGCCGTGCGCACCCTGCGCGACCGCGGCGTCCGGGTCGCGATGCTGACCGGCGACTCCCGCGCGGTCGCCGACGCCGTCGCGGCGGAGCTCGGGATCGCGGAGGTCTTCGCGGAGGTCCTCCCGGGCGACAAGGCCGGCACGGTCTCCACCCTGCAGGCGGACGGCTCGCGGGTGGCGATGGTCGGAGACGGCGTCAACGACGCCCCCGCGCTCGCCCAGGCGGACGTCGGCATCGCGATCGGAGCGGGCACGGATGTCGCGATCGAGTCGGCCGGGGTCGTCCTGGCCTCCAGCGACCCGCGCGGCGTCGCCTCCGTGATCACGCTGTCCCGGGCCACCTACCGCAAGATGTTGCAGAACCTGGCCTGGGCCACCGGCTACAACGTCATCGCGCTGCCGCTCGCCGCGGGTGTGGCCATCGGCCTCGGCATCCTCGTCTCCCCGGCCTTCGGCGCGGTGCTGATGTCCGTCTCCACGATCGTCGTCGCCCTGAACGCCCAGCTGCTGCGTCGCCTGCGCCTCTGACGCGCCGCCGGACGACTGGTCCCGACACGCCGCCACGCCCGAACGGCACGCGGCGTGTCGGGACCAGTCGTCCGCGCACCGGGGCGGCCCGCCCGGACTGTGCCATCATCGGCACTGTGACCGCTGCACCGCGGACCGTCGTCGTCGCGGTCAACCCCATGGCGTCGTTCGGGCACCGTCGCGAGGTGGGGCCGCGGGTCGCCGAGCGGCTGCGCGCCGCCGGCCACCGGGTGATCGAGCTGGCGGAGGCCAACCGGGAGCTGCTCCGCCGGGAGGCCGCCCGCGCGCTGCGCGACGCGGCGGAGCCTCCCGATGCCCTCGTCGTCGTGGGCGGCGACGGAATGGCGAACCTCGGCATCGACCTCGTCGCCGGCACGGGCCTGCCGCTCGGCATCGTCCCGAGCGGCACCGGCAACGACCTCGCGGACGGGCTGGGCATCCCGACGCGCGACACCGAGGCCGCCATCGACCTGCTGCTGGAGGCGCTGGAGCGCGGGCCGCGGACCATCGACGCGGGCACCATCCGGCAGGGGGAGGTGACCACCTGGTTCGGCTGCGTCGTCTCCGCCGGATTCGACGCGGTCGTCAACGAGCGGGCCAACCTGATGACCCGCCCGCGCGGCCGCAGTCGCTACGTCGTCGCGCTGCTCCGCGAGCTGGCGACACTCACCCCGCGCCGCTACCGCATCCACGCCGACGGCCGCACGATCGAGGTCGACGCCATGCTCGTCTCCGTCGCCAACAACCGCTCCCTCGGCGGCGGCATGCGCATCGCGCCGGACGCAGACCTGTCCGACGGGCTCCTCGACCTGTTCATCGTGGGGCGGATGTCCCGGCTGCGTTTCCTGCGCATGTTCCCGAAAGTGTTCCGCGGCGAGCACACCGACCTGCCGGAGGTGACGATCCTGACGGTCGCGGCGGTCCGGATCGAGGCCGAGGGCATCGTTGCCTACGCCGACGGCGAGCGCATCGGCCCGCCGCCCGTCGAGGTCTCGGTCGCGCCCGGCGCCCTGCGGATCCTCGCGTGAGCCCGTGCCCGGCCGCGACGCGCCCGGGCGACCGCCCCCGTTTTGGCACCGGCACGGCATCTGTGGCATGATCTTCTAGTTGCCAGACGGCCCCATCGTCTAGCGGCCTAGGACGTCGCCCTCTCACGGCGGTAACGCGGGTTCAAATCCCGCTGGGGTCACCATGGCCCGCTTCCCTTGATTTTCGAGGGAAGCGGGCTTTTTTCTTACCCGGCAGTCGGTGCCGCGAACCGGCTTCGTGGCAACACTTTGGCAACATTCGATTCCATAGCCGCGTCATCCAGTGCGATGGCAACGGCGTCCAAATCATCTTCGAAGAGGTCGGCGTAGACGTCCAAAGTGATGCTCGCGGACGCGTGGCCGAGCATCCGCTGAACTGCCTTGACGTTGGCGCCGGCCGAAACAGCGAGGCTCGCTGCGGTGTGACGCAGCTCATGAGGGGTGAGCGACTCGAGACCGATTGCGGCCGCTGCGGGATCGAACCAGCCGTTTCGGAACGTGTGATTCCGCAACCAGATCTTCGTTCGACTGCCGTAGAACACCGGATCGTCTCCGCTACGGCCTCTGGTCTGCGATCTGAGCGCGTCGACTATAAATGCAGGGATGGGGATCGAGCGGTGCTCGTAGTCCTTGGGCGGCTCGATGCGCTGGTAGCCCTTGTCGGCTACGACGGTCTGTTGGACAGTGAGTCGCTTTCGCGCGAAGTCGATGTCTCGCACACGTAGCCCTGATAGTTCGCCCCAGCGCAGCCCGCAATAGGCCAGCGTGAGCACGAGGACGTCATATCCGTACTCTGAGCCCTTGGAGCGTTCCCCGACGGCCTGAGCGAGCGCAGCGACCTGATCGTGGGTGAGATAGCGCTTCATGGTCCGTACACGCTTCGGGAGTTTGAGCTTGACCGCTGGGTTGGCTGGCAGCCGTCCGTCGTCCACAGCGAGCTGCAGAGCTCCGCTGAGCACATTGACGACTTTACGGATGGTCTCGGGGGAGCCGGGCAATCCGGCAGCCCACTCCTGCACGCGAAGCCGAGTGAGGTTGCCGATCGGGATACGTCCCAACTCTGGTTCGATGTAGTTCGCGATGATTCCCTCGACGCGGGTTCGCGTTGTCGCTCGAAGGTCGGGCCTCGTCGCGAGCCATCGGCTCATCCAGCTCGCAACGGTTGTCCGGCTCTTGGCGGGATCGACGTAACGCCCGGTGGCCTTATCCACCTCGACCGATGCGAGGAAGATCTGGGCGTCGAACTTGGTCCGGAACCCACGTTTCGATGTCTGCAGGTGGTCGGGTCGCCGGTAGAGCACCCGATACCGCCGGCCCTTGGTTGTCTCGTACGCCTCGATGCTCCCCATGGCACACCCCCTCCGTACATTGCACCGATCCACCGACACCAGGTCGTCGGCCGACCACCTCGATTCTCGGTGAGCAGAATCTCTCTCGGCCGGAAGGCGCCCACATGTCAGCGCAGGCTACGCGACCGCGCCGACGATGGTCCGTCAGCTTGAACGGCGATCACGCGACGTGGTTCGTGTGCAATATCGACGCCGGACAAGGCCGTCATCTAGCCGATCGAGATGTCGAAGCCGTGAGATGAAACGTCCGCCTTTTCGAAGTTCACGGCGCCCCGCTGTACGCCGCCAGCGCTCACTGCATAGATGGCGCTCGCGGGGAGCTTGTCGATCGTGAACGGGAACTCGCAGTAGACATACATGCCCGTGTTGAGCGGGTCTTTCTTGCTTACAGTTCCGGCATCGAGAGATGTGAATGCGAGGGTCTTCCCCGATGCGTCCTTCACCGTGACTTGCGTGCCCGCTGCGATGTCGTCGTATCCGGCCTTCGCTGTGCAGGGGTCACCGGCGATGGGCTTCAGACCGCTAGAGCCAACAAATCGTGGAACCGTTACCGAACCGTGAACGCCGCTTAGAGACGATTGGCCGTCGCTAGATGCGGGCGATGCCGAACAGGCGGTGAGACATACAAGCGACATGGTGGCGATCGAGATGAGGAGCAGGCGAGGCATCGAATTATCCTTTCAGCCCTCGCCGCAGAGTGAAGCACCCCAGTTCGAGCGCCACGAGCACGACCCGCATTTTGCGACACTCGCAACTCCTGCGGCGAAAACCGCACCTTCGCAAGCGACCTTATCCTCGACCCAAGCCGGCCCGACGTCGGGTGCTGCTGCGGTTGACAGGTTGGGTTGCAGCAGTTTCCCAGAGGTCGAGAAGTCGTTCGAGATAGGTCATGGCAATCTCATAGACCGTAGCCAACAGTCCGATCCGGTTGCTTAGGCGCGAAACAGCGCCGATCGCGTCGCTGATCTCAACCTGCTCATGCTCTAGAAGGGCTATAGCAACTGGGGTGTTTGAGTGGGCGATTCCGCTACAGATGCGCCAAGCTTCGAGACCTGTCATTCGCTCAAACCTGATTCGCGTGTCCGTTAGCCCGAGAATCCGGGTGATCGTCGGCAGGTCCTCGATCGAGCCCTGGTGCGCTGGACCCTCAGCCTGGATTTGCTTGAGGCGAGTGCGAATATCTCGCCCTCCGTTTTTCGATCCACCACTGCCGCCCAGCAGGCTCTCGACATCATCAATCGAATCCCACGACAGTCGGAGGGAGTTTCGCACTCTCTTGATCTGAGTCCCACCGTCGAGCAACCAATACCCATAGCCCGCGGCCTCGATGGCGCTTCGTACAGCTGTGTATTCAGCCATGACGGCGAATTCACCGCGAGATTGGAGAGAGTCGCGAACGAATCGGAGATGGTCAACGGCCACCATGGCGTACCAAGCGACCTGGTAACTAACCGGATTGTAAGGAGTATGTCGATCATCGCCCCAAAGACGTGACCCTGTGGCGATGGGGAAGCCCTGATATCGCCCGCTCTGGATCAGCCGAGTGAGCCGGTCAAAGGCTGCGTCGAGAAGCGTGCGTCCCAGCGCCGCCTCCTCGGAGGACTCGGTCGCATCAAGCCGTAGGTACTTCGGCACGTATTCGCTAGCCACTCCATTGTCTCCTCGTCAGATTGAAGCACGTGGGTCCCGTGATCGCGTCCCGAGCCGCCGCGCGCCAACCATTCCGTGTGGGTGGGTCACGGGTGGGTTTGGCAAAGTGCGCGGATAGAGGCCAGGCTGTTTCCGCTCGTTATGGCCCACCTTCTTTGCTCAGATCGAGACCGGGTGGAGAATCCTAGCCAACCGAAGGCCCAGGCATTAGGCCACTTGGGGCAGTGAGATCTTCGAGGCGTTGTCCGCACCGCTGAGGGATCCTTCTACAGCGCAATCGCAACGCTGAGCCGTCGCTGCTGAAGAATTCGACGACCGCAGCGATGAGCATGAGCGCGGGCGCACCCGCCAACAGCCACCGAATTCGGTGGGGTCGAACCGCATCACCCCAAAAGCGCCTGCTTCGCCATGAATCGAACTCGATGTCCCGGCGGCGCGGGGCATCGCAAGGGGTTCAACGCGGTGCCCGCCAGAGGGTCCTTCGCCGCGCCCACATGGCCTCGAATGCAGGTTCGAACGTGATCTGGTAGCACCGTCGCACGCAAGACCCGCACGGTGAAATGCACGATGATCTGGGCTCAACGGGCAACGCTAGTGGGCGGTGGCCTTTACCCGAATTCCCCCCAATTTGCCATGCAACCTGGTTTACACGCGACCCTCTCATTCACCCGCATGGCGAAAGGCCCCACTTAAAGTGCCTACGTGCATTGCCCTTTTCGGTTTTGTTTCGTCGGGTTCGATTTCATCCTTTAATCCTTCGTCTTTCGTTCTCGCTCTCTGCCTTGGTTCTAGGGTTTGGTCTCTCTGTTGTCGTTTGTTGATTCGTCCTTCGTCGTGTCCTTCAATCGAACCCGCGATCCCCGCACAAGGTGCGCCTCGTGAATGCCCGTCTCAACCGCGGCGTGCCCGACGGATCGACCGCTCGCGAAGGGTCGAATCCGCGGCTTGCGAGGTTGTAATCGATCGAACATCTGGTCCGCCCCGCCCAAGGCATCCTTGCGCGGTGAGAGACCGAGTCAAGGGTGCAGCTCCGCTGCATCGCGGAGCGACGCGGAGCGCCCTTGACACGGTCTCTCAGCGCGCCATCATCGGGCGTCGGGGCGCACCAGGAATCTGCTTTTTGTGAAGTGGTTGGCGCGACACTATCGCCCGAGTGAATGGCGACAGCTGCCTCGACCATGAATGCCGGCGTGAAGCTTTCCTTGCTGGCCTCGGGTGCTCTATCCGTAGGCTGTCAATGCGTGAAGAGTTGTGAAGGGCCGGACGCGTCCGCAGCGGACCGGCTCCGCGTACTGTGTGGTGATTGGCGGTAGCGCACGGATCGAAGGACCAACATTGCTGAATAGTGCTCTTGGACCGATGGAGTGGAACCGCGCGTTCGGTTCGTGGCTCTGGCAGCTCTGCGTTCTGGAGCTGGGTCATGGGCATTCAGGGTGGACCGCGGAGGACTTCGATGGGTCAGACGGCGAGCACATCCGAATAACGTGGCCAGACCATGGAGCTTTTTCATGGAGCGTCCGAGCCGACCCGGTAACTGCGTTCGCGGAATTCAGAGGTGCTCGAGGACTGGAAAGGACCTTTCCGCCGCCGCGGACCGTAACGACCCCCGGAGACTGGTGGGTGGAGTTGCATCGGGAAATTGCATCGCTCCCGGACCTTCTGGCCGACTTCGGGCCGATTCGCTATACGCGGCTTCGCAGAGTAGGCGAAGTCGGGATTGTATCCATCACAGACGGGCGGCTCGATGAAGACATCGAATACGACCTGACCGCCGGGTTCGATCCTGGGTTAGCGATCGAGATCGGCGAAACCTATGTTGGTCGCGGCTAGCTCGCCAGAACGCCGTCGTGCATGCGCGGCATAGGCCCGGCGTGCCCGCGTGGGACGGACGGCAATAAAAATTGGCAACGAAATGGCAACAACCGCACGAGGATTCGTGTGGTTTATGTCATTTTGGGTGATCTCGGATCCCGCTAATTTACTGGGATCGCGGCCGCAGACGCGCAAATTCGAGGAGCTCCTGACGCCCTCTCACGGCGGTAACGCGGGTTCAAATCCCGCTGGGGTCACCATGTGATGTCTCGGGACATCGTGAACGGCTGAACCCTCGGTTTCGAGGGTTCAGCCGTTTTTGCGTTGGTAGTCGTGGGTGGGGTTCAGGACGTATTCGGCGAGGACGGTGCCGTCGTGGGTGGTGATGGTGGCGTCGTTGTTGTGGATGAGGCAGATGATCTCGGTGCGGGCGTGGGCGCGTCCGATGCCGAGGTGGAGCATGCGGCCGTGGTGGCGCAGGCTGATCTTGCCGCTGTGGTCGATGGTGTCGTAGCGGACGCGCCAGAGGCCGGGATCGTCGGGTGGGGTGGGGGTGGCTTTCGGGATCAGTTGGTAGGCGAAGTGGGGTGTCCGGCGGCCGAGTGCGCGGTGGGGGCGGATCGTGTTGTAGTGCTCGCGGAACCGGTCCAGCACGTGTTGGAGGTCCTCGATGGTGTCGGTGGGGTGGGCGGCGAGGTGTTGTTTCAGGGTCTGCCAGAACCGCTCGATCTTGCCTTGGGTGGTGGGTTTGAACGGTTTCCCGTTTTTCTGGGTGATGCCGTGCAGGGCCAGGAGGGTTTCGAAGGCGTTGCCCGCGCCGGTGCCGGTGGCGTTACCGGCGTAGCGGGTGGTGTAGACCATTCCGTTATCGGTCAGGGTCGCGGCGGGGTAGCCGTGTTCGGCGGCGGTCGTGGTGAAGGTGTCGGTGACCACTCGGCCGGTGACCCGGGGGTGGGCGCTCAGGTGCAGCAGGTAGCGGGAGTGATCATCCAGCCAGCCGATGACCTCCAGGTCGTGGCCGGTGGTGAGCTGGACGTGGGTGAAGTCGGATTGCCAGAGCTCGTTGGGGCGGTCCGCGGCGAACCGTTGCCAGGACGAGCGGGGCCGTTTCCGGGGTTGCGGGATGACCTGCCCGTGTGCGGTCAGGATCCGCCAGATCGTGGACCGGCTCAGCCGGATGCCGTCTCGCGCCAGCATCTCCGCGATCGTGTCCGCGCCGGCATCCAACCCGGCCGCGCTCAGCTCCCGGCGGATCTCAAGCACCCGCTCCCGGACGCTATCCGGGGTCCGGTTCGGAGACCTCGCCGGGCGCCGTGATCGCGGCTGGAACGCAGCCTCACCCTCCAAAAGCCAGCGGTGGTGCAGCTTGTGCACCAGTGTCTTGGACACCCCGAACCGTTTCGCGACCTGCCCATAACTCAACCCCTGAACAGTGACCGCCTTGACCAGCACCTCGGCTTTGCTCACCGTTCACGATGTCCCGAGACATCAACCCCGCACCAACACACCCGTTCACGATGTCCCGAGACATCCGTTCACGATGTCCTGAAACCAGACACCGCTGGGGTCACCAACCACGAGAAGCCCTCACGGACAGCTGTCCGTGAGGGCTTCTCGCATGTCCGGAGCGGCCGCCCCCTTTGCATCTAGCCACGCCCCGCCGGCCTGGGTTAGCTTCCTGCCGCAAGGACGCTTCGCGTCGACGAGATCTCCGAAGGAGTCGTCACATGACCGCACCGTTCCGTGGCCGCATCGACCTCGACATCCGCGACTCGGAGCCGGACTGGGCTCCGTTCGAGCCCCCGAAGGCCCCGGAGAAGGCGCCGAATGTCGTGCTCATCGTGCTCGACGACGTCGGCTTCTCGGCGATGAGCTGCTACGGCGGCCCGATCGACACCCCGAACATCGACCGCCTGGCCGACTCGGGGGTGCGCTTCACGCAGTGGCACACCACCGCGCTCTGCTCGCCGACACGCAGCTCGCTGCTGACCGGCCGCAACCACACGCGCAACGCGATGGCCTGCATCACCGAGGCGGCGACGGGGTTCCCGAACGCGAGCGGCACCATCCCGCAGGAGAACGGGATGCTCTCCCAGATCCTGGCCGAGCAGGGCTGGAACACGTACATCGTCGGCAAGTGGCACCTGTGCCCGTCCGACGAGATGAACTTGGCCTCCACCCGGCGCAACTGGCCGACCGGGCGCGGTTTCGAGCGCTTCTACGGCTTCCTCGGCGCGGAGACGAACCAGTGGTACCCCGACCTGGTGTACGACAACCATCCCGTCGACCAGCCGGCCACCCCGGAGGAGGGCTACCACCTGACAGCGGACCTCACGGACAAGGCCATCGAGTTCATCGGCGACGCGAAGGCCCTCGCGCCGGACAAGCCGTTCTTCCTGTACTACGCGCCGGGTGCCGCGCACGCGCCGCATCACGCACCGAAGGAGTGGATCGAGAAGTACGCCGGGAAGTTCGACCAGGGCTACGAGAAGATCCGGGAGGAGATCCTGCAGCGCCAGGTCGCGCTGGGGCTCGTGCCGGAGGGCACGGAGCTGCCGCCGATCAACCCGATCGGCACGCCCGAGACGCGCAGCGGACCGGGCGGCCTGCCCTTCCCGCCGCTCGACGCCACCAAGCCGTGGGATTCGCTCGGCGACGACGAGAAGCGGCTCTACGCGCGGATGGCGGAGGTCTACGCCGGCTTCCTCGCGCACGCCGACCATCACATCGGGCGGCTGCTCGATTACCTGGAGGAGTCGGAGATCCTCGACGACACGCTCATCGTGCTGGTCTCCGACAACGGCGCGAGCGGCGAGGGCGGCCCCGACGGCTCGGTGAACGAGAACAAGTTCTTCAACGGCATCCCGGACAGCCTGGAGGAGAACCTGGCCATGCTGGACGAGCTGGGCGGCACGAAGACCTACAACCATTACCCGAACGGGTGGGCGATGGCGTTCAACACCCCGTTCAAGATGTGGAAGCGCTACGACTACAACGGCGGGACGGCCGACCCGTGCATCGTGTCGTGGCCCTCCGTGCTCGGCCACGGCGGGGAGCTGCGGCACCAGTACCACCACGCGGTCGACATCGCGCCGACGATCCTCGACCTGCTCGGCGTGGAGGCGCCGCAGCAGCTCGGAGGCTACGTCCAGTCCCGGTTCGACGGCGTGAGCATGCGCTCCGCGGTGGAGGATGCGGACACTCCCACGAAGCGGCCGACCCAGTTCTACGCGATGCTCGGCTCCCGGTCGATCTGGCATGACGGCTGGAAGGCGGTGTCGAACCACCCCGTCCTCAGCGGCTGGAGCCACTTCAACGACGACACCTGGGAGCTCTACCACACGGATGTCGACCGCTCGGAGGTGCACGACCTCGCGGCCGAGCATCCCGAACGGGTCCGCGAGCTGGTCAACCTGTGGTTCGCGGAGGCGGGCGCCAATCAGGCGTTCCCGCTCGACGACCGGTCGGCGATCGAGATCATCCTGACGCCGCGACCCGTGCTCACCAGCCCGCGCGGCCGCTACGTGTACCGGGTCGGCGGAGCGGAGGTGCCGGAGTCGCAGGCGGTCAACGTGCGCAACCGGTCGTTCGCGATCGGGGCGCTCGTGGACCTGCCGCAGCCGGGAGCGCAGGGCGTCCTGTTCGCGCACGGCGCCCGCTTCGGCGGGCACGCCCTCTACGTGAAGGACGGCCGGCTGCACTACGTCAACAACTTCGTCGGCAGCCTGGAGCAGCGGGTCGGCGGCACGGTGGATCTCCCGACCGGAGAGAACCTCATCCTCTCGGCGGCGTTCGAGAAGGACGGGGAGGAGGCGCCGGGCGTCGCGACGGGGATCCTGAGCCTGTACCACGGAGAGCAGAAGGTCGGAGAGGGGCGCATCAAGACCCAGCCGGGCTACTTCAGCCTCGCCGGTGAGGGGCTGTGCATCGGCTACGACGGCGGTGAGCCCGTCACCGACGACTACCCGGGCGAGAGGCCGTTCCGCTTCACCGGCGGCACCCTCCACCGGGTGGCCGTGGACGTCAGCGGCGAGCCGTACCTCGACCTGGAACGCCAGGCCGCGGCGATGCTGGCGCGCGAGTAGCGGATGGATGTGGCAGCGCTCGGTCACCGCTGCGCGATCGGTGCCTGAGCGCGGAGCCAGTTGTTCTATCTGAATTAGAACTATAGGATCGATGCATGCTCATCCGCGTCGACCCCGGCTCCACCGAGCCGCTGTTCGCGCAGCTCGCCGACTCGCTGCGCGCGGAGGTCCTGCGCGGGACCGCCAAGCCGGGCGATCGGCTGCCCACGGCGCGCGAGCTCGCGGCGTCGCTCGAGATCAACCTGCACACGGTGCTCCGCGCCTACCAGGAGCTCCGCGACGAGGGGCTGATCGAGCTGCGTCGCGGGCGCGGCGCCGTCGTGCGGGACGCCGCGCGCGACACCGGCGCTCTTCGCGGTGACATCGCCCACCTCGTCGCGGAGGCACGCCGGCTCGGTGTCGCCCCGAACACGCTCATCGCCCTCATCCGACAGGAGTACCCCTCGTGAACTGCAGCAGGATCCTGCTCGTCGTCCTGATCGCGCCCGTCGCGATCGGACTCGCGGCGACGGCCGTTCAGCTCGCCTGGCTGCCGTCGTTGCCCGCCGAGGTGGTGACGCACTGGTCGGGGGAGGGGGCGGACGGCACCGCTCCGGCGTGGCA